>SXGT01366673.1_pt1 | contig 24426 bp, 9 predicted proteins | sample 3176221 | NCBI WGS metagenome assembly SXGT01 (sample SAMN11356862, study PRJNA531348) | freshwater metagenome | isolation source: freshwater sample F1-120 | place: China: Fuxian Lake, Yuxi | collected 2017-12-25
GCTTGGAGTTCCCTAAACTGTTGTTCCAGCGTGGCGCATCCTGCGCACGGTTGCGTCCCTGCGGTGGTCATAACGCGATAGGATACTCACTGACCGAAAACAGGACAAGACGAAGCCAGCTGCCCGTGAAGGGCTACGATTCAGCCTCCTCGCCAAATCGGGAAATTATTTCTCGCACGTTGTTAAGGGCAATCGAGGTGATCGCCGACATCAAGGCTTGCTTCGAGGATCAATCGAGTGATAATAACACTATTTCTCGACGGCGTAGAATCAGCCTTCGCTGTACCTCTGTGGTTGGTTCTGCTTCGTCCGCGTGAGGAATCACCTATGACTGAACCCACACCGCCGACCCAGAAGGAATTGAAAGATGCTTTGAAGGCTTTCAAGAAGCGCCTCAAGGTCACGCAGCTGGACGAGGATTCGAAAATGAACTGCCGGCCGACCACAAGCGGCGGGTCCTCCGCCATTGTTGCCATTGAGCCGCCGAACCAGTTTGGGAAGGCCGTCTGGGACGAACTGGTCAAGCAGGGAAAGCTCAAGAAAGCCGGACAGGGGATGTACGAGTTTGTTAAGTGGTGGATTTTGTATAGTTGGCAGCCGGTCTGAAACCGGCTGGGTGTGGGCGAGTGTGTCTGTGGGAAACCTCCAGGCGTGGTTCAATAGTAACCGTGGCAAGCCTCGGGAAAACGCCCTTTCCAGGATCAAGGTGATGGTGAAGCGAATTCTCAAGAAGCACGGTGATATACAGGATGAGACAGTGAAGACCGTGCTCATGCAGGCCGAGGTGTTGTGCGACGGATGGGTATAGTCGCTTGATTATCAGCGCGGACCGCGATGGAATCGTCCGCCGACCCTTGCCGAAGGTGCGCATCCGCCCCGCTGACAACTGGAGCTATATCGAGGAGACTGAAAACTTTATCACTAGCACGTGTCGAACGCTGGCTGCCGACGGGGTCCAGATCTGAGTTGTGGCCACGGGGCAGTTGCTCCTGACTCTAAACGACGAGATTTGTGGGGCCCCTGTTGTCGCCTTCAGTCCAGCCGGTCTCTAATAACTTTGCGTGTTCACTGGGTCACTACCAATGCGGTAATCGCTCGCTGCATCGTGCCGCAAGCTTCTCCGCATCACATCCATTGAGGAGAACCCCATGCGTACCCTGCTCCGGCCCCCCCTGCTGGCCTCAATCCTCACCTTGCTCGCAGGCGCCGTCCTGGCCGGCGGCGACGACAAAAAAGTCGACCTCAACGTCGGCGATCGTGCCCCGGCGTTCGAGTCGAAAGATGCCGCCGGGCTCACCTGGAAATCGGCCGAACATCTCGGCAAGAAGTACATCGTCATCTACTTCTATCCCGGCGACTTTACGCCCGGCTGCACCACGCAGGCCAAGAAGTTCCAGGAAAACATGAACAAGCTCTACGACCAGGGGGCCGAGGTTGTCGGCGTCAGCGGCGATTCCGCCAAGACGCATGCCCTCTTCAAGGACACCTACAAACTCACCTACACGCTCGTCGCTGACGAGAAGGGCGAACTTGCCAAGAAGTTCGGCGTCCCTGTCAGCAAGGGCGCCGACGTCAAGTTTCGCATGCCGGACAAATCGCTTCTTGAATTCAAACGCGAAGTCACGGCCGCACGCTGGACTTTCATGATCGGACTGGACGGCAAAGTCCTCTACAAGAACACCAAGGTCAATCCGGTCGACGACAGCAAACAGATCTCGGCCATTCTCGAAAAGCTGGAGAAGAAATAGCCTTCTTGCCAAGGACGTGTATCGATTCGGACATGTGTCGTTCGAAATCTGGGCTGCGGCTTGGCGCTCGCGTGACGTAGTGCGAGCGCCAAGCCGCAAGCGGCGAAATGGGGAAGTTTTTCATTTATACGGCAATGGAATTGCCGAAGATGCGTGCTTGATCAAAACAATTCGGTCAACGGCCTTCCCTGGACCACAAAATGAGGCCGGCCGGTCGGGTCCGTGACGCGCGTGTCCGCGCCGTAGCCCAACGCATGGTACATGGTGGCGACGAAATCGGAAACATGCACGGGGTTGTCCGCAGGCACGCCGCCCTGGGAGTCGCTTCGGCCTACAACCTGACCGCCGCGCACTCCTCCACCCGCCAGCACGGTCGAGTACACCCTGCCCCAGTGGTCGCGGCCACCGCCGTTGTTGATCCGGGGAGTTCGCCCGAATTCACCTGTCCATGCCACCAAGGTTTCGTCCAGCATGCCGCGCAAGGCCAGGTCTTCCAGAAGGGCGGAAAAGGCTCGGTCCACGGGCGGAAGCAGCATCTCTTTCATCTTGGTAAAATGCCTGCTGTGGGTGTCGAAGTTCTGCTCGGATTGCTTGAAGATCCACGGCACGGTCACCATCCCCACGCCAGCCTCGATCAGCCGGCGTGCCACCAAGCAGCTTCGGCCGAACCGGTTGTCGCCGTAGCGATCGATATTCCGGCGTGGCTCGTCGTCGAGTCGAAAGGCACGCCATGCTTGGCCGGACCGCAGCACATCGAAGGCAAGCCGCTGGAACCGTTCGTAATCCCGTTCCGCTGACGAAGCGGTCGCTTGCTGCTGTTGCACGGCAGTCAGCAGGTCGGATCGGGACGATTGGCGATTCGCGTCCACGTCTGGGGGCGCTGCGAATCCTGGCAAGGGGTCGCCCGGACGCCAGGTTTCATCGAACACAAAGAGCGGATCGTACCTGGGGCCGAGGAGGCCTGCATGCTGCCCACCCCACATGGCGTTGTTCTGATCGCCGATCGGGCGAGGCAACTGTACCGCCGCGGGCAGATTATGGCGGTCTCCGCGCAGTTGCCGAACGACCGCGCCAACGCATGGCGGATCGCGGCGATCCAGCTGCGGCTCCCCGGCGCGGCGCGGAGCGTGCCGCAGTCCTGTCATATTGTAATGGACCCCTACGCCATGCGTGTCCGAGCCATGCCACACGGAGCGAAGGATCGAGTAGCGCCCCGCCTGTTGAGCCAGCATCGGCAAGTGTTCGCAGATTCGAATGCCTGGCACACTCGTCGCAATCGGCTGATACTCGCCGCGAATTCCAGCGGGAGCGTCCGGCTTCGGATCGAAGGTCTCGTGCTGGGATGGTCCACCGGTCATGTAAAGCAGAATGCACGCTTTGGCGTTGCCGGTCCGCGCCGGCGCCGCCTGTGCGACCGTTCGGAGCCAAAGTGCCTGACTCAGACTGAGCCCAACCGGAGCAATTAGCCCGGCGCGCAGGAAAATGCGTCGATTCATCGCAGCCCCCCATCGAGCATCGTCATGCTCGGTTGCAATTGTCCGACCGTGGTAGTCTATACCAAATCATCGGTTGTTTCCAGCCAATCCTTGGGCAAGATCCGTTCGCCAGTGCGGATGTGAGCGGCGATTACGCAGGCAATTCGCGCGGCATCTGCTGCGGGTTCGGCTACAATTAATGCGCAGGGACACTTTTTGCGGCATGGCTCGGGATCCGAGGCGCCGCCGCTGGCTACGTTTGTGTGGCGATTTGCAAGCCAAAGGCGCAAGCACCGAGGCGATTCTTGCGGTGGCATAATCGCTATCGAGCTACCAAACTTCAAGGGCTTCCTCTTTGAACGATATCACTCAACTATTGCACGCCGCGGAACAGGGCGATCCTGACGCTGCCAGTCAGATCCTTCCCTTGGTTTACGATGAGCTGCGTCGCCTGGCCGCACAGAGGCTGGCCCTGGAGAAACCCGGTCAGACTCTTGAGGCCACGGCACTCGTTCACGAAGCGTACATGCGTCTGACCAAAAACGAACGAGCGCCGAAATGGAGTGGGCGAGGACACTTTTTCGCAGCAGCCGCCGAAGCGATGCGCCGAATCCTGGTGGAAAACGCTCGGCGGAAGAATCGACTCAAGCATGGCGGCGATCGAATTCAGAATGAACTTACCGCCGACCTGGTGGCGGGGCCTGAGGCCCCAGCGGACTTGGTGGCCCTCGATGAGGCCCTCACCAAACTTGCGCTCAAGGAGCCACAGGTCGCGCAACTCGTTCAACTTCGATTTTTCGGCGGCCTGACGATCCCTGAGGCTGCGGAAATCCTCGGCGTTTCAGCTCGAACAGCGGATAGCTATTGGGCTTACGCACGCTCCTATCTTCACGCCGAGTTGAAGAGCGACGATGATTGAACCGGGTTTTTCCGAAAAAACCGGAAATCGACTGCGCGAATGGTGTTCAGAAATCGCACTGAGGAAGTGCTCCCCGTTTTAACTACAGGCCTCGACCGTCAATGAGCGAACTCGAAATCTTTGCTGCCGCTCTGGAGATTACGGATGCTTCCCAGCGATCCGACTATCTCGATCGCGTTGCCGGCCCGGATTCATCGCTACGGCTACGGCTCGAAGTTCTGTTTCGCAGCCACAAGGACGCAGGAAACTTTCTGGACGCTCCAGCCCGGCCGGAACTCGCAGCGGTCCTTTCCGCGGGCAACGACCCCGCTCCAACCTTAGGGAATGATCAGCACGGCGATGACAGGGTCGCTGCACGTTCGTACGAGCAGGAGGGGGCCACTCAGGCCGAACCGGGGGACGACGAGATGGATGAAAGCGTCCTCAGCTTCCTGCAACCATCCGCCAAGGCCGGTGCGCTGGGCCGACTCGGACATTACGAGGTGCTGGAAGTACTTGGCCGTGGCGGCTTCGGCACTGTGGTGCGGGCTTTCGATGAGAAGTTGCACCGCATGGTCGCCATCAAGATCATGTCGCCGCAGCTGGCCGCCACGTCGCCGGCGCGCAAGCGATTCATTCGTGAAGCACGCTCATCCGCAGCGATTCGCCACGAGAACGTTGTCAGTATTTACGCCATCGAGGAGCAGCCGATCCCGTTCCTGGTCATGGAATGTGTCGCGGGTGAAACGCTTCAGCAAAGACTCGACCGCACCGGCCCGCTCGACCCGCTGTCCGTGGTGCGCATCGGCATGCAGATCGCGCTGGGTCTCGCCGCGGCTCATGCAATGAGCAAAATCCACCGCGACATCAAGCCGGCGAACATTCTGCTGGAAAACGGCGCCGATCGAGTCAAGCTCACCGACTTCGGTTTGGCCCGCGCTGCCGACGACGCCAGCCTGACGCAGTCGGGAGTTATCGCCGGCACGCCCCTGTACATGGCGCCAGAGCAGGCGCAGGGCCTGACGCTCGATCATCGTGCCGATCAGTTTAGCCTCGGCAGCGTGCTGTACGTGATGTGCAGTGGACGTCCGCCGTTTCGCGCCTCGACCACGCTGGCTGTGCTCAAACGCGTTGCCGAGGACACGCCGCGGCCGGTTCGCGAAATCATTCCGGAGACGCCGAACTGGCTTTGCGATATCATCGGTAAGCTACACGCCAAGAGGCCCGAAGATCGATTTCAATCGGCACAAGACTTGGCCGACGTTCTGGCGCGATGCTTGTCGGATCGGCAAAGCTCAGACAAGGCGAGTCCGGAACTCACGATCAATTCTCCGGAGTCAAAGCCGGCGCTGACGGTCGCGTCCGAGGCTGCAGTGGCGTCGCCCAGGAGTCAGAAGCAGCGAAAGCAACGCTGGCTGGCGGCGGTGGCGGCTGTACTCGTGCTGCTAAGCGTCATCGGTCTGGGCTTCACGGAAGGAACCGGCGTCACCCGTCTGAGCGGCACGGTGCTGCGTCTATTCTCGGCCGACGGCACGCTGATCGTGGAAGTCGATGATCCCGACGTGAGCGTATCCATTGACGGCGAGGACATCGTCATCAAGGGCGCCGGAGCCAAGGAGATCCGCATCAAGCCTGGCCAGTACAAGCTGCTGGCGAGCAAGGACGGCAAGATCGTGCGGCAGGAACTCGTCACCATTGCCAAAGGGGGGCGCCTGGTCGTACGCATCAGCCGCGAGATTGCGCGCGTGAGCCTGCCGGACAGCGTGGCGGCCGAGTACGTGTTAGCGATCGGCGGTGCTATTCAGATCAATGACGATGCGAAGCTGATCACTGCGCAGGCCGATTTGCCAATGGAGCCGTTTCGATTGACGGGCATCCTATTAGCCGACAATCAAAAGGTGAGCGATGAAGGCATGGCCGTCTTCAAAGATTGCCGGAGTCTCACGTTACTTGACCTGAACAACACCCAAGTTAGCGCTACAGGGCTGTTGCACTTCAAGGATTGCACGAATCTCCTGAACCTTGGTTTGAACCAAACGAAGACGACCGATGCCGGCCTGGCGCACTTCGAACGATGCGGGAATCTGATGAGCCTGGACCTGGTCAGCACGCAGATCAGCGACGCTGGGTTGGCCCATTTCCAGCATTGCCACCACCTCGTGCACCTGAACCTCAACGACAACCCGAACGTGACCGACAAGGGAGTCGCCCACTTCAAGAACTGCAAGAGTCTTTCCACCCTCAGCCTGAATGGGACCCGCGTGAGTGATACGGCCCTGGCCCACTTCGCCGATTGTACGAACCTCATGCGGCTTCACGTTGAGCAGACCCGCGTCGGCGACGTCGGTCTGGGGCACCTCAAGCACTGCAAACAACTGACCGTGCTTCATCTGTCGCAATCGAAGGTCAGCGACGCGGGAATGGCGCATTTTCGTGGCCGCGACAACATCACGACCCTTCACGTGGGGGGCACGCGCGTGGGCGATTTCGGCCTGGCCTGTTTCAATGAATGCAAGAACCTGAAATACCTTTATGTTGCCAATACCCCGACTACCGACGTCGGCCTATTCTTTTTCAAGGATTGCAAGTCCCTCAGCTATGTCGATCTGAGCCACACCAAGGTGACCAATTCCGCCTCTGCGCAACTCAAGAATTGCAAGACCCTCAGGGACCTTCGCCTCGACGGCACGCGCGTTACCGATGAGGGCCTCGTTCAACTCGCGGGATTTTCGGAATTGCGTTTGCTAGGACTCAACCACACCGGCGTCTCAGAGACCGCGGTCAAGAAGCTCGAGGAGGTATTGCCCAAATGCAAGGTCGTCTGGAGCGCGAGCCCTGGCGCGACTAAAGTGGTGTTGAAGACAGGCCCCGAGCGCCGTGCCGCCGAATATGTGCTGGCCATGGGCGGCAGCCTGAGCGTGTACACACGGAGCGGCGGCGTCCGCAACATCCCGGCCGGCGGCGAGTTGCCCCCGGGGGAATTAGAACTCACGAGACTCAATCTATCGCAAAGCAAGACGGTGACGGACGCCGGCCTGGCCGTTTTCAAGGACTGCAAGCAGCTCCTCAGTATCTGGCTGGCCGGCACCAACGTTGGCGATGAAGGGCTGGCGCATTTCGCGGGGAGCCGAAACCTCCGGTCGCTTGATCTGAGCGGCACCAAAGTAAGCAATACCGGCCTGGCATTCTTCAAAGATTGCCCGGTCCTCGAAGGGCTTTATTTGGCAGATACCTCGGTGAGCGCTGCGGGTCTAGTTCACTTCAAGGATTGCAAAAACCTGTCGCTGCTCGATCTGAGCGGTGCCAAGGTGAACGGTGCGGACCTGGCCCACTTCAACGACTGTGGAAAGCTCGCGTATTTGGCGTTGCAACGTACCCAGGTCGGCAACGACGGGCTTGCCTACTTCAAGTCGTCCAGAGAACTTATTCACCTCGAACTGGCCGATTCGCAGGTGAGCGCCGCGTGCGTTGCCCAGATCGCCGGCTTCTCCAGACTGCTCTCCGTGAACCTCAAGAAGACGAAAGTCGCCGAGGCCGGCGCCAAGGAACTCGCTGCCGCCCTGCCGCGGTGCCGCATCGTGTACGAGCAGGGCGTGATCGAGCCGACGGACAACGCGGTCCCCGATCGCCGGGCCGCGGAATGGCTGCTGGCGAGGCCCGGGCATACCCAGCTTTACACCTGGAGCCTCTTGAACTTCGGCACCGCGACCTATCGCCTCGACCAATTGCCGACAAAAGCGTTTGAGCTGAGGCAGCTCTCCATCAACGGCCACCCCATGGTGACGGATGAAACGCTGTCGATCCTCAAAGGCCTTCGGCGCCTGACCCATCTGCAAATCAAAGACTGCAAGATTACGGACGCTGCACTGGCCCACTTCCAGGACTGCAAGGGGCTGACAGAACTGCAATTGCCTGGCACCGCGGTGACCGATGCGGGCGTGCCGCAACTGGCGTCGTTCGCCAAACTGCAATACCTGAATCTCAAGCAAACGGCTGTCACCGACACGGCGGCCGAGAAGCTCGCCGCCGCGCTGCCGCGCTGCAAGATCGAGTGGAACGGCGGTGTGCTCGGGCCGCGCTGAGGCTTGGCCTCGCGTTATTCGCTGTTTCTTTTTTTTGATCGAACCCCCAAACCTAACTGGAGTACAGTCCATGAACATGGTGCACTACCTCTGCGCGCTGCGAGCCCGTCTGGGCATCAAACCCAAAACCAAGGAACGCAGCCGCTATCGGCCTCGCCTGGAGATGCTGGAGGATCGGCTGGCGCCGGCAGTCCTTACGGTGACCAGCGCACTGGACACCGTCGCCGCGGATGGGGTCCTGACTCTCCGCGAGGCGATCCTATCAACCAACACGGATAGCGACGCCAATGCGGATGCAACCGCCAACCGCGTTGGTGGCTATCTGACGTTGTCGAACGACACGATCAACTTCAACATTCCCGGTGGTGGCGTGCAAACCATCAACGTGACAGGATCGGCCCTGCCAGCACTGTTGCGCCGCGTGACCATCAATGGCGCCTCGCAGCCCGGCTTCGCCGCCGGCGGTTTTGTACCGCTCATCGAAGTGAGCGGCACTTCGGCCGGCCTGAGCGCCAACGGTCTGAAGATGACCGCCTCCAACTCCGAAATTCGCTCGCTCGTCATCAACAACTTCGCCCTCAATGGCATCCTGGCGCTCGGCTCCAACGGGAAAATCGACGGATGCTACATCGGCACCGACAATACGGGTTTGCTGGCGGCCCCCAACACCACGGGCATCAAGGTTGCTGGCAACGCTTCCAACGTAATCATTGGCGCCAATTCGGGAACCACAAGTCGCAACCTTATCTCGGGCAACAAGCAGCATGGTGTCCACATTGTTGGCGCGTTCACGAAAAGCAACCTGGTCCAGGGGAACTTCATTGGCCCAGACGTCACGGGGCTCGCGGACCTTGGCAATGGCCTCGATGGCGTATTGCTTTCCGGAGGCACGACGCTCAACATCATTGGCGGCGCCAAGGATAGAGTTTTCAACGTCATCTCCGGCAATGGGTCCGACGGCATTGAAATCACCGGAGCAGGCACCAACGGAAACCAGGTCATCGGAAATCGCATCGGCACCACCGTCGCGGGGGATGCGGCCCTCGGCAATGAACTCGACGGCGTAAGAATTGGCGGCGGCGCATCCAAAAACCTGGTGGGCGGAACCGCGCTCGTATTCACGGTCGTCTCCCCCACTCCCATCCACAAATCGCGCAACATCATCTCCGGAAACGGCATCCATGGAGTCGAAATCCTAGGCGCCGGCACCCAGCGCAACGTGGTGGAGGGGAATTTTATCGGCACCGACGTCACCGGGACGGCCGACCTCGGCAACCTCGGTGATGGCGTCAGAATCGTCGGCGGCCCGTTCAACAACAGGATCGGCGGAACCGTTGTCGTGAGTGCCAATCCGACTTCACCCCAGTTCAGCGCCTCAGGCAACGTCATCTCCGGGAATAACGGACACGGCGTCAAGATCGACGCCGCCAACGCCAACGTCCTCCAGGCCAATCTGATCGGCACCAACGCCGCGGGTAATGCCGCCCTCGGCAACACCGACGACGGCGTGTTCGTCACCGGCGGCGCACTGAATAACGTCATCGGTGGACCGATCGCCCGCGGCGGGAATGTTATCTCGGCCAACACCAACGGGGTTGTCATCGATGGGGCTGGCACCAATGGCAACAAGGTGCAAAGCAATTACATCGGCGCCAACAAAGCAGGAACCGGCGGACTGGGCAACACCCTCGACGGTGTTCTCATCCGCGCTGGCGCCCGAAACAATTTCGTGGGCGGCGCCGGTTCCATCCTCGGCAACCTGATTGCCGACAACGACAGCGATGGCGTTGAAATCAACGGTGCCGGCACCATGGCCAATGAAATCTGGGGAAACTTCATCGGCACAGACAAATCGGGGCTACTCGCTCTGGGCAACGCCTCCCACGGCGTCAACATCGTCAATGGGGCCTCCAGAAACAACGTGGGCGGAATCCCCGCCGCGCGCGGCAATCTCCTCTCCGGCAACAATGGCGGCGGCGTCAATATCGCCAATCTCGGCTCCACGGACAACAAGGTAATTGGCAACTTTATCGGTGTCGACAAGCTTGGCACCGGGCCGCTGGCGAATGGCAGTGGCGTCTTGATTTCGGATAACGCCAATAACAACACCGTCGGCGGACCGACAGCCGCCGCGGGGAACGTCATCTCGGGCAATCTCTTTAGCGGTGTCAATGTGCGAGGCGCTAACGCCAACTCGATCGACAACAACTTCATCGGCACCAACGCCCTCGGAACCGCTGCCGTGGCCAACGGCAACTCGGGCATCAATATCTGGGCCGCCGCGGGTGCTAATGTGGCGTCACGCAACCTCATCTCCGGCAACGCTCAGTTCGGCGTCATCATGTTTGGTTCTGCTACGGATGGCAACCGACTCGTGGGGAACTTCATCGGCCTGAAAGCAGGCGGGGTCGTGCCCCTCGGCAATGGTAGCCACGGCGTCTTCATCAACACCGATGCTGCCAACAACCGCGTCGGCGGCACCGCCCCGGGTGAAGGGAATCGCATTGCCCACAACGGCGGCGACGGCGTCCTTGTCGGCAGCGAAGTTGGCTGGGGACCGGCCGGCATCGGCAACTCCATCCTGAGCAACAGCATCTTCAGCAACGCCGGGCAGGGCATCGACCTCGGCCCGAATAATGGCCTCAATATCGACGACCCCGGTGATGGCGACGGCGGTCCCAACGAAATGATCAATCGCCCCGTGATCGATTCGGCAGTTCTCACCGGCACCGGCTTTCTCGACATCACTGGCTACATCGACACCCTCCCCGGATCGATGTTGCGCATCGAATTCTTCTATAACCTCGCCCCGAATCAGAATCAGGGCCAATTTTTGATCGGGATCATCCCCTCCGTGACGGTGGATGGAACGGGCATCTACAGCTTGTCCACGTCATTGCCGGTCTCGGCGTCGGTGACGACGGCCGGTAAGCTCACCGCCACCATCACCAACCTGGTAACGGGCAGCACCTCGGAGTTCTCGCTGCCGTGTGATATCGATTAGCACTGCAGCGCTGGTTCTGGCTTCTGAGGGCTCCCAAGTGGAAATCACTGCCTCAACATAGCTGCTTTGGAAACCATCAGTTATGACACGGATTTTGGTGATTTCTCAACAGATTGGGGGGTAGGGGCCCTCTTCGTATAACAAAGTATGATGATTTTCCAGCCGGATGAAATCTTTGGATTGGGAGAGATCCCCACGCGCCAGCGGGCACTGTGCTCGGGCAATCCAGCGCTGTAGTGTTAGGCTTCACCTGAAATGGATATACGTGCCACTGCATCTCACGTTTCCGCGCAGGACGCAGAGGTACTTTCCGGGCCTGAATAGCATCAGCGCTCGTGGTGTCAGTCCACAAAAGAACGGCCCGAAGGATTGCACCTTCGGGCCGTTACTTGTTGATGCTCTTGAAACGCTATCGACCGAGGCGGCCGCGCACTTTTGACATCAGGCCTAGACGGGTCTCCAAGACCGGGGTCTGCGTGGTCATGGTGGTCCCGACGCCTTGAGCCTGAGTTACCGCTGGGGTGGTCTGCATGGCCGAGACGCCACGGACGACCGTGGTCGTCGCCCGTGGGCCGCGCAAGCGTTGCAGCAGACCGGCACGCGGCGCCATGGTAACTGTTTCAGACGCTGTGACAACTTTCATCGGGGCCTTGAGCGGCTCCTGCGCTGAGGTCGGGTGGGCCAGGAATCCGGCCATCACAACCACAGCACACGCCAACATCCACTTCCTCATGATGCAACTCCTTTTGAAAGGAACCCGTGGTGAAACCGCACACCCAGCCAGGTAATCCGGCCGAGCCTGTGCATACCGTGTTGTTTTACTTCCTATGCAGAGGAGTATTGCTGGTAAACCCCCCGTAAGGAGTTCTGGCCGTTTTTTTTCCGGCTTGCAGCTGACGGCCACCCGTGAAGGCGACATCAAGTCCTTCTCGTAATCGCTCCTCTGAAGGAATACGACAGGGGCGTATCGGGGAGTGCGCCACGAATCCGAGGAGAGTCTCCAAGACAGCATTTTGTTTACCGCTTGTATACAAAGGAGTTAATGCGAAATAACTCTTTCACGAGAGCATGAACGCAATTGTGCCGCATCGTTAGCTGGTTCTGCACCAGGTCCGAACTCAATCAATCATCCGCGCCGCGGCCGACCGCGGAGGCCCCCATACTGCTGGAAAGATTGAAGTTATTGCACCTGGACACCTCAATAACCGAAAAAATGGCGACAATTTCCTTGTAATTAGACTTGCGGAGGCAGGAAAATCATTGCTTGTGACAATCGGCAGCGTTACACTCGGCTCTATTACGTCCTACCAAGTCGCGAAATTCGTGAATGTCCGTTCAGGAGTTTGATGATGGAGTCGCCTAACTATCCACCGAGCCCCAATCGAACTGCCGACGCCATCCACCGGGAGCCGTTGGCAGTTATCGGTATCGGCTGCCGATTTCCGGGCGGCATCGATTCGGCGGCCAGTTACTGGAATGCCCTTCTCAAAGGCGTCGATGCCATTCGAGACGTTCCCGCTGATCGCTGGAATCACTCCCGGCTGCACGACACCGATCCGGAAAAATCTGGCACGATTCGCAACGCGCGCGGCGGCTTCATTGACGGCGTGGATCAGTTTGATGCCGAGTTCTTCGGATATTTTCCGACCGAAGCGCAGCGCATGGATCCACAACAGCGCCTGCTACTGGAAGTGACCCACGAAGCGATGGAAGACGCTGGCCTGCGCCGCGATCAACTAGATGGTAGCCGCACTTCGGTCTTCGTCGGGTCGTTCATGTACGACTACCTTTGCATCCAGGCCGCAACAGAACAGCGGGACGAGATCAACCCCTATGTGGCCATGGGCACCGGTATTACTGCGCTGGCCAATCGGATCTCTTACAACTTCAACCTGAAAGGTCCAAGCGTTTCGCTGGACACCGCATGCTCAAGTTCGCTCGTCGCGGTCCATCTGGCTTGCCGGAGCATCTGGGGCGGCGAGGCCGACATGGCGATTGCCGCGGGCGTCAATGTGATGCTGCGTCCGGAATCCTCGATCATGTTGTCCAAGGCAGGGTTCCTGAATCCCGATCAATACTGCAAAGCCTTCGATGCCTCCGCCAATGGTTACGTCCGCGGCGAGGGTGTCGGCGCGGTGATATTTAAGCCGCTCAGCAAGGCGCTCAGCGATGGCGATGCCATTTACGCCCTCGTGCGGGGCTCGGCGGTTAATCAGGACGGCTTTCTTCCGGAAGGCTTTACCGTTCCAAATGTTTTTTCCCAGATCGCCATGCTTCGGGCGGCTTATACCGAGGCAGGTGTCAACCCCCTGACAGTCGATTTCGTCGAGGCGCACGGTACGGGGACGGCGGTCGGCGATCCGATCGAAAGCCTGGCACTGGGTGCCGTCCTGGGGCGCGATCGGCCCCCCGGGCAACACTGCTTGATTGGCTCCGTGAAAACCAACCTGGGGCACCTGGAGGGGGCGGCGGGCATCGCCGGTTTCATCAAAGGGGCCCTCACCGCCTGCCACGGAATCGCGGCCCCCAATCTCCATTTCCATGAACCGAATCCTGGGATCGATTTCGAAGACTTGCAAATTGAGGTCCCGACGAGCCCGACACCACTTGAACGCCATGGGCGTCCGCTCGTCGTCGGAGTGAATTCCTTTGGAGCCGGCGGCACGAACGCCCACGTCGTCTTGCAGGAGCCGACAGCAACCAAATCGCGCAGTTCGGCAGCGACGCTCTCGACTCGAGTGCGCGAGGCGCCGCGCGAAACGCTCTATCTCATCAGCGCCGTGCATCGTGAGGCGCTACGCGCGTTGGCGTTGCGCCATGCCGACTTTTTGAGCACCACTCGACTGCGCCTTGCCGACGTGGCCCATTCAGCCTTTACACGCCGCAGTCACTATGCCCATGTCTTGGCCGTCGTAGCCCAGAGTGCCGGCGAGTTGGCGGAGAAGCTTCGCACGTTTGTTGCCGGCCAGGCGGACTCGGCCGTTCTTACGTCGAAGGTCAGCCGTAAACGAAGACCGAAATTGTGTTTTGTCTTTTCCGGCCAAGGCGGTCAATGGATCGGCATGGGCCAGCGCCTGATGGAACGCGAGCCCGAATTTCGCCATACCCTTGAAGATATTGATACGCTTTTTCAAGACCTCGCCGGGTGGTCGTTGCTCGAGGAACTCGGCAAGAAGGAGGGGGAATCTCGCCTCGACGACACCGTGGTGGTCCAGCCAGCGATCATGGCAATCCAGATCGCGTTGGTGAAGCTCTATGAGCATTACGGCATCCGCCCGCAGAGCGTTGTAGGGCATTCGATCGGCGAGGTTGCTGCCGCCTTTGCGGCCGGCGCGATTACGTTGGAGGATGCGGTCGCGGTGATTTACCATCGCTCACAGGCACAAAGCGAAGCTGCAGGCAAAGGCGGCATGCTGGCAGTGGGAGTGTCGCTCGACGAGGGGCGCAAACTTATTGAACCCCATGCCGGCCGGGTTTCGATCGGTGCAGTGAATGGCCCCGAGATGCTGACGCTTTCCGGAGATTTCGGGCCGTTGCAGGACATAGCCGAACTTTTGGAATCGCGGGGCATCTTTAACCGGCCAGTGCGGGTACAGGTGCCGTACCACAGTCATCACATGGAGCCGATACGCGACACCATGCTGAAAGGCCTTACTGAGATTTGCGGTACCGTGGCAACCACGCCGCTGTATTCGACGGTGACGGGTCGCCGTGAGACCGGCACTCACCTGAACGCAGAATACTGGTACCAGAACGCACGACAGCCTGTCCTCTTCACGGACGCCATCAACGCCCTGCTGGCCGATGGCTACGCAACCTTTGTCGAGATCGGTCCGCATCCGGTTCTTCTGCATGGAGCCGAGGCTTTGTTCCAGAAGCACGGTGGCGATGCGGTCATCCTTCCCGCAATGAAGCGTCGCGAGCCGGAAGCCGTCGTGTTCCTCCAAAGTCTTGGTCTATTGACCGCACGCGGATTGGATCCGGACTCCGCAATCCTTTTTGGGCCCAACAGCCGCTACGTCCGCCTACCCAATTATCCCTGGCAGCATAGCCGATACTGGTTCGAATCCCCCGCGCTTACCGAAACGCGCCTCGGACGGTTCGAGCACCCGTTTCTCAAGCGTAACACCCAGATGATCTCCGAGGAGGGCCTGGCGATCTGGGAGGCGTCGCTTGATATCCAGAAATCCCCTTACCTTCGAGATCACCAGGTTGACGGCGAGTTCGTATTCCCAGCAACTGGACACATTGAACTGGCCTGGGCTGTTGCGAGTGAGCAGTTTCGCAGCGAAGCATTTTTTCTTGAGGCTCTCCAGTTCGACTCGGCCCTGATCATCCCCGATAATAGCCGACACCCCCTGGATGTCCGGCTTGAGATTGTGTCCGGAGAGGGAGATTATCGCATATGCAGTCGACAAGCTGGCGCAACCTCCGATGTGCCATGGTCGAGACACTCTTCGGGCCGCATCAACACGACGCACGATCGCTTTGAGAAATCGAGTGCATCGCTTGCCCTGCTCCGAGGCCGCTTTGTTGAGACCGATAGCCTCTCCGTCGAAACGTTTTACCAGATCATTCGCACCGCGGGCCTGGACTACGGCGAGCGATTCCGTTGTATCCAGGAACTTTGGCACCGCGACCATGAAATGCTGGCCCATCTGGAACTGGCCGACGAACTCGTGCATGAATCGCAGCGCTGTGCGATCCACACGGCCCTCTTTGACGCATGCCTTCACGTCGTGTTCGCCGATGTGCATCGCAACGGCAATCCTGACCGCATTTATCTACCCTCAGGCGTGGACCGAGTGAGGTTTTATCGCCGGCCGACGCGCCAGGTATGGTGCTATGTTCGGGTCACGCAAAACGACGAGGCATTTCTTTGTTCCGATTCGCTGATCTTTGATGAAGCGGGCGAGTTGGTGGCCGAGGTGCTGGGATTGACGTGCAAGCGTCTTGCAGGCGCCGGGTCACGGCCGGCCGACACGTTGTACGATGGCTGCTACGAGTACCGCTGGACCCCTGCCCCGTGGGATGCCAGCCTGTATGGTCGAGTCTTCGACAGCAACCGGGCCGTTCTGATTGGGGAGGCGTCCAGTACTGTTTCCAGCATAAAAACGCGACTGACGTCCGAAGGCCTTCATGTACGAATGCTATCCGACGCACCGCACATTTCGATCGACCAGGCACTGGCCGATGTCCCTCTCGATCGACGCACCTTGATTGTGTTCGCTGCACTGCGCCCCCATGGGCCGGAATCCGCGGCGAGCGATTGGAAAGGACTTGCGGCCTGCCCGCACGTCGCAACTCTGTTGCAGCTCGCGCAAACCTTGCATCGACGAGAGGGAGTGCCTCGCGTTTTCATTGTCACCAACGGCGCCGGCGGCGTTCCTGAGGACACATCCCTGGACCTGGGCCAGGCGACGTTGCACGGCATGGCACGCGTCATCAAGAACGAGTGCCCCAATATTCCTTTGACGGTGATCGACCTGAGTGCATCCGTTCCGCAATCTGAGCTCGATGCCTTGTGCGAGGAAATGCTGCACAGCCGCCGTGATCGCGATGAATCGGAAATCGCCCTGCGTGACGGGCAGCGATTCACACGGCAACTGGTGCCCGTCGACCGGGAATCAGCCGAGCTAGCAGCGACCACGGTAGAAGCGGGCGTCGGTGGCGCCTACCGCGCCGATCTCAGCGAGCCAGGCATGCTTGACCAGATCGTCTTCCGCAAGCTACCACTCCGCGAGCCAGGCCCAGAGGAAGTCGAAATCGAGGTGCAGGCGGCGGGCTTGAATTTCAAGGACCTCATGAACGCCATGGGGCTGTTGCCAAAGAACGCCGTATCCGGCGGGCTCGCGTCAGATCGTCTCGGCCTTGAGGTTGCAGGCCGCGTCCTCCGCACGGGCCAGCAGGTGCAGCACGTCAAGGCAGGCGACGACGTGGTCGCCCGAGTGGCCGATGGCTTTAGCGGCCGCGTCATCACACCGGGACATTGCGTAGTGCGAAGGCCGGAACACCTGACGCCGCAGCAGTCGGCGGCAATCCCTGTGGTTTATGTCACTGCCTGGTATTCGCTTTGCTACCTGGCAAGGATTGCGCGGGGAGAAACCGTGCTGGTCCACTCGGCAGCTGGCGGAGTCGGCATTGCGGCAATCAGGTTGGCGCACTTGGCTGGTGCCACTGTGATCGCCACAGCGGGGACGAAGGAAAAACGTGAGTACCTCCGATTGCTGGGCGTACCGCACGTATTCGATTCGCGCTCGCTGGACTTCTACAACCTGGTGATGGACGCTACTGGCCAGCGTGGCGTGGATATCGTGCTCAATTCCTTGGCAGGACGGTTTATCACGCAAAGCCTTAAGTGCCTTGCCCCGTTCGGCCGATTCGTCGAGATCGGTAAATCGGATATTTATCGCAACAGTAAGTTGAGTCTGGAACGACTTGGTGAAAACATCTCCTACTTTGTCGTCGATGTAGATCGGCTAGCAACGCAAAAACCCGATCTGCACCGCCTCGCAATGATCGAGGTTATGGGGCGTTTTGAACGCGGCGAATTACACGCGCATGATATCAGTGAATTCCGCATTTCTGGTCTTCCCGAAGCCATGAAATTCATGACTCGTGCTGCTTATAAGGGAAAAATCGTCCTGACCATGTCGGACGACCGCGTACGTACCCTCCCGCCCTGTAATGCAACGTTTCGGGCTGACCGCTGCTACTTGATTTCTGGTGGCGCCAGCGGCTTCGGGCTGGAGATCGCACGCTGGATGGCCGACCGGGGCGCACGACATCTGGTTCTGGTCAGCCGCAGCGGCTGCAAAACTGATGCCGATCAGGTAGCTGTCGAGATACTCATGGAAAGGGGTGTCGAGGTTCTGCTGGCGCAAGTGGATGTCACTGACCTGAATGCCGTCAATCGCCTAATGGAGCGGATTCGGAATAAACTTCCTCAGATTGCAGGCATCATCCACGGCGCCGCGGTGCTGGACGATGCTTCCATTCCAACCATGGATATGGCCCGATTTGCGCGTGTGTTCAATCCCAAGGCGCAGGGCGCGTGGAATTTGCATGCCGGAATTGCGGCTGCCGGATTCGATCTTGAATTCTTCGTGATGCTCTCGTCCATCTCGTCGGTGCTTGGCCTCCATGGACAAGTGAATTATGCCACGGCGAATTTTTTTCAAGACTCCCTCGCACAGTACCGCCGCCAACTTGGGCTGCCTGCGGTGTCTATTAACCTGGGCGTTCTTGGATCCTACGCAGGAATGTCCAAAACGGAGACCGACAATGAGGGAATCATTGAGTTGCTGGAGAGCCATGGCTTGCTTGTGATGCCTCTGGATGATGCCCTAGCCAAGGTCGAAGCAGCTTTGGTCCAGCAACCCGTTCAGCGAGCAACGGCAAAGGTGGACTGGGCCCGTTTTCGCAAAGCCTATCCGCACCTGGCGCGAGACTCGCGGTTCATCGATTTGATGACTGACGCAGCTTTAGCCCGTGGTCCCCGCCAGAGCGGATCCAGCCTTCGCAAAGCGCTCGTTGAGATGGAAGTGGCCGAGCGGCCTATGCGTTTGCAGATCGAGTTGGCAACCTCTCTGGCAAAAATCCTTGGCCTTAGCGCCGACCAACTCGACAAGTCAGCATCACTAGATCACCTTGGCTTAGATTCACTCATGTTGAGTCAACTTCGAAACTGGATTCTGCGCTCATTAGATGTCAATTTACCAATGATCAAACTCCTCAAAGGACCGAGTATCGCAACCTTGGCAGAAGAGTTGTTGGCCCATCAATACAACACTACGGAAGCAAAAGCAAAGGATACGGCCGCAGAATCTGCGACTTTCACAGTGGCTAGTCTTGAGGGGGTTCAAATCTTGAATCCCTGGCTGGTTCGTGGTCAATGCGATCCCCACTCCCCAGTCCGATTAATCTGCTTTCATTCGATGGGAGTGGGAGCGTCGCTGTTTACACGATTCCTGCTCAAGCCACCTATCGGTTGCGACCTAATCGCGATCCAGACCCCAGGTCGTGAAAACCGCTCCAGCGAACCAGTCCTGGAAAGCGTTGACGAATTGGCCGACCAACTCTTACCGCACCTTTTACCGCTCCTGAATCGGCCGTTCGTGATCTGGGGTCACAGTTTCGGCGGAATCGTCGCGGGGGAGGTCATACGGAGACTGCAAGAAATCCACCTGGAGCCGATTCACTTTGTGGTATCTGGTACTCTACCGTTCCATCTGATCCACCGATTGCAAAAGCGTGAGACTTTGTTAAAGGCGATGATTGCAGACAATAGCCCCGAATATCTTGTCTCTCTGTCTCGGTATGTGGATGACCCGGAATTCATCAAGGCTATCATGCCTCTGATGCGCCGTGACTATCCGCTACTAAAGAATTACCGCCACGAGCGATCAATAGCCTTGGATTGCCCGATCACCGCGTTTGCCGCTCGGCAAGACGACATGGTTTATGTCGATGAGATTGCCGAGTGGTCGCGGCATACTCGTGGCGGCTTTTACCTAATCCAAGTCGACGGCGACCATTGGTTCTTGAATCGCAATCGCGACCTGATTGTCAGTACCTTGCAGGAAATCGCCGTCCGTGCAACACTCAGCGACAACAAGATTCCGTCAATTTCCGCACCTCACCGAGTGTTAAAAGTAGCGTTGGGTAACGAGTGAAAAGCGGCTACGCTCACCCCTTGCAGTGTCCCGGTGGGCCAAACCCCTAGGAAAACTGCGGTCATTCCGTTATTATGCAACCGTACTCTCCCAAACTGAAAGGCGTCTCCAAGCGAGTCCAGCATGACGATCGCTCGAGCCACGAATTCGTCCGCCGGCGCCAGTGCGCCTGATCCCTTGCCTGACGCCAGAAGTCTCGGCGGCCGGTATCAGGTTCTGCGCACTCTGAAGAATGGCCACGATGCGGAAACGTTGCTTGCAACCGATCTCACTCACGGCGCCACGGTTGTGATCAAGACGGTCCGAGTGCAGTCCTTCTCCGCAACGGCACGCATGCGGTTCGAACATGAAGCTTGCGTGCTAACGCAAATCAAGAATGGATCGCATACCCCATTACTAAATCATGGTTCCGCCGGCGATTATCTCTATGTGGTCCTGCCCTTCATCAAGGGTGTCACGCTGCAGACACGACTGCGGCAGGGCCCGCTAAGCGTCATGGAGACGCTCACGCTGGGTCAGGCGCTGCTGCGCACGCTCGGCGAAGCCCACCGCAACGGAGTGCTCCATCGCGATATCAAGCCAGCCAATGTGATCGTGGATGAATCGACTCCGCTGCGTGAAGCCACCCTCATCGATTTTGGTCTCGCGCGGGCCAGCAGCCTCGACGCTTCCCTTCGAGACCACTGGATTGATACCGCCCAATACCTGTCGCCGGAAAGCGCAGGCCTGATCGATCAAGATGTCACGGAGTGCTCTGACCTATACTCGGTGGGAATCGTGCTCTTCGAATGTCTGGCGGGCCGGCCACCGTTTCGCGGCAGCAGTGTCGGCGAGGTGCTGCGTCAGCACATTACAATTCAACCGCCGGAATTGCGCAGCCTTGGCTTGACGGTGCCTCGCGTACTGGATGAAGTGCTTCAACGTCTCTTGCGTAAAGACCCACGTGACCGCTACCAATCTGCGGACGCCGTCATCACTGATCTCGCCTTTCTCGCCAATGATGTGAATCGCGGCGAAGCAGAACCGGCTCTTGTCGTCGGTCTCTCCGACCGCCGCAATACCCTGACGGAACCGGCGTTCGTCGGCCGTGAACAGGAGTTAGCCGCACTTGTTGCTCAGTTGAAACGCACCTCCGCTGGTGACGGTGGCCTTGTGTTCCTGGAGGCAGAATCCGGGGGCGGCAAGAGCCGACTGCTGGCGGAATTTGCCCTGCGCGGCCTGCAACATGGAGCACGGCTGCTTCGCGGTCAGGGTTTAGATCAAGCGGCCCAGCGCCCGTTCCAGCTTTTAACCGGCCTGGCCCAGGGCCTTATCAACGCGGTTCGGCTTGATCCCGCTTTCGGAGAATTGATTCGCGGAAAGTTGCAAGATCAGCAGGAAGCCCTTTGTGCTGCACTACCGGAATTGACCGAGTTCCTCGGGTCCACCGAGCTTGGAAAGCTGGGGCCTGAGTCCTTTGCCGAAACACGCAGCGTCCAGGCCCTGACTGCGCTCTTGGATGCACTGGGTACCGCAGATACGCCCGTTCTGATTCTCCTGGATGACTGCCAATGGGCGGATCAGTTGACGTTGAAGGTCCTGACCCAATGGCAACGCCGGCAGGAAACCAGCGGACCTTCCGGTTGTCATGTCCTGCTGATCGTGGCATTTCGATCGGAGGAAGTTCCATCGGGCCACCCGCTTCGAAATCTCCAATCGGCGGCTCATCTCACGCTGCCCGCATTTGAGGCTTCGGCTGTTCGACAACTGGTCGAATCGATGGCCGGTCGGCTACCAGATGATGCCGTGAGTGTGATCGAACGGCTGGCGGAAGGTAGCCCGTTCATGGCCTCCGCCGCCCTGCGCGGCCTGGTGGAATCGGGAGCGCTGGTTGCCGACGCGACCGGTTGGCGTGTCGAGCCGATGGCGATGGCGGATGTGCAGTCATCGAGACACGCCGCCGCCTTCCTCGCTCGACGCATCGAGCTTCTCCCTGAACCAACAGTCCGGCTACTTTCGGTCGGCGCCGTCCTCGGCAAGGAGTTCGATCTCTTCACTGCGGCCAAGCTTGCCGAACAAACCTCGCAGCAAGCGATCTCCGCTCTGGACGAGGCCCGTCATCGACATATTGTCTGGGCAAAAGCGCAGGACAGTCAGTGCATTTTTATTCATGACAAGCTTCGCGAAACTCTGCTCAATCGATTACCAGAGCACTACGTTCGCGAGATGCATCTTCGTGCCGCCATCGACCTGGAGACGCAATCACCCCAACGTGTTTTTGAGTTGGCGTATCATTTCGATGCGGCGGGAGAAAGCGAGCGGGCGTTGCCGTTCGCGTTGGCGGCCGCGGAGCAGGCCCGTGCCCAGCATTCGCTGGAAGTTGCCGAACAGCAGTATCGCATTGCCGAGCGAGGCGCTGCAAATGCCGATCGGCCCATACGCTACCGCATTGCGGAGGGACTGGGCGATGTGCTCATGCTGCGCGGTCGGTATGACGAAGCCACGACGAATACAGAGGCAGCAACAGAGCTAGCTGAAGGAGACTTGGCCAAAGCTGAAATTGAGGGCAAGCTAGGCGAGCTTGCTTTCAAGCGGGGCGACATGAAAGCAGCCATGGATGCCATTGAACGCGCCCTTTATCGGCTCGGCCAAACGGTGCCGCAATGGTTTGGCGCGATTTTGTTTCGACTGGCATGGGAAGCGTGTGTTCAATTCTTCCACTCCATGCTTCCAGGCCTCTTCGTAGGCCGGAGAGAATTAGCGGGCGTGGACAAGCAACTCCTTATCGTCCGCCTGCACAACCGCCTAACCTATTGTTACTGGTTTGGGAAAGGCAAAATCCCATGCCTTTGGACTCACCTGCGCGGAATGAACCTGGCGGAGCGCTATCCGGCTACATTGGAACTGGCGCAAGCGTATTCAATTCATGCCCCAGTCATGAGCCTTGTTCCATTTTTTCGCCGAGGCTACGCCTATGCACAAAAGTCCTACGCGATATACAAATCGTTCGGTGACCTTTGGGGACAAGGCCAGTCGCTCCATTTCCACGGCGCTGTCCTTTATGCGGCCGCACGGTACGAGGAATGCATCGAAAAATGCCGAGAAGCGATGCGCCTGTTGGAACGAACTGGTGATTTTTGGGAAGTCAACATTGCCCGATACCATACTGCCGTATGCCTTTACCGGCTGGGCAACCTCTCGTCTGCGGCCTCCGAAGCTGGGCGAATTCACGAGTCGGGGCTGGAATTGGGTGATATCCAGGCGTCAGGTGTTGCATTCGATGTTTGGGCGCGCGCCTCTGGCGGCAAGGTGAATCCTGAGGCGTTGCAAGTCGAACTCAATCGCCCACGCCATGACGTTCAGGCTACCACCATGGTGAGGTTGGCCGAGGGGATTCGCCTTTTTATGATCGATCAGGTTGACGAGGCAGCTGCTACTTTCGAAAAAGCCCACCAGCTCGCCCGGAATGCTGGCGTGAACAATGCGTATGTCCGCCCAACCCTCCCCTGGCACGCCTCCGCCCTTCGCCGGCAAGCCGAGAAGACTTCCAACTGGACGCCCGATCGTCGTGCAGCCGTTCTCAAGCGGGCGTGGAAGGTGGCCAAGAAGGCACTCAAGGTCGCCCGTACCTTTCAAAACGATTTGCCGCACGCGCTGCGGGAAGCCGGCCTCATCAACGCGATGCAGGGCTCGATTCGGCAAGCTCGCAAATACCTCGATGAAAGTCTCGAAGTCGCCCAGCGCCAAGGCGCAAAGTTTGAACATGCTCAGACGCTCTTAGCGCGTGGCCGGATCGGACTCGAGGCCGACTGGCCCGGCGCCCAGGAAGACGTCACTACGGCTCGGCAAGCACTGCGGGCACTCGGCGCAGACTTCGCACTGGACGAAGCCGCTGTGGCGTCCAAAGAACCCGCGAAGCCAGAAACACTCTCGCTGCATGACCGGTTCGACACCGTCCTCGACGCGGGCCGCAGCATCGCCTCCGCCCTTTCTCGCCGGGACATTTTCAAAGAAGTACGCCAAGCCGCCGACCGACTGCTGCGCGGCGAACGCTGCCTGCTCGTCCAGATCCAGGGGGAGGACGCGGAAGACGACCTCACGCTGCTGTCGGGCGAAGCTGAATCCGAGTACATTCGCGGCATGGCAAGGCGTGCGCTGACAAACCGTGAAGTGATTGTGCATGCCGAAGGCAGCGTCGAGGCAGAAGGCGAGATGGCGATGTTAGCCGGTGTGCGGTCCGCCCTCTGCGCGCCGATCTTCGTGCGTCGTGAGCCGGCGGGCTGCTTCTACGTGGACCATCGAACGGTGCGGGATCTGTTCAAGAAAGACGGAAAGCGCCTAGCGGAGTTGATCGCCACGATTGCCGGCGCCGCGCTCGAAAACGCGGAGGGCTTTGCTGAACTGGAACGTCTCAACGCGACCCTGGAACAAAAGGTCGCCGATCGAACCGCCGCGGCCGATCACGGTGCGGTAGGGCAGCTGCAGCTCGCGCCACCACTGCACTTCGGTCTGGTCGCCGAACGTGCAGCAGAGCACGATGCCGGAGCCCATCTCGGGGTCGGCGA
>SXGT01331954.1_pt1 | contig 24423 bp, 19 predicted proteins | sample 3176221 | NCBI WGS metagenome assembly SXGT01 (sample SAMN11356862, study PRJNA531348) | freshwater metagenome | isolation source: freshwater sample F1-120 | place: China: Fuxian Lake, Yuxi | collected 2017-12-25
GGGGCCCCCCTCGCCCCCCGCGGCTCTACGAGCCGCGGCTAAACGAGGAAGCGCCCAATCCATACACTATCAAGAACCAACCATTCGTTAACGAGGAGCCACCCATGAAAGGCGATCCACAAATCATCGACGCTCTCAACGGAGCGCTCACGATTGAACTGACCGCGATCAATCAATATTTCTGTCAGGCCAAGATGTGCATGAACTGGGGCTTCAAGCTCCTGGGCAAGAAGCACTACGAAGAGTCGATGGGCGAAATGAAGCACGCCGAGAAGATCATCGACCGCGTCTTGTTTCTTGAGGGGACCCCCGAAATCGCCCGCTACGGCGTCATCCGCGTCGGCACCAATGTAACGGAGCAATTCGAGAACGACCTCAAGCTCGAAATGGGCGGCGTCAAGGCCTACAACGACGCGATCGCCCTTTGCTCCAAGCTCGGCGACAACGGCACGCGCGAATTGCTAGAACCGATCCTGGTCGAATCGGAAGAGCATGTCGATTGGCTGGAGACGCAACTCGATCTGATCAAATCGATCGGCCTGCAAAATTATTTGACCGAGCAAGTCGGCACCCATGACACGAAATGACGTTCCCACCAGAGCCTGAAGCGTAAGCGAAGGAGGGTGATTCCCATCGCTTACGCTTCAGGCTCTTTTGCCAACAATTCCAGCGCATTGGTAACGAACTTCGCCTGTCCCGGCATACAAGGCACCGCTTCGCCTGGCGCGGGGGGAAGCGGCACAAGCAAACGCGACATCGCCCCGCACAGATCCGCGAGACCCGCGCCCGTTCGCGCCGAGACGTGCAACGCATCCACGAGTCCGTTCCAATTCCAGGCCGCCTGCAAATCGATCTTGTTGATGACGATCAACCACGACCCGACATCGTCGGGCAACAACGGCTCGCTCGATCCATCCACGACCCACACGCGCAGGTCGGCCTCGCGCAGGGCCGCACGGCCGCGTTCGATCCCCTGCCCTTCCAGTGAACTAGTGGCATCGCGAATGCCGGCGGTATCGATCAACTCGATCGGCCAGCCGTCGATGGCGAGACGAAGGCTCACGACATCACGCGTCGTGCCCGGCGTCGGCGCAACGATGCTGCGCGAGTAGCCGGCAAGTGCATTCATCAGGCTGCTCTTGCCGACGTTCGGCGCGCCGGCAATGACGATCTTCCATGGCTCGACGAGATGCTTGCCCAGCGGAATCAGGTCGCGCAGCCGGACCAGGGCGTCGTGATCCTTCGCGCATTTCTCCCAGACGCCTTGCGTTTGCTCGAGCAGGATCGACGCCGTGCGCGTCGTCGGCGCGTTGACAAGCATTTGCTCGATCGGCGTGGCTTCGAGGAACGTCTGCCAGGGGACAATGTGCACACCGCGTTCGACAAACATCTCTTCGATCATGCGTACAACTTCGACCCCGCCGTGACAGTGCACTTCGAACGCGTCGCGTCCTTTGACGGCAAGAACGACTTCGTCCCCCAGTCGGCCGAACCAGAATCGCCCGACAAGCGGCTCATCAGAAAGATTACCTGCGCTCGGCCGAAACAGTTGACGCACCAACTCCCACGCCCGAGGACCGCGCAGACCCAGCGTCGCGATGGCGGCCTTGCCCGGCGGCGTCAACCGTGCGAGGAGCGTCTCCATCACGTCACCGTTCGCGCGTGCAGGATGCCTTCGAGCGTCATCTCCGGCCAGATGTGGGCTGAGCGATGTAATTTGCCGGCCACGAGTTTCGCGTCACCGCCGGTGATGAAAATCTCGAACGCAGTGGGAAAACGAAGCTGGTACTCGGCGATCAAGCGCTCGACGCCACCGACCACCGCGTGCAAGACGCCCGCCTGGATCGCGTGCGTGGTCGAAGTACCGGGCGGCAACGCGGCCTCGTCCAGCGTCACGATCGGCAAGAGCGCGGTGTGCTCGTGCAGCGAGCGCGCCATCAGCCCGAAGCCGGGGAAGATGGCGCCCCCCTTGAATACGCCGTTGCCATCGACGTAATCGACCGTCACCGCCGAGCCCGCATCGACCAGAATCGCAGCGACGTGCTCCTGCCGATGGCGATTGGCGGCCACCGCATTGAGCAGCCGGTCGATGCCAACCTTGTGTGGAACTTCGACATCAATTTGCAGAGGAAGTTCCTTGAAGGTGGAAAGAACGACGACGGAATCGCTGCGTTCCTTGAGCCAGGCGACGAGTGCATCGCGGCGCGGGGGATGCACTCCGGCAACGATCCACTCCTGACCGCGTTCGAGCTTCCATTCGCGCCATTGCTGTTGCCAGGCGTCCGTGTCCTCGGCGGGCAATGGCGCAACGCTCCACACGTGTGCGGAGCTGCACAGCCCCCACTTGATGCGCGTGTTGCCAACGTCGACGACGATGGGACCACTCACGGGACATTCTCCCCGTTTAGCGTTCGCATGGAAGCGCCGAGCGATAGACGCTTCAACATGAGCGCTAAGCCGCAAGCGGCTTCAACAATTCCGCCACGCGCCCGACGAGTTGCGCCAACCCCTGCCCCGTCACCGCGGAGATGCCGATCACCTCTCGACCGAGCTCGCGTTCCAGGCGTAGTCGTACGTCTTCGCTGCCGGTCAACTCGCTCTTGCTGAGGACGACTACCTCGGGCTTGTGTGCCATTTCCACGCGATACAGCTCCAGTTCGCGACGAACCAGACGATAGTTCGCGACCGGATCGCTGCCATCGCTCGGCATTGGCTCGACGAGATGCACGAGCACGCGCGTCCGTTCGACATGGCGCAGGAATTCGTGTCCCAGACCGATGCCGGCGGAGGCTCCTTCGATAAGGCCCGGCAAGTCGGCAAGCACGAAGACCCGCTCGCCGCCGGCGTGGACGACGCCCAGGTTCGGGCTCTTGGTCGTGAAAGGATAATCGGCAATCTCCGGGTGCGCCTGCGACAGTCGGCTCAGGAGCGTCGACTTACCCGCGTTGGGCAGCCCGATGAGTCCAGCGTCGGCGATGACCTTGAGTTCAAGGATTAGCCAGCGTTCCTCGCCTTCCTCGCCGGGTTCGGCCTCGCGCGGCGTGCGATTCGTTGACGTGGCGAAGTGTTTGTTGCCGCGCCCGCCGTGCCCGCCTTTGCCGACGACGACTTCATCGCCGGCTGTGGTGAGATCGCGTAGAATGTTGCCGCGATCGCGATCGTAGATGATCGTTCCGGGCGGCACGGCGATGACGACGTCCTTGCCGTCGCGTCCGGTCTTGAGGGCGCCGGATCCGGGCCGGCCGCCGTCGGCGCGCACGTGCTTGGTGTTGGCGATTCCGGCGAGGCTATCGGTCCCGGCAATGGCGCGAATGATGACGCTGCCGCCGTGCCCGCCGTTGCCGCCGTCGGGTCCGCCCTTGGGGACGTACTTCTCGCGCCGGAAACTGGCACAGCCGCGGCCGCCGTCGCCGCCCTTGACGAAAATGGTGACTCGATCGACGAACATGAGGTTCTTCCAGGGTGCGTAATCGCTAATGGAGGTATTGTAGCAGACTGGCTGAATTCGTTTAGCGGTCGCAATCAACCTGCACTGGTGCGGTGCGTCACGCCAACGAGATCTGACTACGTGCACTAAACAAGTTCAATAGGCATTCCGATTTACGAACCCGTGCCAGACCGTCATGAACAGGATGCGCAGATCGAGCCACGGCGTCCAGTGCGTGATGTAGTAGAGATCGAACTGGATGCGTTTGCGCAGCGACGTGTTGCCGCGCCAACCGTTGACCTGGGCCCAGCCCGTGATGCCAGCCTTGACCGCGTGGCGGGCGTGATAGTTAGGGATCGTCTTGACGAACTTGCTAATGAACACCGGCCGCTCCGGCCGCGGACCGACCAGGCTCATGTGGCCCAAGAGGACGTTGATAAACTGCGGCAACTCATCGAGGCTGGTCTTGCGGAGGAAATCGCCGAGTCGGGTCTTGCGCGGATCATCCTTGATGGCCCAGACGGCGCCGGTCTTCTGCTCCGCATCGACGCGCATGCTGCGGAACTTGAGCATCATGAACGATTGCCCATTTAAGCCGCAGCGCTCCTGGCTGTAGAAGACGGGGCCGGGGCTGGTCAGCTTGATCAACACCGCGATGACGGCGAACAACGGCGCCAGTAGAACCAACGCAAACACCGAGAGGACCATGTCCATCACGCGTTTGATGACGATGTTAAGCCCGAAGTGCGGACTCTCGCGCAGGCCGATCATCGGCATGCCGTCGAACGTCGTCGTCGTGAAGGAGACGCCAGCCAGCGCCGGCAAGTCAGCGATCAGGCGAACATCGACAAACGTCTGCGTCAGCACATCGAACACGCGCCGGGCTTCGTGATAGCGGCTCATAGGCAGGCAGATGAAAACGTGCGACACCTGATATTTTTGCACGAGCCCAGGCAGGTCCTTGATGCTGCCGAGAATGTCAAGATCGTTGGCCCAGTGCGAAGGTTGATCCTCGATGAAACCGACATTCTTGAAGCCGAGCCAGGCCGTATGGCGCAGCGAGCGCGCGGTTTTTCGCGCGACGCGGCCGGTGCCGACGATCAAGGTCTGCGTCTGATTGTAGCCGTGCTGACGCAGCCAATGCACGCCCATCCAGCTCAGGCGGCGCAGCAGAAGGATGAAAACGATTGACAGGCCGATGAAGAGGAACATCGCGCCGCGCGATTCGTACGGATCTTGCAAGCCGAACATGGCCGCCATGACGAAAAGCCCCATCATCGCGGCCCCCTTGAGGACGCTGAAAAGCTCTTCACGCAGTCTTCGAAATCGATGGATGACGTATTGATCGGTAAGGCGAAAAGCGAGGGCGCTGAGAATCAGCACAAGAGGGATATTACGATAGCAGAGGGCGGCGTCCGGCGCCTCCTTGTCCAGTGCGAACCAACCGGAATCGAAACGCACGTGATAGGCGAGAATCCAGGCGAACACCGTCACCACGAGGTCGCCGATCAAAAACCACGCACACAGGATCTGGCTCTTCTTGTAAATCATCCGCTCCCCCGTCCCTGGGGTCTGTCCGTGCCGACGCACTTTCGCTATTCTCGCCTTGTATCACGCTCGTTGATTCAGTGTCAAGAGAGGCGGCAATCTTGAAAATCTATCACGTCGTACTGGTGAAGTTCCCCGCCTCCAAGACCCACCGCGCGGCTGAGCTGCTGGCAGCGCTCGAAGCCTTTCGCCAGCGTTTGCCCGGTTTTCTCAGCTTGACCGGCGGGCCCTATTCAAGCCCGGAAGGCCTGAACCAGGGCTACACGCACGGCCTGGTGATGACCTTCGCCGATACGGCGACACGGGATATATACCTGACGCATCCCGGCCACGAGAAGATCAAACAGGCGTTCCTGCCGGACCTGGAAGGTGTGGTGGCCTTCGATTTCGAAGGGAATTGAGTAGGGCAAGGGAGCTAGAGAACCTGATCACTGCATGCGCGTCCGGCCAATATGCTTGTTAAGGCGAGCGGCAGAATTAAATATACCCGTTCACGACGCGGAGCGTCGTGCCACAATGTGGTGCGACGCTCCGCGTCGCATCGGCTACGGGTAGCTTTTCAACCGCCCGTCGCCTAATGACGCAACAAAAACTCGCCAAGATTGAAGAGGGCAAGCTGCAGATCCTGCAACCCTTGTGCGCGGTCAGGGTGGCTGTTGATGTGCCGGATCGCGATGGCAACCTCGCCCGCCGTAGGACGGCGCGACAGTGTGCCGAGATAGATTTGCTCCACCAGGGCCGCGTTGGGTTTGCCCGACTTGACGGCCGCATTCGCTCTGCTCTCCGGCGATTTCACTTTACCTAACATGCCCTTGTTGTTGAGTAGATGCAACATCTGCGGCAACGACGGGTCGTCTTCACGAGCGCATTCGCACGATACGTCGCGGACCGGCTTCGAGAACGCCTGCAAGAACGGATGATTGACGCCACCTTCCGCGAGTTCAAGCGCCCGCGTGCCGGCCGGGTAACCCTTGAACGTCTCCGGCACACCCGTCGCGGCCGAAATCGCGTCGAGAATCTGCTCGGCGGCCAACATGCGCACCCCGGACCTCGTGAAGTAGCGATCCGCATCGGCGGCGTGCTCCGACTGTTTAGGAGCGCCGACGCTGGCGAGTTGATACGTCCGCGAATTCAAAATCGAGCGCATCAATGGTTTGAGACGGTAGCCGTTCTTCGCAAAATCCTTCGCCAGCGCGTCGAGCAATTCGGGATTCGACGGCGGATTGGTGTCGCGGAAGTCGTCGACCGGTTCGACAATCCCGCGGCCCAGCAGGTGATACCAAACGCGATTGACCAGCGATGGAGCAAAGTAGCGATTGTCGGCCCGCGTCAGCCAATCGGCAAGCTTTTCACGGCGGTCCTCGTCCGGCATGAGCAGCCCCGCGGGAACGCCGAACGCGATCGGCTCCTGCTTCTTGCGCGTCGTCGGGTGCTGCATCTCACGGCCCGGCTGCAAGTAAACGATTTCCTCGTCGAGGCCGAACTTCGCCCCCTTGAACTGTATCTGCACGAAATAGGCCGACAGTCCGTAGTAATCGGTCTGCGTGATGCTCTCGAAAGGATGATTGTGGCACTTCGCGCACTGTACGCGCACGCCGAGGAAAAGCTGGGCGAACGCCTCGGCCGAGTCTTCCGGCGTGCGTGAGATGCGGTAAAAGTTGGCCGCGGGTTTGTTGAGCGTGTTGCCCAGGCCGGTCAATAGTTCGCGCGCGAACTGGTCCATCGGCCGATCCTCCGCGATAGTCCGCACGAGATAGCGATGGAAGCTGTGCACGCCCCTTTCGCTGATCGTCGTCGGGCTGCCGCGCAGGACGTCGGCCCACTTCATCGCCCAGAAATAAGCGTACTCGTCGCGCTGCAACAGTTGATCGATCAGCTTCGCGCGTTTGTCGGCATCCTTCGAGTCGAGGAACGTGCGCGCCTCGTCGGCCGTGGGAATGACGCCGATCGTGTCGAGGTAGACGCGGCGCAGGAAGACTTCGTCGGCTGCGAGAGGCGCGGGGTTGAGCTGCAACTCCTTTTGCTTGGCGAAGACGTGGCGGTCGATGACGTTGGCGGGCGTCGGCGCCTTGAAGACGAAGTTGGGATCGGTGCGCACGTACTGAAGCCGGGCACTGCGGATCTGGTCGAGATAGCGCACCAGAATCGACGCGTCTCCGCTGCGTTGAAACTCGACGAGACCGCCCGCACTGACCGTCGCCGCCCCCGCCGTGTTGACGCTGAAGACGGCCAGATCGGTCACGTCCCGCACCTCACCGCTCTTGAAGTGGACACGCACGGTGAGCTGTTGCCTCGGATTGTCGCTCGGCAGCCGCAACGTCTCCGGCGACACTTCAAGCTTGTCGATCGGCGTGGCGCCTGAGTCGCGACAGCCTTCGGCGACCCAGCGTTTCAATACCTGATAGGCCGGTTCGTCCACCTTGAACCGCACGCCCCCCTGATGCGGCACGCTGCCGATCGCCTTGAGCAAGAACAGACTATTCTCAGGCCGCGCGCGATCGATGCGCCGCCCCATTTCACCGCGCGTGAGCGAATGAATGTCAACGTCAGGCTCGAACCCTCTCAAACTCAAGCGGAAGCCGTTCTTCCCCATGGGCGAGCCGTGACACGCGCCCTGATTGCAGCCGCCGCGCGAAAGGGCGGCGATGACGTCGGTACGGAAGTCGACGGGACGCGGCTCACCAGTGCGGGCGTCAGAAGTCATGACCAGCAATGAAGCGATTGTGAAAAGAAGCGTGCGCGGCATGATCCGTTTCCCCCGATGAATCCGGTTCCGTGTGGATATTAAAGCAAAATACCCGTGTCAGGGGGAGGCCTGTTCTTTTTCCTGATTGTGCAACATCTGTGCGATGTGCGCCATCAGGACGACCGATTCCGGGCCAGCATGTTTTTGCGTGATACGGATGTGATCGGCGTCCAAAAGAAACTTCATGACGATTGGTCCTCGACTTTCTTCGATCACTTCAAGAGCTGCGGAATTGTGCATCACTTGAACTCCGTCATACGAGTTCCTTCCGTGTGGTGTCGATGCGAGACAGCAACGCATCATTCCTCAGGAGGAAACAAATCCGCCCTGATGAGGTATTCGCGCTGATCCACGCAACTCGGATCGTTGATGCTCAAAACATCAATCGTCGCGCGGCCGATGGGCGTCTTGCCGAACAGGACGGCGCCGTCCCAGAAAAAATGTTCGTCCCAGGTATCCGTGCGCGCGTTGAATAACGGCACAAGCTCGTCGGTTTCGGGATCGAAGCCGGCCGCGTTCGAGCCTTTCGCGGCGTTACAATGGGCGCAGGCAATACAGGTGTTGTCCAGGGTGTGCGGGCCACGATGCTTCTTGGCCCGGATGTGATCGATTTCGTGCGGCAGGACGCTGTATTCCTGGGAAAGCTGGCAATATTCGCAGTGCCCTTTGGCTCGTTCCCAGACGTGTTTGCGTCGAAATTTCGCCATCGGTTAGACGCACAGGCCGGCTTCCTTGAGGGATAGCCTGGCCTTGGCGTGAAGGAGATCGATGAATTTGCCCACGCGGAGGAACTTCTCCAGCGTGATGCGTTCCTCGGCTGAAAGGGTCCCGCGATTGTTCTTCTGCAGCAGTTGCCGAATGCGCTTGGCGGCGTCCTTGTCAAACTTGAGCTGAAGAATCGCGCGGGCAGCGTCGGGCGGCAATCCCCCTTGCACGGGAGAAACAACATGCTCGAGAATCTCGGCTTCGGTAATCGTAGTTGATGTCGCCATGGGGCTATTGTAGTCGAAAGCGCCGAGAAATACAGCGAAGAATCAAGACGCCTTTGCGTCCTTTTCGCACGCGGCAGGCCGGTACGAAATCCTCGGGATGCGGGGACAGGATTTCCTTCAGTGTGGCGCCGAAAGGATGCGACATCGTTGAACCGCTCCGATTGGCGCTTGCACGGGGCCGCTCCGCTTCACAGCGATCCGCGCGGCTACGTTGCCTGCGCTGCTTCACAACTTCCCCTACTCGCCCCGCGGAATTGCGAGGAGGCGGAAGCCAATGGTGTCGCCCGAGCTGCCCGGTGCGCTGGTGAATCGGTTCGCGGCCGAGCAGCGGAAGGCAGCGCCGTACCAACTCCCGCCCCGGAGTACCTGGACTGAACCCCTCGACGAATCAGTCCACTCCCAGACGTTGCCGTGCAGGTCGTAGATGCCGAGGGGATTCGCGCAGAATGAACCGACGTCGGTCGGGCAATTTCCATCGAAAATTGCTTCATGCCTGGCAAGACCGTCGCTAGGCTTACCCGCGAGGTAATAGTGATAGGCGCTTTGGTACCGATCAATTGGCCCGCCTCGGCAAATGTACTCCCACACTTCCTCTGTCGGCAAGCGGTAGGAGTAGCCATCACTACTGCGCCGATACATCTCATTCAGAAACTTCTGCGCGCCGTTATAGGAGATTTTTTCGACGGGATAACGCGGGTGGCCTGAGAAATGGCTTGGATTGGTGCCCATAACTTGATGCCATTCCGCCTGCGTGACGGGATAGATGCCACAGTAAAGCCCTTTGTGGAGAGTGAACTTGGTTGTCCCCGGCTTCCCGCCACCGCCGCCGAGCCAACTCGTTCCGGGCGGCACCCAAGCGAACTTCATGCCCAGCGCGTTGGTCATGAATTGGTCGTGTTCGGCGGCCGATTCGATTGCGCGGTTCACCAGCTTTGCAGGTTGGATCGGGGATTTAACAGGCGTTTGAATGATTGCTTTCGCGGGCGTCGCCTTGTCCGCAATGGAGGCTTGCGTTGGCGTCATATCCAACATAATTTCGGCCCCCAACTCCTCGAGATCCACCTCCGAAACGTGAAACGGATCGAATTTGGGTTTCGGATTAGACGGCGTGGTGGGCGTGGTCGATTTGTTCTTTGGCTTTCCCGCGACTGGATTCTTCGCAATGTTCGACGGCGCTTTAGGCGATGGCGTATTGGACGCTAGGGCTTTGGCCAACGGCGGGGCGGCGACATCCTTCACCGTCACGGTCGGCTCGACGGCCGGCGATGATTGAACCTGTTCCTTGGCCCTCAGTTTGGCAAACACCTCCGCAATCTCGCCGGCATCCTTCGGGCGGCGCTCCGCTTTTTGGGCGGCGCAGCGGCCCACCAGGTCGATCAACCCTTGTTCGACGGCCAGCTCCTGCAAGTCATGGGCGAAATCGGGACCGACGCCCTGGGTCATCTGGCAGGTCAGCATCTGATAGGCGATGACGCCCAGGGCGTGAACGTCGTCGCGCGGGTCGGGCGGCTCGCCGGCCTTCTGTTGCGTCGAGGCGTAGAGCGGCGTGTAGGAGCCATAGAGGTAGCTTTGCAGCCGGCCGGCGCTCGTCAGGGTGCCGCGCTTCTCGCCGTCGATCATCTCGCGCGCGGCGATGCCGCCGATGCCGAAATCGGTGATCCGCAGTTGTTTCTGTTTCTTGTCGTAGAGGATGTTAGCGGGCTTCAGGTCTCGATGGATGATCGGCGGGCTGAGGCGATGAAACCGGCCGACCGCTTTCGCCAGCAGTTGCAGGGCGGTGACGATTTTTTGCTGGCGTTCGGCCGGCGGCAGCTTGGTCCAGTGCCGGATCATGTCGCCGACATCGCCGCCTTCGACGTATTCGTACATGAGCCAGGGGATTTCGCCGTCGAGGTGGGCGTCGAGCAAGGGCACAACGTTGGGGTTCTCGCCCTGGCTGATGAGCCGATGGATCACGCTGGCTTCATGGCGCAGATCGCGGTCGGGGTGTTGCAGGCTCTTGCAAAATTTGACGGCGCGGACAGAACCCACGGACACATTTCGTGCCAACCAGACCTCGCCGAAGCCGCCGCCGCTGATGTGCCGGTCGAGCACCCAGCCGCTGCGGCCCGGCAGCGCATCGCCGCGCTTGAAGCGCGGCAAGCTCGGCGGCAGGAGTTTGACAACGTCCTCGGCGCTTTGCAGCGCGAAGTTGGCGGGGACGGATGTGCCGGTCGGATCGTCGGCGCGTTTCAGGGATTGCTGCACCGCGGCGGGAATCTGCTCAAGAAAAAGCTCGACCTGCTCGCGAATCTCTTCGGATGCCACCTGCCTGGCGATCTTGGCGGCGACTTGCTTGATCTCCTCCGGAGTCGCCATGATCATGAATTGCACGTCTTCGTGCATCTTGGCTATTGCGCGGCGCTGGCGGTATTTCTCCCAGGTGCCCTTGGCGATGTCAAAGACGAACCCGCCGCCGGGGACGACCTCCGCCAGGCCGCGCAGACCTTTTTCGACCACCGCCTCGGCCACGCATTGGAACAAGTCATACATGGGCAAACTCCACCGCTCGCGAAGGACGCCATGCTATTCGTCGGCCTCGATAGGTCATTGTAACCGGCACTGATGAGATGCAAAAAATTTGCGAACTCCCGTCACTTCTTCGGCGTCGCCGTCTTCACCACCTCCACCTCGAAGCGCCCGCGTTGCTCCTCTTCCAGGCCATTGACCTCGGCGCTGGCATTGAAGCTGACGTTGATACGACCGGGCGCGCGGTCCGCCGGGATTACGATCGGCACATCGACGCCGGTTTGGCCGCGCGGGATGACGATCGTCACCGGCAAATCGAGCCCCAGCACCGGAGCGAGTTCCAGCGTCACCTCGGCGTCGAAGTTCTTCATGCGCTCGGCGTTCAGACGCAGCTTGCCGGTCGTGCCAGGCTCGATCTGCAACAGGGCCGGCTCAGCCTTGACGACATACGCAGCGCGAACGTCTAGCTCAAACGTCCGCGTCAACGACACGCGGCGACCTTGATGAGTGCCGACCGCGGTCACGTCCACGCGGTGCTTGGCGAGGTTCGTCAGGATCTTCGAATGGATCGAACCTTTATCCTTGGCGAACTCGGCGTAGACGCGCGTGCGGCCTTCCTCCTTGTCCGCGAGCTGGCCTCCCTTGGCGCTGTAGGCGATCGGCCCGTTGAACCCCTTCACGTGCGTCACGGCCATAGGGAAATCCACCTGCTGATATCGGCCCAGCGTCACTTGCGGCTCGGGCAACGTGAACGTGAAGAAGGACGCCGGCGTCACCTGCACGGCGAAACGATCCGTCAACGTGGGCGGCAGACGACGCTGGTCCTCGCGCAGTGCGTGCGGGATCAGATCGACGTTGATGATTTGCCGATCGATCAACGGCCGCGTGCGCACCAGCGTCGGCACGGCGTTGTCGAACTCTGCGGGGCTCGCCGTGATTTGCAAGGTGTGAATGCCGACCAGCGCGTCCGGCGCGGCCGACAGCTTGCAGACGATCGCATTGACGCCCGCATCGATCTCGTTCGGCATCAACGTCACGCCGGGCGGGGCGCCAACGAGCGTCAACGCGATCGCGCCAACATAATCCGTGCGCGTCACCGTCAGCGGCACTGGTTGATAATCGCCGCGGGGCAACGTCAAACCTTCGACATCGGCGGTCACTTGCACGCTCGGCTGCGGCGTGCGGACTTCAAGTCGATAGGCGAACGCCGGCCCGCCATCACGGTTCAGGTCGCGCACCGTCAGCCCGTAGACGCCCGGAACGCCGGCGTTGAAATCGAGCACGACCTGCTCCTGCGCATTTTCGCTCGCACGCCGTAGCTCCTTCCCCTTGGCGTCAGTGATCGCGATTTCCAGGTCGGCCGGCGAGTTGAACGCTCGCGCCTCGGCGCGCACTTGAATCCGTTGCCCTTTCATCAGGTCCAACCGAAAGAAGTGCCGCTCGCCTGGTTTTTGCAGAACGCCGCTTAGCATGCTGGGCGTCTTCGCGGGCGTACCGTCCTCCAACGTGCTGCCCGGTGTTTGATGAACCGTGACTGCCACATCGGCCGCCTCCATCGGCAGCCACGAGGATCCATCGTCGTCCTTGCGTTTCACGACGCCGAAGAATAGTCCGGTTGCATCCGCTGGCCATTCAAAAGCATATCTCTTCTCCTGTTCGGTCGAGGAACGCTCAGGAATGAGAGGGTCGATGCCCGGAAGTCGCAACTCGAATCGCTTGCTCCAGTGGATCGCCGTCGGCACGATGACGCGCGCCGCGGGAAAACGCCCCATGCGCAGCACGTAGAAACCATGTTCGGCGCCGTGATAGCGCGCGTCGCGCAGCTCGACGGTGTGCGTGCCGGCGTCGGCGAAGGTGTGCTCGAAACGGAAATCGAAGTACAACCCCGGATCGTTGTCGCGCTCGGCAACGATCTTGCCTTTAGGGTCGCGAATGATGATGAGTGGATCGACATCCTTGCCGAGCCGATTGCCGACCGCCTCGAAGCTGACGCGTTGCCCGGCCGTCACGTCAATCGCGAAGCGATCGACCGTTGCCGCGCGGAATCGACCCCACAGCGAGACGGGCCGAGCGACCTTTTCATCCGATTTCGCGGCACGCACCGGCAGATCGTCGATCAACATCAGGCACGCGTTGGCGAGTCCATCCTCCGTCGCGAGCCTTACGCCGCACACGCCGACCGGAGCATGGGCCGCCACGCTCACGTCAAGCACGGCGTGCGTGGGGGATGATTCGCCAACGGGCGTCACCTTGATTGCGCCGGCAGGCAGGCTCGTCCACAGGCCGATTGCCTTGCCGAGCTGCAAACCAACGACGTTGACACGCGTCGTTTTGCCACGTTCCAGGACGGGCGGCTCAATGTGTTCGACGAAGCCTTGGGCCCGACAGGGGCAATTCGGTCCGAGCAACATGTAGGATGTTAGAATCGCCACGAATATACGTGTGCCAAAAGACCGCACCACATCCCATTGCCCGTAGCTGACACTTTGATTACGCATGATCTACTCTCAGTCTCGTGTGGCTCTATCCGACTATCTTGAAGTAAATTCACTCCGTGTATGCGCACAGCAAGCTTGCTTTCCCGCAATCCAGCCGTTAGACTTAACCGAAGTACATCTTACCCGACCCCCTGCCGAGTTGCACCCGCAAACTGCGGTTGCGCCGAAAGGACCGTCGCCATGCTCAACCTCTGGAACCTGTCCTCCCGCGCCGACCTGCTCGACCGCCGCGAGCTGCTGCGGATCGGCGGGCTGTCGTTGGCCGGGTTGTCGTTGCCCGCGCTGTTGCAAGGAAATGCCGCGGCGAGTCAGCAGCGGCCAGCGGCGCGAAGCTTTGGCAGGGCGCGGAGTTGCATTATCCTCTATCTCTCCGGCGGGCCCGCTCAGCTCGACACCTTCGATCCGAAGCCCGATGCTCCTGAAGACATCCGCGGCGAGTTCAGCACGATCGCCACCTCTATCACTGGCGTGCGCTTTTCCGAATTGGTGCCGCACACCGCGCGCTGGATGAACAAGATCGGCCTCGTGCGCACCATGAATCACACGCACAACGATCATGGCCGCGGCTCGTATTGGATGTTCACCGGCTATCAATATCCGGGCAGCGTACCCGACGTGAACTCGATGAGCCGGGCAGACATGCCGCACATGGGTTCGATCGTCGCCAAGCTCGAACCGGGGCGCGGGCCGATGTTCCCGTTCGCGATCGTGCCGCATCGCATGGACGTGGCCGGCGGACGTCGCGCCGGACAGTTCGCCGGCTCGCTCGGCGGCCGCTACGATCCGCTGCTGACGGGAGGCAATCCCAACGACGACAACTTCCGCCTCGACCACTTGCCGCTCGCGCCGAACGATGATGTCGCCGCCTTGCGTCGTCGGCTCACGTTGGCCGATCAGCTCGGCGCTCAGACGCAGCAATTGCAACAACTAGCGATCACGCAAAACATCCGCGACAATCAGGCCCGGGCGCTCGATGTGCTCTCCTCCGACGAAGTGCGCCGCGCCGTTGATTTGGCCAGCATCGAACGCGCCGAGCGCGAGCGCTATGGCCGCAATCTCTTCGGGCAATCGGTGCTGCTGGGACGTCGGTTGCTCGACGCCGGCGCCCGTCTGGTGCAATGCAACTGGCAGCGCACGCAAGGGCGCAACGGCTTTGCCTGGGACACGCACTGGAACAACTTCAGCGCGCATCGCGAGGATCTGGTTCCGCCGTACGATCAGGCATTCAACGCACTGATGACCGACCTGGACCGCACGGGCAAACTCGACGAGACGCTGGTCGTGGTCGCCGCCGAGTTCGGCCGTTCGCCGCGCATCACGCGTTCCAACGGCGGCCGCGAACATTGGCCGGAATGCTACAGCGTTCTGTTCGCCGGCGGCGGCATCCGCGGCGGTACGGTGGTAGGCCGCTCGGACCGCATTGCCGCGTATCCCGCCGCGTCACCGCTGACGCCCGCCGACTTCACCGCCACGATCTATCACTGCCTGGGCATCAACCCGCACGCCGAGACGCACGACCAGACCGGCCGGCCATTCGCCCTGTCGCGCGGCACTCCCATTGCTGAACTGGTTGGCTAAGGTCCACCGTTCTTGGGTTGACGATTCGCGAGCGCGGACAGACGCCGCCAGTGACGGTTGCCGTCGTGAATGGCACGGCAAACTTCGGGTAGATCCGCGCATCGTCTCGCAAATCCAAGGCTCTGGACTGCATTTCCTGCCTTCTGAATTGACCGACTCCACCTCAGTGGAGTCGAAGGGAGTCGAGTCCTCAACCGCAAGAATACCATTCCACGGTGCGCCAAACGCAAGTGAGGCCAGCAAATGGCTTGCGGAACGCGTTTCCTGGACATTCGGCCTGGCAAAAAAACCAGGTTAGCGAACGGCGATCTCGAAGACAGGTCGAGAACGAAATTCCCTAACATAATGGGACGGGACCACTCAAGGCCCGGCTCCTTTGGAAATGTAAAGAGGCAGATTCGTATGGGAAGAATTTTCGAGAAGCGCAAACACTCAATCTTCAAAACCGCCGCTCAGAACTCAAAGCTCTTTTCCAAGTACAGCAAACAACTGTACATGGCGGCCAAGAATGGCGTGCCCGACCCGGAAGCCAATCCGGTTCTGCGCAGCCTCGTCGAAAAAGCCAAGCGCGAAAATGTTCCGAGCCATGTGATTGACAAGGCGATTCAGAAAGCCGCTGGCACGGGGGGCGAGGACTTCCAACCGGTGCGATACGAGGGGTTCGGTCCTGGCGGCGCCTTGGTCATTGTCGATTGCTTGACCGACAACAATACACGCACCATCTCCGATATTCGCAGTTGTTTCAGCAAGACTGGGGCCAAATTGGCCGGTAGTGGGTCTGTCGTGATGTCGTTTGATCACCTGGCGATCCTCTCTTTCAAGGGTGACAATGAGGAAAAAGTGCTGGAGGCCCTGTTCGCTGCGGACATCGCCGTCGAAGAGGTCGAAAGCAAGGATGGCGCCATTACGGTCTTCGCCCCTCCCGCCGAGTTCTACAAAGCCAAAACGGCTCTGCTCGAGGCATTCCAAGGCCTTGAGCTGGAAGTCCAGGAAATCACTTTCCTTCCGCAGGCATCGAAGACGCTCAGCGGCGAAGACCTGGCCTTGTTCGAGAGATTCCTGGGCATGCTAAACGATTGCGATGACGTGCAGGAAATCTACCACAATGTTTCCCTTCCGTAAGCGTTCGGTGAAGACAGGTTTGCTGAGCGAGGGGTTGCGAGGGCGTTGGTCGATGTCGGCGAAAAGTCGGGTGAGAGAGTCGCGATCCCGTCGCACAACGAGCGCTCATTTACAGACAGATCGATTGCAAAGTGTTTGGCTTGGCAGTAGGCTAATAATTCCCGCCTGGCTTCCCTTCCCTTCCTGGGGTGCCGTGTCCGATGAACCGATTCCTGAAACTCGCCATCACCGGGACGTTGTTAGCCGGGGCTGTTGGTAACGCCTCCGCGCAGGATGTCACATTCAAGGCGAAGATCAAGCCGTTTCTGGACGCCCACTGCGTCGATTGTCATGGACCCGACGTCAAGAAAGCCGGCTTGCGTCTCGACCTGCTGAAGCCCGATTTCGCGGACGCCAGGACAGCGGAAATTTGGACGAAAGTGCACGACAAGATCGCCCAGGGCCAGATGCCCCCGCCGAAACGACAACGGCCGCCGAAAGACGATCTGACACAGGCAACGCAATGGCTGCACCAGCAATTGCACGCCCACTCCCGCGCCCGACAAGAGAAGGAAGGGCGCGTGGTCTTGCGCCGGCTCAATTGCACAGAGTATGAAAACACCTTGCGCGACCTGTTGGCGGTGAACGTCTCCGTCAAATCTCTCTTGCCGGAAGACAACGTCGCCGCCGGGTTCGACAACATCAGTGCGGCCCTGGAAATCTCGGCGGGCCATCTGCTCAGCTATCAGCAGGCGGCGGAGAAGGCGATCCTTGCTGCAATCCCGGTCGCCCCGCAGATGCCGTTCAGCGACAAACGAACTGGCAAGGTGATCGTAGAAAAATCGCCGCTCTTCATGCAGGGTCTGGACAGGTTCCACTTTGTCAAGGGAGACGACCTGGTTCTTTCTGCCCGCTTGCCGGACCATTACGTCATCATTTCAACGCCCCTGTCCCCGCAGAAGGGCCGCTATCGGATCACGGCATCGGCGTACGCGCTGGGCACGCAAGGCAAGCCGATGCCGATTGCGCTCATGTGTCGACCGGTGCGCGAGCGTGGTTCGCCGGAACTCCGCATCGGCTTCGACGTGGCCGAGAACAAACCAACGGTGGTCGAAGCCGAATTCGAGATGAATCGCGAATGCCATGCGTGGCTGGCGCCGTGGGCGTTGCCGGAGCGTTACGACTTTTTCTTGAGGAAGATTCCCGACGTCAAGAAGTACGACGGCCCGACGCTCGTCGTCGAATGGATCAAGATGGAAGGTCCGCTAGGCGCCTGGCCGCCGGAGAGCTATCAGCGGCTGTTCAAGGACGTGCCCCTCAAGCCGCGCTCGATCGCCAAGGCGGAAGCCGAGAAGAAGCAGCTACCGAAACTGCCCGCGAACGCGCCCGAATCCTACTGGCAGAACGTCAACCCGCTGATCCCTGCCTCCGCGAAGCCGAAGGACGATGCCGAGCGCTTGATCCGCGATTTCTTGCCGCGGGCGCTGCGTCGTCCGGTCAGCGAGGACCTCAAGAAGCACTACGTCAGGCTGGTTCACGATCGGCTCGACGACAAATACTCCTTTCTGGACGCGATGGTCTTCGGCTACAAGGCGATCCTGACCTCGACCGATTTCCTGTTCCTGCTGGAGCCGGGCCCATTCCTCCCCTCGCCCCCTGGGAGAGGGATTGGGGGTGAGGGTTTGACGGCGAAGAAGGACCTCCCATTACCTCGCCTCGACGATCACGCGGTTGCGAATCGGCTCTCGTACTTCTTGTGGTCATCGCTGCCGGATGCGGAGTTGCTGAACGCGGCGAACAAGGGAGGCCTGTCGAAGCCGGCCGGGTTGCGCGCCCAGGTCGAGCGGATGCTGAACGATCCGAAGGCCCATCGCTTCACCGAGAACTTCACGGGGCAGTGGCTCGATCTGCGCCGGATCAACGACACCATGCCCAATCCGCACCTTTATGGCGAATTCGATCAGTTCCTGTACTGGTCGATGCCGCGCGAGACGGAGCTCTTCTTCGAGGAGATCCTGAAACACGATCGCAGCCTGCTCGAATTTGTCGATTCCGATTGGTCGATGCTCAACGAACGCCTGGCCCGGCACTACGGCATCGAGGGGGTCGTCGGCCAAGAGTTGCGCAAGGTGAAGCTACCCCAAGGAAGCCACCGCGGCGGCGTCATGACGCATGCTAGCGTGCTCAAGGTCACCGCGGACGGTACGCGCACGTCGCCGGTGCTGCGCGGCAAATGGGTGCTGGAGCGCATCGTCGGCAAGCCTCCCGCCCCGCCGCCGCCCGACATTCCGCTGTTCGAGCCGGACATCCGCGGCGCGACGACCATTCGCGAACAACTCGACAAGCATCGCAACACGCCGGCGTGCGCCGCGTGCCACAACCACATCGACCCGCCGGGATTCGCCCTGGAGAACTTCGACCCGATCGGCGGCTGGCGCGATTTCTATCGCGCCCCGAAGCAAACCAAGAAAGGGATCGTCAAGGGCAAGCGCTACTTCCGGGGCCCGGACGTTGAAGTCGGCGGCGTCACGCCCGATGGCAAAGCCTTCAAGACAATCGACGATTACAAGAGGATTTTGCTCGAAGACAAGGATCAACTGGCCCGCAATCTCACGACCAAGGTACTGACGTATGCGACCGGCGCCGACATTCAGTTCGCCGATCGCGAAGTTGTCGAGCAGGTCGTGGCAGCTTTGCGCGCGCGGAATTATGGGTTCCGCGAACTGATCCACCAGGTGACGCAGAGCTGTGTTTTCCTCAGCAAGTAGTTCGACTAACCCTGAGCGCCAGCGCGGGGATATCAGGGCGCTGGCAAGAACAACATTCATCGAGAGGGATACTGCCATCCCCTCGCTCGCGCTCAGGGTTAGTATGAAATTTTCCCTTGGGAGTTCATCATGCCAATCAACCGGCTCGATCGTCGTACTTTCCTCCGCGCCGCCGGCGGTTGTGTCGGATTGCCCCTCCTGGATGCAATGATCCCCATCGGTCTCGGCCAGGAGCAACGCGCTCAGGCGGCCCGGCCGCGCCGCATGGTGCTGATCGGCAGACCGTTCGGGCTACACACGCCGTTCCTGTTTCCGGAGCGGCCTGGTCCCGATTACGCCCACTCGCGCTACACGCGCGTTCTCGACGCCCATCGCCGGCAGTTCACCGTCTTCTCCGGCATGTCGCATCGCGGTTATCCCGATGGCCATCATACCGACGTCGGCCTGATGACCGGCGCTGCGGGTGAGGGGATTCGCCTCAACGACATTCGTAACACGATCTCGCTCGATCAGGAGGCCGCCGCGCACGTCGGCACGCAGACGCGCTTCAGCTCCCTCGTTCTGGGCGGCACGGGCTACGCCTGGAATCGACGCGGCGTGCGCGTTCCCGGCCATAACTTTTCCGGCGGCGTCTTTCGTCAATTGTTCATCCAGGGAACGCCGGAAGAGGTGGCGCGCGAGATCCGCCAGTTGCGTGACGGCCGCAGCATTCTGGATAACCTCCGTGCCCAGGCGCGGACGCTCTCGAATCAAGTCGGCGCCGCCGACCGTCATCGGCTCGACGTCCTGCTCACGTCCATTCGCGAAGCCGAACAGCGCTTGCAGCAGGATGAAGCCTGGATCCATCGGCCCAAGCCACGCGTCAATGTCCCCATGCCAGGCAACGAAGTCCATCAGCCCGGCCAGCTCATCGCCCGCTCACGGCAATGGTTCGACATCATCCATCTCGCGCTGCAAACCGACTCGACGCGCGTCGTTTCGCTGTCGCTCGGCTCGCAGGAACAGCCGGTCATCGAGGGAGTCACGATCGGCCATCACGACGCCTCGCACCACGGCCAGGACCCCGACAAGATCGAACAACTCGCTCTCATCGAACAGGCCGAGCTGCGCGTTTTCGGCGCGTTCCTGACCAGGCTCAAGGACGCGACGGAAGGGGACGAAACGCTTCTGGACCGCACAATGGTGTTCCACGCCAGCAACCTGGGCAATGGCTCGGGCCATTCGTCCAGCAATTTGCCGATCATCCTTGTGGGGGGCGGATTCCGACATCAGGGGCACGTCGCGTTCGATCGCGCCAACAACCGGCCCCTTTCCAACTTGTACGTGCGCATGCTCCAGCAAATGGGCATCGAGGCCGCGTCGTTCGGGTCGAGCACGGGAGTGGTCACTGAAGTGTAGGCAGACGTCGAGCGTGGGTTGGACGATAGACGTCTGGCGGACCCTGAACCGGTCTCGGATGATCTCCGTATTGCACAGAAAAATCTTGACAATCCGTGTCGGCAGCGTTCCGATAGGACGGAAATATGCTGCCGGCGCGGTGATGTGCTGTCGGGAAGCCGAAGTAGCGTGCCGGCGCCGGCAGGTCTAATCACCAGTTATGCTCCTAAGCCACATCTATTTCACTGTCGCTCCTCAAGAACTCCCGTCAAACAGCCGATGACGACTAGTGACGAATAGTCCGTGGACGCATAGTCCGTGGACCTATCGTCAATGGCTTCTTACGCTCTTCCTTCGAGGAGCCGGGGTATGGACATTCTCGAAGGGTTCGGGAAGCGCGTGCGCGAGCGACGAGTGAAGATGGGCATTTCGCAGGAGAAATTCGCTGCCAAATGCAAGCTCGACCGGACGTACATCAGCGGGATTGAGCGCGGTAAGCGCAACCTTTCCCTGCGGAACATCAAGGTCATCGCCGACGCACTTGATACCACCATTTCAGAACTCACGAAAGGGTTGTAAGGCTCCCGCGATCCTGCTTGCGAGTGCGATATGGCCGAACCGCTCGTGTCGGCAATTCGGGGGTCTGGCCTGACGATTTACGACTCCCTCCAAGGCCGGCTTGACCTGTTTCTCAATGACGACGATCTGGAGCGGATTTTGAACAAGGCGCTGCGTGGCCTTGTCCTCAACCAGCCCCTCCGCACACGCTCGAAAGTCCTGAAGTCAAAGGTCTGCGAAGCCCTCGGCTATCCGATTCCATCCTCGTTCAAGAGGACCCGACCCCGATTCCCCGGCCAGAATTTCGACACCTACGTGCAGAAGTCGAACAACCTCCAGATTTGGAACGAGGAAGTTTCGCCGTCGCGCCGGTACGTGCTGATCCGCGTGGACGAAAACGACAAGGTCAGCAAGGTTCGCGTGGTCACGGGCCCGATCATCGCTGCCTTCGACACGACGGGCACGCTGACCCGGAAGTATCAAGCCAAGAGCAAGTCCCTGGTCAATGGCTCGCAGCTCGTCAGCCCCGAAGACACGGACAACGTGAAGAAACGGCTCATCCAGGCGAAGTTACCGGAGTGGATCGGGTTTCTTCCGACCAAGAAACTCTTCACGGGGCTCTGCAAGTTGGTAGGCCAAGCCTTCGCCGATCCCGGCCGGGACCAAGAGCGGAATCGCGGGGGCTTCCTGCACGATGCGGTCTGCAAGTGCCTGGAAGGCCCGACATGGGCGGACAACGGACAGTTCCCGGACATCAAGGAGCAGCTGTTGGAAGTAAAGCTACAAACCTCGCCGACAATCGACCTCGGCCTTGTCTGCCCCGACAGCACCGAGCCGATCGCCGATATGCCAGAGTTTCGCCATTGCGACGTGCGCTATGCCGTTTTTTATGCGGTCATCGAGGGCACCCAAGTACGCCTGAACCACGTCATTCTAAGTACCGGCGCCGACTTCTTCAGCTTCTTCACGCGGTTTGGCGGATTGGTCACCAACAAGAAGCTACAAATTCCCCTGCCAAGGGATTTCTTCGGGTAGGCCGAACGCGTCCCAGACAAGCTCGTTGATTTTATGTTCCGCCGCTTCAGTTGCACGGCCGGCTTTCAAGAGCTTCGAGACTTCTTCCACGATTTGGCGAGAAGCAGCCAGGTCAGGCAGTGGAAACTTGGCGACGTATTGCGTCATAAACCGCCGCCGGCCAGCGTACAGCTTGTTGTGAAACACGGCATCGTAGTATTTCGTGATGAAGGTCGAATTCGCAACGGCCAGCATTAGCCGTAGCCAATCCGGATCTACCCCGTCATTCACCGTGATCCAGTAGCAGTCTCCTTGAATGATTGCCCCGCTGGCTTCGAAGAAGAATCGCGGGTGTTCGGAGATGTCTGGATACGCAATCTTCGGCTTTCCCCAATCATCCGGATTGTGAGGCACCCAGATTTCATACCACTTCCTGCCCCCCTCTATCACGTATGTCCTGCGGGTAAGCCGGGCCTTGTGCTGCTCAAAATAGGCTGCCGCTTTCGGATAATCGGCCAGTTCGATAGCGAATCGCTTGTCGTCCTTGGTCACATGGGGATATATCACCCGTTTCGTAGCCGGTTTCGGCAGCCACCGAGCGGCTTCGCGATGCGTCAGCAGTGGATGGAGAAGCTCCGCTTCCGGCTGTACATCTGCTCGTAGACTTTCCCAGTTGTCCCGGACGAAGACTTCATCGGCGGTTGATTTGATGCCCACCCGCACCTTCGCGATATCTCCAAACGTGGCTACCTGTCGCGCCGCTATGGTTTCCAGCCAGCCGTTCGTTTCAGTATTCGATAACGTCCACGAATCGGATTGAACCGCGAGTTTGCCTCTCTGGATATAGAACGCACCGGAAGGCGTTTCTACGAGGCCGCTCAGCTCGCTATCCCGCAGGGCCGACAGAACGGAATGTCGCTTCGTAGGCGCTCTCTCCGACCCATTACGATGCTCGTAAATCCGGTGGAATTCGCAGCGAGGGCGCGAATGCGTTTTGCCTTTGCGTGCTACGATGATCACCGGCAGCACAGCAGCCGTAAACAACTTTGTGTCGCCGAGGTCGTAAATGGCTTCGATCTCGAAGTGCGATGAAAACATATCTCGGAGGGAAGCCCCCGATTTGATCGTCAGGAACCGGTTCGAGGTCAGAAGGCCGATGACTCCGCCCGGCTTCAACACCGAGGTCATAGCTATCGCGAACGCGTGGTAGAGGTCAACTCGGCCAGCGAGACCGAACTGTCGAGAAAGGGCTTGCGCCTTCTTCGCCCCCATGACCTGCGTCCGCACATATGGCGGATTGCCGATTACCACGTCGTATTGCTGGGCCGGTTTTTCGTCGAACAGTCCGCGAGACTCGGCCAGACTGCCGATTCCTTCTTCCGAAAGGAAATCGCGATTGTGAAGCATGACATTCCCGACGCCCAGCCGCGCTAGGGCCACTCCGGCCTTTGCCAACTCGCCCGCATCAGTTTCGTACCCCTCAATGGTCATCCAGCGGCGCACGGGCTTCGAGAGGGCATTCGTGATCGCGACCAGCAAAGCGCCATCCCCACAGGCAGGATCGAGGATCCGAAACGGGCCGCTAACATGTCGGACCGCAGCAGCCGTGATATCAGCGAGGAACGCCGCCAGTTCCGGCGGGGTGTAGTGGACGCCGTGTGCTTTGGCGTGGTCAGGGGCTTTTTTCCCGGCTCGCATGTAGATGCCCTTGCTCCAGCTACGGCGAAGAGTTCGTTCTGCACGTTGTTGACACGTTGTTGACTATAAGTAACTCCCCGGTGGTCGTCAAGCCCAGCAGCGATTGCTAGAATTACTCCCTGATTCTCTCGAGCGGAGCGAGGCGGGGCATAAACACCGGCTGAAGCTGACCGGGGCCGCGATCTTGGCTTCCCGGGCTTCTACGTCCTTGCAGGCGGCCCCGGCTCCGTGGGGCGGCAACTTCGGCATCCGCAAATGCGACGTGACCACCATCCCGCCCATCGTCACCCGCGGCATCATGCTCGACATCGCCAAGCTGCGCGGCGTTGACGCCTTGCCGCCGCACTATCGCATCACCGTCAACGATCTCGAAGGCGCCATGAAGGAGCAAAAGGTCACGCTCAAGGTCGGCGACACCGTAATGATTCGCACCGGCACTTGCAAGTTCTGGGGCGCCAACGGCGGCGACCACAAGAAGGTCGGCAGCCACGACTCCGCCGGCATCGACCTCGAAGCCGCCCGCTGGCTCGTTGAACAAAAAGGCGCCATCCTCGTCGGCTCCGACACCAGCGGCCTGGAATGGGCCCCCGCCCCCGGCGAAAAAGCGGAA
>SXGT01753598.1_pt1 | contig 24420 bp, 15 predicted proteins | sample 3176221 | NCBI WGS metagenome assembly SXGT01 (sample SAMN11356862, study PRJNA531348) | freshwater metagenome | isolation source: freshwater sample F1-120 | place: China: Fuxian Lake, Yuxi | collected 2017-12-25
AACCTCATTCTGGTGTTTGCTCCGGCGCTGCCGCAGGGCGTGCATGACATCGTGATTCGCAATCGCGACCATGTGGCGCCGTCGCCGCGCCAAAGCACGGTTGCAGCGCCCACAACGGACTATGTCGTATTCGCACCCGTGCTCGGCGCCATTCAAGTGACCAGTGTCACACCCGCGAGCGTCACCGAGGGCGCTCCAGCCGCTGTCACCATTTCGGGGACCTGTCCTGTTGAAGGTGCGCACACGGCTCTTGAGAGCACACTTGGCGTCCTTCAGGTGAATGTCGGCAGCAACATCCTCGGCACCGACGCAGTGCTCCCTGTCGCCGTGAACAGCGTCACCATTCCGGCGCCCGGTCAGTTCGCCATCAATGCAACGCTGCCCGCCTTCCCGCCGGGATTGAACCCCATCGGGCCCACGGCTGCTGGATTGTCCAATTGCGGGACGAAGCACTTCCAGATCACTCCGACTCTTTGCCTCAATCCGGGACTGAACCCGCACAAGACCTTTGCGGCGATCACATCCGGCGAACCCGGCAATGCGTTCCTCTATCGCGCTGCGAATCCACCAGCCGTGACCTTCATCGGCCCCAACAACTGCGCGCGTTTCGAAGGCGGCCAGCTTGTCACCATCACGGGCACGAACTTCTTCACGAGCGCCGCAGTCTTTGCGCCATACCAGCCCGGATTGATGCCGACGCTCGCGCTGCAGTCTGGCGCCACCATTCTCCCGCTCACCAACCCGTTCATGATGTCCGGCGGCACGGCCATGGCGGGCACGCTGCCGGATGCGAGTGTCCTCGGCGGGCCGTGGCCGATGCAGGTGAATCTCGTCGTCACGAACCCGGATGGACAGGTGACCTCGGGCAGCGGCGATGATTTCTGGCTGTATCCATCGCTCGCCAGTACCACTGCGAACACTTTCCCGCTGATTACGGGAACCGTGAATACAGGCACGCTGGCCGCGCCGATTGTCTACACCTTCACGGGCGATCTAGACATTCCGGCAGGTGTGACCATCACGGCCACGGGCGCGGCGCCGCTCATCATTCGTTGTCGCGGCAGCGCGAACATTTCGGGAGTCATCAATCTCGATGGCGATTCGCTTGCAGGACAATTGAGCGCAGGCGCGGTTGCAGGCGGCGCTGCAGCCACACTCGCAACTCTGGCAGCGCAGGACCCATTCCAGGGCAACGGCGGGCTCTCGGCCTTTGATCCCCTGACGGCATTCTTCTACAGCGGCGGCGGGCTCGGCGGATGGCATGCAACACCCGATGCAGGCGGTGGCGGCGGCGGAGGCATGGGCACCAATGGTGCGGCTGGCCTCGCAGGCTCGCTATTCGGTGGCTCTGGCGGCCTCGGCTATGGCTTCCCGGCGCTCCCCATTCCCGTTCTCGGCAGCGCAACCTTGATGGAGAACTTCTGGCCACCCGCGGGTTCTGGCGGAGGCGCGGGCGGGCTCGGCACTCCGACACCGTTCAATCCTCTGAATCCACCGCCAATCGCCGAGATCGGCTTCAACGGTTCAGGCGGCCGCGGTGCCGGGTCCATTGCGATCATGGCGGATGGCAATCTCAATATCATCGGCAGCATCACGGTGCGCGGCGAAGCGGGCAGCGCGGGTGCGCTCGGCACCAATGGTTCGGGTGGTGGTGGAGGTGGCGGGAGTGGTGGTGCGGTGTTGTTGCAGTCCATCCGCGGCATCGCCTTCGGCAATTCTGCCGTGGCGAATGGCACCGGCGGCACAGGCGGACTTGGCGCCACGGCCGGAGTCAATGACGGCGGCACTGGCAGCAGCGGGTTGTTCCGCTGGGCCCTGCCGGCCAACAGCGCCTTCCCGGCATTGAGCCTCATCATTTCACCAACAGCCACGATCACGCCCGTTGCGGGCACGGTGGGGTACTGACATGCGCAACTTCACGAACCGTTTCCTGCGCAGTGGCGCCTGCCTCGCTCTCATCGGCTTCGCGCCACTCTTCGCGCAGGCGAGTTTCACGCTCTCACTGAATGCGCCGCATCCGGCAAGCCTCAATACGGGACCGACAGGCTCCGCGGCTGTGCTCACCAACATTGTGCGCACTGAGGCACTGCAACTTTCGCTCAGCTCCACCGCTTCCGCCGGCCCCGGTGGGCAACTTCTGCCACGCCGCATCTCGCTGTGGATTGGCGCGGAGGCTGCGACTCCCACGAATTTCCCCGAAGGCCCGGTCTTCATCGCCCTCGGTGGAAGTCCTCCGGCCACAATCCTCTTCGATTCGTTCAGCATGCCGTGGGCACCGATGTTCAGTGGTGTGCCAGGCGCCACGAGCACGATTCCGCTCAATCTTGGAGCGAATCTCTTCGGCCCGCTGTGGGGTGTTCCACTCCCCACGCTGGTCATGCAGGGATTCTGCGAGGACATTCCCGGTAATCCACTGCTCATCAGCAATGCGGTGCGCATGAATGTCATCGACCCCGCAAGCGCTGGCTTCGAGCCCTCACTCAGCAACCTGTCACCACAATTCGCATCGGGCACCGGCGTTGTGCGGCCTTCCGGTCCGGAAACTGGCGGCAACGTGGTCACGCTCACAGGTACGAACTTCCTGCCTCAATCCAGCTGGATAAGCCATCCGCCACAGATCCTCTTCGACGGCACGCCGGTGACTGTGATGCAGGTTCTCTCCGCCAACCAGCTGATGGTGCTGGCACCGCCGCGCCCGCAGCCGACCAATCCGCCCTTCACCATGGCCGGGCTCGTGAACGTGACATATCGCAATCATGCGGGAATCTCTCCGGCGGGATCGCTGCATCCCGCACCGATGCAGTACCTCTATCTTTCGGGTGTGACCCCTGTCGTCACGGGCGTGAACAACCCCGCGCTGCCACCCGTTGGTGGCGTCTCGCGCACGCTGCTGGGAAGCGGCTTTCTGAACGGCGCGAGTGTGAATATTCGCAGTGTGTCCAATCCCTCGCTCACCTGGACCCAGACAACGTCACTGGGCGATGTTGGCGCTGGCGGAACGAGCATCAATCTGCTCTGGCCAGCATTCTGCTCCGGTCCAGTCGAAGTGCGCGTCACCAACGTTGACGAGGTGATGAGTCAGCCCTTCGTGGTGAGTGTGAATGAGCTGCCGCCTGTTCTCACCAGCGCCAGTCCGCTCGCACCTCTTGCGCCTGCTCTTGGTGGCGGCGTGCACCTCGTGCTCGGCGAGCTCGGCCATCCGCTGCTCATTTCCGGTAGCGACTTCCTGCCGTCCACTAGCCCACTCGCAACGGCAGCCACTGTGCCGCCCGGCAGTTTCTATCCCACGCGCGCGCTGCTGGATGGTGTGCAGGTCACCACCATCGCACCGGTTTCTTCAGGTGTGATGCTCGGCACATGGCCGGGTCACGTGGCCAGCGGGCTTGTGCGTCCCAATCTCGGTGTGCGCACACTGAGCCTCGAGAACCCGCCCTGTGTTGCCAATGGCAATGTCACGCCCATCCTGAGCGCGCCCTGCGCTCCGGGCACGGCTTGCAGTACTGCGCAGTCCATCTGCACTGTGCTTGTGCAGGATGACCAACCGCCTGCGGTCACAAGCTTCTTTCCGCGCATCATTCCCGCTTCGGGCTGCCGCGAGATGCGCATCTTCGGCAACAACTTTTTCTCGACGGAATACGGCACCACCACGGCGGACTATTCGAGCTGCGCCAATGGTGCTGGCGACATCAACACGCTCTCACTCGCGAACATCCGCATTCCGGCGGTGCTCTTCGGCGACCGCTTCGCACGACGTGTGACTCTGGTTTCGGAAACAGAGTTGCTTGTCGAAGCACCAGCGCAGGATGCCCTCGCAGCCAGCGCGACGCTCGACTTGCAGGTCTTCAATCCCGACGGTCGCGGTGTCTCCTTGATCGGCCAACTCATCGTGGCGCCCGATTTTGTGGATACATCCATCCTCAGCGCGACGGGCAGTTTCCAGCGCCTTGATGAGACGGCCCTGCAACTCCTCGCCACGGGGCTGGTTCTGCCCGGTGCGAATCCTGGCGATGCCCCTGCGCTCGCATTCGTCGCCAATCCCGCACCGCAGGCGGATCGCCTAGCTGATGCGTTCGCGAGCACGCTCCCTGCCAACACGAACTACGACTTCATCCTGTTCTTCAACACGCGCAACGGTGATGGCACAGCGCGACAATTCTTCTTCGAGGAGATCAACCTCCCGGCCACGATCACGCTGCCTTTCCCGGGGCTCGTCGCGGACCCGGCACTCGATCCCGTGCAGCCGGTGGGCTTGACCCGCGTCGTTCCCGCCAGTGTTCCGCTGCGCGTGATCGTGAAGGCCGCGGGCTTCAGCCGGGATACCAGCGGGCGCTTCGTCTTCGAACCCGTGGGCAATCACGCTCTGGTTCTTGCGTCACATGATCGCTTCGCCAGCGCTGCGCTGATGGACCTCGACGGTGGAGCGCTTGTCTCCGAGTCGCTTCAAGGTTCGCAGCCGTACCGCACGCGCGTGGAGCAGACCTTTGCACCTGCAGGAGCTGGACGCGGCGGGCGCGGCGGGCGACCGGGCCCAACCACACAACTCGCATTGCCCGCGCCTGGTTTCGCGTTGCTCGCTGCGGCACTTGCTGGCTACGCCGGCGAGCCGCCGGCCGATCGCGTGACCATTCTCCCGGCACTCGCGACGCAGGGCTTTGGCGGCACAGCCGCGGCGCCCTTCGGATTCCACAGCGGTGGTGGTGGTGGCGCCGGCTATGCCAGCGTCGGTGCGAACGGCCTCTCTGCTTCCGTCAGTGGCGGCTCGGGCGGCAGCTATTTCGGCAACAGCGCTCCGAGCCCGATCGTGGCGGGGTCGCCAAGTCTCGATTGCTTCATCTATGGCAGCACCGCCCTCGATTTCACGAGCCTCGGCGCGGGTGACGGTATTGCCACGGGCAAGCTGTTCGGCGGCTCCGGCGGCGGTGGCGGTGGCGCGACCACATCACTCTTCGTGCCTGCCCAATCCATGGGCGGACGCGGCGGCAATGGTGGCGGCGCTCTCGTGCTGCTCTCGAACTGCGTGATGGAGTTCGGGGCAGGCTCGGTCTTGCGCTGCAACGGCGAGGCGGGGCAGATCGGTCTCGACGTGTTTCCCGTCTCGGGAGCGGGGCCGGTGTTGCCGGTCTGCATTCCTGGCACGGGTGGCGGCGGATCTGGCGGGACGATTCTCGCCTGCGCCCTCGCGCACATCTGCCTCCCCGGTGCGACGCCGACGACGTGTGGGCCAAGCGCGCCGGTCGCAGCTCCAGCCACTCCCTTCTGCCTCGCCAACGGTGGCACCACTTCTCCAGCGCAAGCGGGCGCACTCTCCGGTCCAGCGGCGGCTGGCGGACTCGGCCGACTGCGCCTTGCCATCCGCAGCAACTCCCCCCACGGGGCGGACCTCGCACTCCAACTCACTTCGCTCTGGAACTTGGGCCTGGTTGCACCTGCCCCCGCCTGCCCATCCGGCGTCCTCACTAGCACGCACCTGTGGCCGGGGAACTAGTTGTGAGCCTTGGCGTGAAGGTCAGCGCACGCCGCGGTTGATTTCAGCGCTCTCCCTGCCGCGGGATGCTGGTGATGATCCGAGGGTGCCGGTCCTCTGGATGGCGCGGCAGGGTGCTCCGGCCTGATCGGCCTGGGGCCATCCGTCGTTGGGGGGAAAATTGCGCGCATGGGGATCAATCTGCACAAAACGGAACCATTAGTTCCCAACCGTACAGCCAGCGCGGACCATGTTGCACAATACGGAACCACCGGTTACGTTTTGTGCGTGGTGGCTCCGCGATCCAATCGACCCAGCTGGGATCGGCTCTTCGAAGCCGCCGCGGGTCAAGCCGGGTACGTCACGACTGAACAGGCTGCCAAGGCTGGATACTCCACCCATCTGCTCCGGAAGCACATCCTCGCCGGTCGCGTGAAGCGCTCTCAGCGCGGGATCTACCGGCTCGTGCACTTCCCTGCGGCGGAGCACGAGGATCTGGTCACCGCGTGGCTCTGGTCCGCTCGGGCTGGCGTGATCTCGCACCAAACCGCGCTGTCGCTGCACGGTCTCTCAGATGTACTGCCGACACAGGTGCATCTCACGCTCCCCGCTTCGTGGTCTCGGCGACGTTTTCGAGTTCCCGCTGGTGTCGAGCTCCATCACGCCGACATCACACCCGTTGCTCGCTCGTGGTTTGGCTCTGTGCCCGCGACGAGCGTGAGCCGCACACTCAGCGACTGTGCCAAGAGTGGCCTTTCCCCGGATCTACTCCGACAAGCCGCACACCAAGCACTTCGGCGCGGTCTTGTCACACGCACTGATCTCGCCGACGTCGAGACCGCGCTCAATCCGTTCGGCGGTCTCACAGAGTGACCCCACGCACCTACGCCACACCCGAGGCCTTCAAGGAGGCGCTCGAACAGCGACTGCGCTCGGCGGCACCGACGGGCGCCGAGTTCGCACGCAAACGCCAGCTCATCGTGTTTGATCGTTTTCTCGCGCGTGTCGTCGAGGTTCTCGGAGATGCAACAACGCTGAAAGGGGGCCTCGCCCTTGAGCTTCGTCTCGATCGGGCGCGCACCACGAAGGACATTGACCTGCAACTCGTGGGTGCGCCGAGGGACGTGCAGGCGAAGCTGCAAGAGATTGGGCGCCAGATCCTCGGTGATTTCATGGCGTTCGAGGTCGGGCCTGATGACGACCACCCGGATATTCAGAACGACGGCATGAAGTACGACGGACTCCGGTTTCGAGTCGAGTGCAAACTCGCGGGCAAGCTCTACGGCAAGCCCTTCGGCGTCGATGTGGTTTTCGGTGACGCTTTCAATGGTGAGCCAGAGACCGTGGTGGCCGAGGATGTGCTCGCGTTCGCCGGCATCGCGCCGCCAACACTGAGGATCTACCCGATCGAAACACACATCGCGGAGAAACTGCATGCGTACACAATGCCCCGCACGCGACCGAACTCGCGCGTGAAGGACTTGCCGGATCTCGCGCTCCTCGCGATGGCACAAGCGATCAAAGCTTCGCGCCTCAGGTCGGCGCTGGAACAGACCCTCGCCTGCCGCAAGACGCACCCGCTGTCCGAATCACTGCCCGCGCCCGCCGATGCCTGGCGCACGCCCTACGAGGCGATGGCGCGTGAAGACAAACTCCCCTGGACGACACTCGAAGAAGTCACGGCGGCCGCCCGGTCCTTCCTCGATCCAGTGCTCTCCGGCAGACTGGATACAACGTGGCGACCCACCCATTGGCGGTGGAGCTGATCCTCTCTGCGGCGGCTCCAAGATGGCGCGAGTCAGTGTGCTTACTTCGCCACCATCGCACCGAGGCACCCCTGTCGCGAGAGGTTGCACCCGCAAGGCACGGCCCACGGGGCATTTCCGTCCGGGAGGATAATGTTTGCTCTCCCCCCGCTATGGGGTGATAGGTTCATGAGCAAACCCCCAACCTTGCTTGTTTCCGTGCCTGTCTGTCAAGGACTTCTGGCACATCCCGCCTCCGCGGGGTGGAAGTCTCTGCAGGCGACTCGGACTCCAGCACGGAGAGCGATCATGGCCCGATCAACTCTCTTGGTGGCAGTCGCATTTTGCGCGGCGCTGATGCCCGCGCAGGTCGTGCTGTCCCCCATCCTCGACGCGACGCCTCCCGGCGATCCGGACAACACCACCCGCCTCTACGTGCTACAGCCCTCGCGGCTGACAGGCCCGGTCTATTACATGCCGCTCTTCACCGGCAACACTGGCGCGCTCGCCATGCCGGTCATCAGTTTCAGAGGTCGTCACGGCTTCGACAACAGCGGCATCCTGAACACCTTCTGCGATCTCGACACTGACCAGTACCTCTGGTTCCCGAATCCCATCCTCATGACTTCACTGTGGTGGCTGCCGATGGTCGGCCCGATGCAGTCCGGCGTGTTGACTCCCTTCACTCCGCCGACGCTGGTTTCGGGGCCTGCGAACTTGGAGATGGCGATCTATTTCCAGCTCGCGGGTGTGGAAGTTGCGGGTCTCAGCCCGTTTGCGCTCAATTACGGATTCAGCGCCGGCGTAACCTGCGTGCAGACCGAAGGCCTCGGGCAGCTCGTGCCGCCGGGCATCACTCCTGCTGGCGCGCGTCGCGGAACGACGCTTGCGTCGGGCGATCTCAACGGCGACGGCGTGGATGACCTCGTCATCGGCGCGCCCAACGAAATGGTCATGGGCGTTGCGGGGGCGGGGCGCATCTACATTCACCTTGGTGTGCAACGCACCCTCACCAACCCGGGCGGGTTGCATCCAGTGCCCTTCACCATTCGCGAGCCCGCGATTGGCGCGCTGCAGGTGATCGTCAATCCTGGGCCTGAATTGCAGGCGCATTTCGGTGCCGCGCTCGCCATCGGCAACCTCGATGCCGACGCGCCCGCAGAGCTCGTGGTGGCCGCGCCCGAGAGCGACGGCTACGTCGGCGAACCTGATCAGGGCGAGGTGTTCGTCTTCAGGAATCTCTCCGCGTTGCTCAGTGGGCCGCTGCCCACCGTGCCAACGGAGTTGACCGTGCCGGTAGCGGACATCACACCTGTGCAGCCGCTCATCGAGCGCGCGTTTGCGCGGCACGGCTACGACCTCGCAGTGGGTGACGTGGACGGCGACGGCATGAAGGATGTTGTTGCCGGCGCACCGAACTTCCGCGTGTCGCAGCTCGCGCCTGCGGAAACCGGCGCGGTGTACGTGTTCCGCGGGCCAGTGGGGCCGGTGTTCCAGAGTCAGAACGAAGACTGGATGCTCACCGACGCCGCGCCGCAGAGTTTCGCGCACTTCGGGAGTGCCATTACTCTTGCGGATCTCGACGCGGACCAGAAGAAAGAAGTGGTTGTGTGCAGCCCGGGCGCGACGGTTGCGGGCAGCAGCGCCGCGGGCAAGCTCGCGGCCTTCCGTATGGATGTGGGCGGGCCGGTGGTGGTGCTCACGCGCGCGAACCCTGCGCCTTCGACGGGCGCGGGTCTTGGTGTCAGCGTTGCGGCTGGTGACCTCGACGGCGATGGCCGCGAGGATCTCGTTTGCGGCACGGAGGATTCGGTTTCCGGTTTCGCCGCCGCGGGCCGCGTGCATGTCTGGCGCCTTGCTGCCAGCTACGCCACCACTCATGAGACTTTCATTTCCGACGCGCCTGCGAGCTATGGGCGCTATGGCCGCACCATGCTCGTGCGCGACATGAATGACGACGGCCTCAAGGATGTCGTGGTCGGGGTTCCGGGCCAGACCACTGCTGGACTCGCGTGGTCAGGTGGTGTGCGCGTGCATTTCGGCTCCAGCACTCCGCAGGTCCAACTCCCCTACCGCGATCTCCATCTCAAGAGCAATCAGCCCTCGGGCTACGCCCTCTTCGGGACCGCCCTCGCAGCCGGCGATTTCGCCGGTGTCGGTGTGCCCGACCTCGTCGTCGGCGAACCTCTCGGCTCTTCCCTCGGCCTTCCCGGCTCGGGCAAGGTGCACCTCTTCACCGACCTCCTCCACGCCAAGGACAACGTCACCCTCCCCTCCCTCGGCGCCGGCATTCCTCCGGTGCAGTGAGGGGGTGGGCAACGCCCGTGCGCTGCGTGCATCTGTCAACGCCGCCGCGTGACGTGAATGGCGGCGCCCCAAACTCTCAGTTGTATGTAAATGCTGCGGGGGCGAATGCGCTCACGCCACCGGGATTGGTGACAGAGACCCACACCGTTGTGGGCGTGCCAGGAATGTGCGGCGGTGCCGTGCAGGTGATCAGGCCGGAGTTCACAAAGGTCACCGCTGTCGATGTCGTGTATCCGATCATCACCGCGGCATTGGTGTGGAAGTTCGCGCCTGCGATGGACAGAACCGTCCCACCCTGCGCCGGCCCCGCATTCGGCGAGACCGCATTGATCACCGGCGCCAGCCACGTGAATTGCCCACCCCACGTCCCCGCCGCTGCTCCGGGATTCGTCACAACCACATTTCCCGTTCCAACCGTATGGGCAGGTGCCGTGCAGGCGATGGTCCATTGATCCAAGACCGCCACGTTGGCTGCAGGTGCGCCCCCCATCATCACAGTTGTTCCCGGAAAGAATCCATTCCCGATAATGGTGATTGCCGTCCCGCCGAAATGAGGCACAGTGTCCGGCAGCACCATGCTGGGTGTCCCCACGGGCACAACCAATTCTGTGGTTGTTGCAACGTGGGTCAGTGCGCTCACCTGCAAGCTGCTGGTCGGGTTCATTGTGATCGCAGCGCCACTGAGTGTTGTTCCGATCAGTGCAGGGATGTGAGGCACCGTCAACGCCGGTGATGCCTGACCCGTCGCGTCTAGCAAACCCACAAAACTACTTGACAATGGTGCGAGGGCTTGACCATAGGTGAGCTGCAATAGCGGCGGGTTCAGCGGAAGCACGCCCACTCCCGGCAATGCGATACCTGGGCTGCTACCTGTGGTGCAAACATCAAACCAGTAGAGGCTCCCCGGCGCGGTCGTGAGGAGAGCACCGTTCACGGCCCAGCAGCACGTACTGCCAATGGCACATATGGAATTCGTCGCCAGGAAAAGTCCTGCGAGCGTGAGTTCTGGAACACTCTGTGGCAAGTACCTGTTGGTGTTGTCGCCTAGCCCGAGTTGGCCATAACCATTGGCGCCCCACGCTCTCAGACCGCCATCGCCGAGAAGTGCAAGACAATACTCCGTTCCTGCCAGGAGCGCCGACACACCCGAAAGACCCGGAATCGTCTGGGGCGTGGGTTGAGTTGTCGTCGCCCCCAAACCGAGTTGGCCCGAATTGCCGTAACCCCATGCCTTTACGCTGCCATCGCCGCGCACCGCGATAGAATGAAACTCGCCCGCCGCGAGCGCCAACACCCCCGTGAGCCCCGGAATGCTAACGGGAGTGTATTGAGGAGCCGTATTTCCAAGACCAAGCTGCCCGCTGGAGTTGCTTCCCCATGCAGCCGCACTCCCGTCGCCGAGCAGGGCGAACGAATGGCATGGCCCAGCCGCGATAGCCACCACACCCACGAGGCCTGGAATTGTCTGGGGTGTGCTCTGGTTCGCAGTATTCCCAAGGCCTAGTCGGCCATCGAAGCCAGAGCCCCACGCCTTGACGCTGCCGTCGCCGATCAATGCGAAAGACCTGTTGTCTCCTACTGCGAGAGCGATTACGCCAGTAAGGCTTGGGATTGTCTGGGGCGTGCTCTGGTTCGCTGTGTTCCCCAGACCGAGTTGGCTGATGGAATTGTCTCCCCATGCCCTCACCATCCCGTCGCCGTTCAGGGCAAGGAAGTGGTTTGTGCCCGCTGCAAGAGCAACAACTCCTGCAAGGCCCGGAATCGTCTGAGGCGCACTACTGCCACCACCCCACTCCTTGACGCTGCCGTCACCAAGCAACGCAAGCGAGTGATTTGAACTCGCAGCGAGCGCCACCACTCCTGTAAGGCCCGGAATCATCTGCGGACTGAACTGTGTGGCCGTATTCCCGAGACCGAGTTGGCCGTAGGCGTTGGAGCCCCAGGCCTTGACAGTTCCATTCGCCATGACCGCAAGAGTGTGGTTGCCACCCGCAGCGATGCGCCCTGCGAGGTTTGGCGCCTGAGCGCGCGCATCTGACGCAATCATGAACGCGAGCACGATCGCCGCCAGAAGGCCTGACGACGCTGTTCGCCCTCGACTCATTACAGTCTCACGCACTGTCAACGTGCCTGTAGTCTTGCCATCCACTTCACACCCCGATGTGAGACATCTGCTGCGCTTCATCATGAAAACTCCTTGGTCTGACGCCCGTCTGCATCCTGCGGCAGCGCGTGCCGTTGGCGCTGATGCGCTACGGGCAAGGCGCCATTCTTCTGGAGCCGATCTTGCCAGATGCCGCCGATACGTGCTGCACATTCTCATCCGCGTGGTGTTGTCGGCCAGTGCCCTTGGTCACGAACGCTTCGCGGGGCCATGTCCCAGTGCTCCTGATGTCCTTGGCTGGTCAGCCGCAGTTCACGGCTTCCCTCCGCCAACGGCCCCTCCAAGGCATTCCAGCCGCGCGGTGCGAAAACTATTAATGTCTTGCGCTTTCTCCACGAGCGGGGCGAGATCGGGGACCTGTGTCTGTAGGGCGATCAGCACGGAAGTCGCGCCGAGCGACACCACCCCTGCCCACTGATGCACGTTCTTGTCGATGATGGTGGTCTCACCCAAGAAGTGGGCGCGGTCCACGATGAGGGTCAGGTGCTCTCGCTCATCGCGACGTGGTGAACCGTGGTCGCGCCTGCTCGACCACCCTGAGCTTCAGTCTCGGTAACGTTCTTCACAGTGTGTAACCCTTTCACCCTCCTAGTTCCCTTCCAGCCTCGGGTGTGACAAGAAATCGCCCGGGGTGACAGAATCTCCCGCCTCCCTTCTGCTTGCGGTCAAGACCGGCGTCTGCAAACCCGCCAGCTCAGACCTCTTGCGAAGGATTCCCCGCTGGTAGCGCTGCATATTGGGTGCGGGCGGGCCAGAGGCAACCCCCTCGCACCCAGGACTCCAGATCAAAGGCGAGACCCATTGCGTCACCAGCTGCGTGCGCTCTGAGAAGGCGGAAACTCACGGGGACGGCCACGACTTCGCGTGGGCTACGGCAAGTTGCAAGAACACCGGCCACGCTGAGCGCGGTGGGTGTTCCCTCAAACCAATCTGCCGACCTGGCGGCACCATCTTGAGCACAAGGTCCAGTGCGACCAATGGTCCTGCCAAGACACCTACAGATCCGACTTCTTTGTCACCTGGCCGCTGCCGAGCGACTCGGGGATCAGCTTGCCATTTTCATCGGTCTTGAAGCTGCCGTCGGGGTTGGTCTTGAATCCGCCTTTCACGGCCAGCGGCGACACTCGCAACGGTGAATTCGCCTGCATTTCGCGTGCGAGCTCCTTTGCGGCTGCGCTTATTTCCGGATTGTACATTCCGATGCTGTACATCCATGCGCCGCGCTCATAGTCCTTCATAATGATCCCAGGCGGCAGTTTGCCAGCTGCTACGGACTCCACGTTGTCGCGAGTCGCCGTCCTGCACATCGCTGCGATACTCTCTGCCGGCTTGGCTGCATTTGTCAAGCCGTCGAACTCTGCGCTTGTCCGTTCGTATTCCTTTTCGAATTCAGAGCCTGCAGAGATTCTTTCCCCGTTGATGATCGCGAGAAGCGCGTTGTTCGCCTTCAGTGCGGCGCCCTTCTTGGCTGTGTCCTTCAGGATGCCTTGCGTGGCTTTGTTCTTGTGGACCTTTGCAAGCTCCGAACCGAATCCAATCCAGTAGAACTGTCCAGTGCTCTCAACGACTACGAATCTTCCACCCACCGGCGGAACTAGCCCAAGCTCGATCTCATTCAGAACAAACGCCAACCCGTCCTCGATGGACTTTGCCGTGAGCGTGCCAACGCTCGTAGCCTGAACGGCACCGATCGTGCGCGGACTGGCTACCACCGAAACGGACACCTCCCGCTTTTCGAAGTCGTCATGCATGTCAAACACAACGGCGCCATGAATCATGTGCTCGATAGACTCCACCACCGATTCTTTGGCTTTTCGCTCGGTATTCGCAAGCGTCGCTTCATTCGTGTCCATGATGGTCGTATTCATTGTCATCGCCACCTTCCCCTCAGTTGTTTGCCCTTTCAGAAATTTCGCGAGCGCCTTTTTGGCATTCAGGTGCGCTTCCACGCTTCCGAACCGCTGAGCTTCCGCCTGCTGATTCGGGTTGCTGGCATCGCAGTCATACGTGGCAAACCCATAGGCTACAATCGCCATTCCTTCTCGGGTTGCGAAGACTTGGGTTCCCGACCGCTTGACTTGCTTTAGCTTGGCATTGGAAGCTCGCACTGCATTCAGTTCGTCCAGCCTCCCGTTCGCGTCCGTTGCAGCCAATACAGGTGCGTTGATGACCTTGTTTTCCGTCACCGTGATTTTGGCGTCTGGACTGGGTTGCGCGGCGGGACTGCTCTTCAGGAAGTCGCCGACTTCTTGAGGTGCTCTGCTTACGGGCGCGCAGATAGTATCGATAGTTGGAATCATCAGAATCTGGCATCGGCCGACCACCTCAGTGGTCGACAAAACGTTGACCGGGACCGCCGTTGCTCTTGCGGACAACACGAGTAGTGCCATGAACACCATCGACTTGAGGATTGTCATCTGAATCTCCTTGGTTGAGTCTGGGTTTGCCTTTGGGATCAGCGCCGGTTGGGTGGCCTTGCCACGACCCACGCCATGGCACGCCCTGTGGCCAACTTGAGACCGCCTATGTTCCATGTCAGCTGTTCTGCGGCGGGTGCCCCTTCGACATCAAATGGGCCTGTGAGAGCCTGCCCCTGTGGAATCTGGCTGATCTCCATCTGAGGTGCGATGAGTTCTGCGCGCGCTGACCCTGTGCCAGCAATGACCCCATTCACAAGCGTCAGTGCAGCATCGCGTGCTGCGTCCTTGGTACCCGCCATTGACTTCGACGTTGCGAGTCCGACGATGAGGATTGCGCCCGGGCCCATGGAGCCAAAGTAGGCTCCATCCGGTGCCTCGTGCTGAAGGAGCGTGGCTGCGGCCAGAATCGCACTGCCCGCGGATGTTTTTTCGGCAAGGTTCTCCCAGTGCGCAAGTAGGTGGGAGGCTTCAATCACCCCGGACTTGCTTCCTGCTGTTGCAATACACGACAATTCTGGTGCCCGCCAGTTGCCCTTGCAGTTCATCAATGCTGCGAAACCGCGGCCCATCAGTTCTTTGTCTCCAAGCCTTGCCGCTTGTTGTGCGTGTCGGAGCTTCCAGTCCCGGAGTGCGGGTCCGGCTCCATTGACGGGTTCGGGAACATCCAGAACGGACGCGGAGGTTCTCAACAATGCCGCAGCCTCCGCTTGCCCGAGATTCGACTGCTCTGCGCAAAGCTGTTTGAGCAGCCCAAGTGCAACCGCGAGATCAACGGTCGTGCGCGCCCTGGGATCGAACTTGCCAGCCACCTCAAAGTTCAGGAGCCATGCACATGAACTAACTTCCTCCACACCGCTGCTTGTCATGCCGGGCGGTAACGAGCCTCTCAGTCCCCATGCCCCGAGTTCGCTCAGCCCCGACTGGATGACTGCCCAGTCGCCTATGTCCGATTCGCGAGCAGCGCAAACCAGCAGCGCCTGGAATTGCGCCAGCAGTTGGGCCTCTGTAAATCGGGCTTCCCGTACAACAGCCTTGTCCGACTCTCGTGCTCCCACCACAGCTGCCGCAGTGGCCCGCTTGCGGTCGGGGGACACCCAAGCCATGCGCGCGATGCTGCCTGGTTTCAATTTCTGCTCAGAGATCCACTTGCGCGCTGCTGCTTCCAGATCCTGCGGCACTTGAGCCCCAAGTGCTGCGACGAACAGAAGACTGATAAGTGGACCCCAGAGCCTCATGCTGCCTCCCGACTTTCCGGCGATGGCGAATCTCCATCCTCATTCGTCTCTGGAAGCACAGCTTCGTCGCCGATCTTGATGGCTTCCAGCTTCCCTTCGACAACCACCGCAACAATCAATGCCCCCTGCACATCAACAACCTCGAGCAGCGCGATCTTGTTCCTGTACTTGAGCGCCTCACCGTTGTCGCCGGCAACCAGCTCAATGCGCGCCACCTCCAGCCGGTCCTTCTTCTTGATTGTGCCGAGGTCCGCCGTCAGGATCACCTTGTCGCCCTTGACTTCGCGCACAACACTGGGTGTCGCGCGCTGTGTTTCTCCGCGGTCCGCAGCCATGCGCTTCTTCAAGTACTTGCTCAGTTCTGCGTGAATCTCATCGCATGCTTCTGTGAGCGCAATCCCCGCCAGTTGCTCTGCATTGCTCAGTTTGAGCGCGCGCAGGGCGTTGTTATCGAGGTTCCGAGCAAATGTGTGGGCCGCTACTTGTTCGCCAGTGACTACATCCAGCGCGACAACACCAATGGTCGCGGCAAATGTGCGCTGCACAATTCGCTCATTAGTGAGCTCGATCAGGTGCGCCGATTCCCCTATGGAGAAGTTTTCCAAGGTCCCGGTGATCAGGATGTCTGCTGAGAGCAGGTTGCCCAGCTTCAGCGCATCCTCTCGGGCAAGGCGACCGGACGCGGCCTGCTGCTCGATACGGTCCAATTCCGACTTGTGGGCGCCCATGTGGGCACGGTCGAGAATCGTGAAGCGCGCATCCTTCAACATCCGCTCGACCAGTCCAGCGCAGAGTCGCCGGTCCAGATCGACAGCGCTCAGTGATGCGCCCGCCTGCTGGAACTGAGCCACGGGTCTGGTGAATGGGAGGACAACAACCGTCCTTCGGCGCCCGGGACGCGGGTTCTTCGGGTCAAAGATCGGTACGACAGCCTCCACCACCACATAGACGCCGCCGTCCTTCAGTGCGCCATCTTCGATCACCTTGTATGACCGGATCAACCCGCGAGTGTTCTGCGTGCATGTTTCGGCAACCGCAACTGCACTGACCTTCAAATTGGTTATGTCTCCCTCCAGATCCGCTGTGGCATCCGCATAGATCTTGCTTGTTGCGGTCGCGCCAGCCATCAGAGCGCCATTCACCATGCTGAGCGCTTCCAGCAGCGCTCTGCGCACTGCCGCTTCGCGTGTCAGGCCTTCACCCCGAGCAATGGCAACCTTGGCGGTGCCGTCGCTGGTCCTTGTCACGGATGCCCTGGACGGAACTGCTGCGGATGCAGGCACACCGGCCGCGCCAGATGGCGCTCCGCCCTCAGCGGCTGAGCCCCCCAAAGAAGCACCGCCGACGATGGATGGAGCGATTCCTCCTTCTTGCCAAACTGCAACCATGTACTTCCAGTCGCCGCTGCCATCCTTCGGAACGAGCTGCACTGGCTGCACACCTGGAGGAAGCCGTCCCTCGCTTGCCAACTTCAAGATCGATTGCTGCGAAGTCATGCAACGAGTGCCTGATTTGAATGCGGCTCCTCCGACCTCGGACATGTCTGCTTCTGTGAGATTCCCGGTTGACGCATTGAAAACTGTGCGGGAGAGGTCCTTGCCCGCAAGCGACTCGCCTTTGAGGGTGGCAAGCAGGCTATTTTGGCAAGCCATGCGTGCATGGTTCTTGTTCTTCTCCTCGCGATCTGGATCCGCATCCGCAGCGTACACCGAATAGCCCGCATAGATGCGTATGTTGGACCCAGGCAAGCGCAGGACGCGGGTGCCCACAGGTGGCAGCACGCCCTTCACCAGCTCTTGTTCGAGCTTGGCGCGAGCCTCGTCCACTGACACGGCGGCCTCAAGCCCGCCATTTGTGCGCACCGTTCGCATGGTTGCGGGCGTGGTGATGACCGTGACACTGATGCGGCCAGTAGCTGTGTCATCGTTGATGGATTCAATGACAACTCCTTGCAGCCAGCCCTCAACAATCGACTCATAGCTCTCCTCATCCCGCTTGGCCGCACCGGCACGACTGCTGTCCGATTCATCTATGGAGAGCGACGCCTTCATGTGCGCCACATGCGCCTTCATTTTCTCCCCGTGCAGGAGCGCCGCCAAGTTCCGGCGCGCCAGCGAACTGGCCCGAATCGCGGCCGCGCGATGCCCTTCCAACGCAACCCGTTTGCTCAGCTCCTTCAGCGAGTAGGTTGCCTCACCTCGTGCCAATGCCCCGATGCCCGACGGCACCTGCACCAATACCGCGGTGGGGCCTTCTGGCGAGGCAACCAGTTCCTTGGCCTTCTGAACCGCCTGTTCGTTCGTTGCGCCAGCGGCAGTTGGCACACCAAAGTCCTGAGGCGTCCCCGCGGGCTCGGCCTTCAGAAACACGCCAACATCCGGATTCCCGCCCACTGGCGCCGCGGGCTCCTGGACACTTGCATCCGCCACATCAGCGCATGCCGCAACCAGAATGATCACCAGAAAGCTGTTCATCGCGTTGAAAGTCATGGTCACTGCTCCTATCAGGCGTTCTGCCTCGATCACTCCGTCACTTTCTTGATGCGGAACTGTTCGGACCACACTGCTCCGCGCGTCTCCACATCAATCAACTCGCAGTTGCAAAAGAAATCATTGGTCTCGTTGCCGTCGGCCTCGCTGAAGTGCCGTTGCTGGATGATCTCGCCGTATAGAACCAAGCGTGGGGCTTGGGCACGTCCTGTCAGACCCACCGTGGTACCAGAGTCATAGTCTTCTGATGCACCCAGAGTCTTGAGAGAGGAGATCAAGCTGTCACGATTCCCCCCGCTGCCAACGAGTTCTCGATTGACTGTGATCCGCTGTGTGTTGACAAGCGCGCGCTTGATCTCGTTGTACATGATGTTCTTTTGGTCATTCAGTCCAAGGCGAGTCGTGAGGTTGTTGAAATCTCCGATGGCAATCGTGACGCTCTTGCCTGCAGGAGCGTAGCGGTCCAACACCTTGTTCTGGAGCATGGATGTCACCATCTCGTTGGCGAACTGCACCCAGTTGTCCCCGGTCACGTTGCGTTCTTCTGAATGCGCCCGCGTGACACGATTGGTTGCGGCACAGCCAGGCAGCAAGAACATGGCGCTGACTACTGCCACTGTGCAGAGGATGGCCGTCTTCAACTGGGTATTGCTGGTCGTTTTCATGATCATGTCCTTACCTTGATTCTGAATGCGACTGCGTTGGCGTCGCTGGACTGTGTTTGAACTGTCGTCTGGTCCTCTGCACGCAGCACCACTTTCCGTTCATGGCTGACGCCGCGGGCCACTTGAGACCCTTCTTTGTCAAAGAACTCCACTGACCAATAGACCTCCGTATCGGCGAGTCTATTGAGGCTGCGAATGGTTGCTTCGAAGCACGGCACACCGCCAGCGGTAACAAGCCGCTGGCCGCTCACTTGCACGTGGTGCTCGGCACCTCCTAGATAGGAGACTCTCGGGTCGCTCGTGTCTGCGATGACGCACGCCGCTAGCAACACAAGTGCCGCGCTCGCCATGACGGTCATGATCTTCTTCATTGAGTGACGACTCCTGCTCCACCGCATGGCAGTGCGGTGGCAACGATGTGACCCTTGCGCAAGCTGCGCACGAAAACGATGTTGTTCTGGCCGGGTGCGACCTTGCGCTGGATCGCAGTACCGTCACCAACGAGCTGGAGTTTGATGTTGCCGTCTGCCGGCGTGTCTATTGCAAGGCCCTGCACTTCTGCTGGCAGCGTCTCCCAGCAGCGCAAATCGGCTCCAGCTGAGGCCTCTGCAATCGCGCCGGCAAGAAAGATTGCAAGGCCCACCATCTGAGTGTCTCGGTTGTCTGATCCAACGGCAAGTCCTGCTCCCACCGCCTTGGTGACCTGTTTCGTGACCCACGAGCGCATGGCCCGAGCTGTCGCCACGGGCAGTAGCTCCCTGTATTCGAGCGCCCTGATGGCGTTCATGTCGCAAATCGGGCGCGTGTTCGCGCCATTGACCTTGAGTCCGTCGGCGCGGTTGGAGGAGAGATCAATGTTGAGTTGAGCAAACGGTACTCCCTTCACGTTGTTGAAGTGGGTGCCCCCGATGAAGGCCTCCGATTTCCAGGCGCCAAGGCCATTATCAAAGATGATAAAGGTCCTTGGACCGCTCAGCCCGGTGCCAAGCGCCAAATCCACCTCACTCTTGACGCAGTCCAAGCTGCACAGCTCGCTGGCAGACATGCTGAACGCTTGCTGGTTGCCGCTGCAGTAGGCGGCAACACCCGAGAAATACACGGCGGCCGGGATCATGGTCGCAGCGCGTGTACGTGAACCCGAGAATGCACTCGCGCATCCGAGACCTGTTGCTTCGGTTTCGAACTCGCCCACGAGCTCAGCCTGCTTCCGCTTCTTGCCCTTCTTGTCCTTGTACTCGCCGGTCAGTTTCCCGTTGACTTCTTTCACTGCTTCCGCGCGGGCTGCTTCTCTCGCCGCTTGGTGATCGGCCTGCTGCTGAAGCGCCTCTTGTTGCCGATCCTGCATTCGTTTCTGATGTGCAGAGACGTCCCCTGGCTTGAGCGCAGCCGCAGCGAGGCCGGCGTAGGCTTCGAGCATCACGGTGTCATAAATGGTCCCCGTGTACGTCATGGCACGATCATCACCATAGGTATTGGCTGCAGCGCCTCCGCCTCCGGAGGTTGATGCACCTTCCTCTCCGATGCTTTTGGCAAGCGCGTCAAGCTGCGCGGTGCATTCTTGGTATGCCGCGAGGCCTTCCTTCCACTGTCCGGCATCCATAAGGATTTTGCCCTTATTCATCAGGATCCAGATGCCGTCTTCATCATCATCGCCGTCGAATGCCTTTGCCGCTTCCGCTGCTGCTGCAAAGTCGCCGGCCCTGTACGGTGTGACCATCGCGCTCACGTCGGTTGAGCTGCACCCTGCAAACGCCATAGCCGCCAGTAGCGCGCAGAATGCCGCCCAACCAAGCATTATCGGTGCTTTCACGATCATGATCTCTCGCCTCCATCCTTGATGTCATAGTGAACAACACACCCGCTCGCCCCACGGGAGAATGCGGGCGTGGCGCGCAAATTGCAAGCACGCACCACACGGTTCCCGGGATAGCTGTCATTAATAGTATTAAGCTTTTGCCATTTCGCGCGTTGTTTCATGGCTCAATAGCGTCGGTGTTTCGCCACGACATGAGCCCCGTTCATGGCCTCGGTCAGCTCTGCAGGGTCACTGCCACGAGGTTGGACTGGCGGAAGAGGCCGTTCGGGGAGGTTGGGTCGAGGACGTAGGCCTCGGCGTAGCCGGTTTGGCCGTTGTTCATGGGAGCAAGGGGCAGCGGGAGGCTCACCGACCAGGATCCGAGGGCATCGACGTAAGGCGTGGTCACGCCTGAGCCGAGAACACCTGTGGCGTCAGCAATCACGAAAAGGTCGCTGGAGAGGCCGACACCCGTGGTGGCTCCTGTGTTGCCGATAGGGTGCGGAATGGAAACAAGATCTGCCACCACGATGATGGGCGCGTTGGGGGTGGGGGTGTGGAGTGCGAATGTGCCCCACCAGCCGAGTGGTGCGGGGCTGGTGAATGAAAGGCACGTGTTGGTCGCCGCGCACGGCAGTGTATTGCCGGGCATGGGCCACGCGCCCATGTCCGCCCGCGTGCCGTCGGGATCGAGCGGTGATGCAGGATTGCCCGCGTTGATGCAGGGCGAGCCGGGGAGCAGCCCCCAATGCGCTTGCGCGACATTCACGAAGCTCGGCGATGCATTCAGATTGCCCGTACCGAAAAATCCGCCCGTGACATCGCTGTAGGTTACATAGAAATCGACGCCGGCGTTATACGGACTGCCGAATGCAGCAATAGCCCCCTGCGCGTTGCCCCAAACGATGCAATCCTTCACCCAAGTATTGGAGCCGTTGGCGCCACCGACGCCGCTGGCCCAGCCGAAGAACGATGTGTCGGTGTTGTTGGTGACGGTGCAGCGCTCGAGCCGAACATTGGCGTTCGTGCCCGAAGACATCACTCCGCCGCCGCAGGCCCAAGCGTAGTTGTTGTCGATGATGCAGTGCTCCAGCGTGACCTCCGCTGAATCGCTGCTCGCGCCTTGGTCGGCACCAACGAATATCCCGCCGCCAAAGGTGGCGCCGGGATACGGGTAGCCGCTCGGCTGCACAGGAAGCCCGTTTCCGGTAAGCCGGCATCCGCGGATGGTCGCGCGCATGGCGTTCGTTCCGCCGGTCGAGCCGCCGTAGATTGCGCCGCCGTAGCTATCGAAGCCGTAGCTACTGGGAAATGGCTTCCCTCGCCCGCCGGTGATCGTGAAGCCCTCAACAAGTGTTCCAAGAGGCGTGCCAATGAGCTCGACGACTGTGTCGGTGTTGTTGCCCTGCAGGGTCGTGTTGGTCCAGTTGCCAGCCGCCTTCACTTGCACACCCTTGCCGAGGAAGTTGAGCTTGCCGACCCACGTGCCCGGCGCCACCTCGATCACCCAGCCCGAGGCCGGCGCAGCATTCAGTGCCGCCTGGATGTTCGGATAGTCCCCCGGCACACGCTTCACCATCTGTGCTGCGGCGATGCTTGCCAGCACAGTCACCAAGGCCACCGCTGCCATCGAACGTTCGAGCCCCGCCTTCGAGCGAATCGCGCTGTCCATGTCCCGATCCTTCTGGTCGCATCATGCGTCCACCTGGTAGTTCGCGGCCAAGCCACCGTGTGACAGGAATTCCGCCACGTGAACACGGACGCACGCTTCACGTCCTGCTGCGATGCCGGTATTTGTCCACTCGGCCGCTCTCCCACACCCGGAATGGCCGCGCCGTTACCCCGATGCCCCGCGCTCCCCATCCAGCCGTTTCTTGAGTTCCGCCCGGAAGGCTTCCAGATCGTGCGTGTGGTTCGTCAGGCTACGCAGGTCCGGGATCAGTGTCTGCAAGGCTTTGACCACGGCAGTTGCTGCATGGGAAACTACTCCCGCCTTCTCCTGTCCGTTCTTGTCGATGATGGTGATTTCGATGTTGTGGTGCGCCCTCTCGACGATGAGGGTGAGTTGCTCGCGGGCATCACTCATCGCGACATGGCGGACCTTGGGTGCCTTCAGCCCCCCACCTTGATCCTCAGAATCGTTAACGTTTTTCACAGTATGCAACCCTTTCATCCTGTTAGTCCCGTTCCAGCCTCCGATGTGACAAGAAATCCGCCAGCGTGTCGGAAAACCGCGCGCCGCAGCTGTTTGTGGTCAAAATCGCGATCTCTGTACTTAAGAACCACACGGAAATGCGTCTCTCTACCAGGCCGGGTTTGACTCGGGTCAGGCGCCCCCGCGCGGCTACGCTCTCCCGCGCATGGATCTGTCGTTGCGCGGCATGGCCGCTCTTGCCCTCGGACTGTTCGCTGCGGCCTTTGTGGTTTACGGGCGGGTGGTGGCGCGACGGCTGGGTGTCGATGATGCCCGCACCACGCCCGCACACACCCAGCGCGACGACGTGGACTTCGCACCCACAGGCCGCTGGACGCTCTTTTTGCAGCACTTCAGCGCCATTTCCGCAGCGGGCCCCATCGTCGGTCCTATCCTCGCGGCGGCGATGTTCGGCTGGATGCCGGCCTTGCTCTGGGTTCTTCTCGGCTGCGTCTTCGTCGGCGCGGTGCACGACTTCGCCACGCTCACGGCCAGTGTGCGCCATAGCGCGCGCACCGTCGCCGAGTTGGTCCGCAGCTACCTCGGCCGCGAAGCGTGGTTGCTCTTCGTCGGGTTCATCTGGCTCGCGCTCGGGCTCGTGGTCATCAACTTCACCGATGTGACAGCGAAGGCCTTCCTGCGCGGGCAACTCGAACTCGATGGCGAGAGTCTGGTGCCCGGGCCTGCAGTCGCGTCGAGCAGCGTGCTCTACCTCGTGCTAGCGCTGGGCATGGGGCTCTTGCAGTCGCGCATGGGCGCTTCTCCGCGCTGGCTCATGCCCGCCGGGCTCGTGGCGCTCCTCGGCATTCTCTGGCTCGGAACGCTGCTGCCGCTCACGCTTCCCGCCGACATCTTCGGCCTCGACCCGTGGCGCAGCTGGGTGCTGCTCATCCTGCTCTACTGCGCCATCGCCAGCGTGTTGCCCGTGACGCTGCTCCTGCAGCCGCGCGGGTTCCTTGGCGGCGCGCTGCTGTGGCTGTTTCTCGCGGTGGGCATCATCGGGCTCTTCATCTGCGACGACCCGGTCCATGCGTCCGCGTGGATCGATGCACCAGCGCAACCTCTCTTCCCGGTGCTGTTCGTCACCATCGCCTGCGGCGCCTGCTCCGGATTTCACGGGCTGGTTTGTTCTGGCACCACCAGCAAGCAGGTAGCGCGCGAAGGACACCTCTGCGGCATCGGCTACGGAGCCATGCTTCTCGAAGGCCTCGTTGCGGTGATCGCCATCGGCACTTTCATGCTGGCCAACCCGACCCATCGTGGTGATCCCAGCACAACCTTCGCCGGCGGCATCGCACGCTTCGCCGCTGAACTCGGCATACCGCCGCAGCTCGGATTGCAGTTCGGGTTCCTCGCACTCGCAACGTTCATCTACGACACGCTCGATGTGTGTGCACGCCTCGGGCGCCACATCTTGCAGGAACTCTGGCTCGGGATGACAGGCAAGAAGCTCGGCGCGCTGACGGCAACCCTCGCCACACTCGCGCTGCCTGCCGCCGTGCTCCTCTCCGGCACGGACTACAACGCTGCGTGGCGCGTGTTCGGCGCCAGCAACCAGCTTGTCGCGGGCCTGTCGCTCCTCGGGATCTTCGCGTGGCTGCAGCATGAGCGTCGCGCCCGCTGGTACATCGCACTTCCCATGCTCTTCATCCTCGGGCTCACGCTCACGGCCCTGGCGCGGGACACGTGGAACGATGCACATCCTGCGTTGCTGCGCGTCTTTGCCGGCACGCTCCTCGGCGTCGCGCTGGTGATTCTCGGTCTCGCGATCTTCCGGCGCCGCTCAACCGTCTCCGCCGCACGGTGATAGTCTCTCGCCACTCATGGGTGAAGTCCTTGACATTGTGTTGCACCTCGATCATCACCTCGCGACATGGGCGGCCGACATGGGCCCGTGGCTGCACGTGCTCCTCTTCGCCATCGTGTTCGCTGAAACGGGCCT
>SXGT01853561.1_pt1 | contig 24418 bp, 18 predicted proteins | sample 3176221 | NCBI WGS metagenome assembly SXGT01 (sample SAMN11356862, study PRJNA531348) | freshwater metagenome | isolation source: freshwater sample F1-120 | place: China: Fuxian Lake, Yuxi | collected 2017-12-25
AGGACTGGAACACCATGGCGATGCCGCGGTCCGCCGGGGCCTCGCCGCTGACGTTGCGGTCGCCGATCAGGACGTCGCCGCCGCTCAGGTCCTCCAGCCCCGCGAGCAGGCGAAGCAGCGTGGACTTGCCACAGCCCGACGGGCCGACAAAGACCACGAACTCGCCGTCCTCGATGGTGAGGTCCACGCCCCGGATCACCTCCGTGGCGCCGAAGTTCTTCCTGACCCCTTCGAGGGTGACATTCGCCATTGTTTCTCTTGTCCGTGAGCGTTTCCGGGCCTCAAGGTAAACGTTTACATCGAGGGGTCAACGCAAGGCGCCGGCCAGGCTTTCGGCGGTCAGTTCGGCCCAGCAGGCATAGCCCGCGTCATTCAGATGCAGCCCGTCCGGCCCGACGCCGCCGTTGTCCACGTCGGCCCAGCCGGTCATGGTCTCGAACCGGTTGAACACCCCGTAGCCTACGCGGCCCGCCTCCAGCGCGGTCAGGGCGGCGAAGGCGCCGAGCGCCGGGTTGCGGCCCCGGATGAAGTCCAGGTCGCGGTCCTCGGGCACCCGCTGGGAATCGATCACGATCACGTCCGCCTCGCTCTCGGACAACAGATCCTGACCCGCACGGAAGTCCGTCAGGAAGGCGTCCTCGGTCCGGTCCTGAAGCACGTCATTGGCGCCCAGCTGCCACAGGATCAGGTCGGGGTCGGCAGCCTCGATTTCGGCGGGAAACCGCGCGGCGGTCTGGCCCGCGTTCTCGCCGCCGATGCCCCGGTTTACGACCGTGACCTCGACGCCCGGCAAGCGCGCTTCCAGTCCGCGCTCAAGCAGCGGCACGAAGCTCAGGTCCGGCGCCGAAGCCCCTATGCCCTCAATGCTGGACGACCCCATGGCCAGGATGGTCAGGCGCCCGTCCGCAACCGCGGCGCGGGCGGCATCCAGCGGGCGGTTCAGCGTCAGAAAATCGGCGTCGGGCGGACACTGGGCCATCGCCGGCGTCGCGGCGGCGGACATCACGAGCGCGAGAAGGATACGCATGGGGAAAGCCTCTTACTGTGGTCACCCTGCTCGAAGGGTCACCGTTCGTGAATGACGACGTCGATGCCAGTCTGCAACCGGCAGGCACAAGTCGGTACTGGACTGACAGCACCCCTTTTCCATTGCTCACGCCCGGCCTGCGAAACGTCGCCGGGTCCGGTATCCAGGTCAACGGGATGTCGTGCGAACCGCCTATGATGAAGGCGGCGGGCGGCCGGGACCGTCTAGCCGCCCGCCATCAGATGCGCGAAGGCGGCCATGCCCTCCGGGTAGTCGCGCCAGCCCTCGCGGGCCTTGAGAGCATCCACCCGCGCGGTCAGGTCGTCGGGCCCGAAGCCGTCGGGCAGCCACTGGGCCTCGCCCTCCACGCGGGCGGCGAGGCGCACGCCGCCGGCGCCCGTGGTGACGGTCTCGCCGGTCAGCGGACAGTCGGGCGACATGAGCCAGCTGGCCACAGGGGCGACCCGCTCTGGCGACAGACGGGCGGCCTGCTCGGGCGACAGGTATTCGCCGGTCATGCCGGTGTCCGCGAAGGGGGCGATGGCGTTGGCGGCGACGTTGCGGCTGGCCCCTTCCAGGGCGATGACGCGCATCAGGCCGATCAGGCCGGCCTTTGACGCCGAATACGCCGCCATGCCGTGAACCCCGTGCAGCCCGGCCGTGGACGTGGACACCAGAATCCGGCCGCCGCCGCTCTCGCGCATGTGCCTGTAGATGGGCAGGGTCGGCGTAAGTGTTCCGAAGAAATTGACCTCGAAATTGGCGCGGAATTCCTCGGCGGTCTGTTTGTGCAGGGTCGAAGCCTCGGGCGCGCCGGCGTTGTTCAGCAGGCCGTCGATGCGGCCGAAGGCGTCGAGCGCCGCCGCCAGCAGGCGCTCGCCGGAGTCCGCCTCCTCCACCGCTACGGGCGCGGCGACGGCGCGGCCGCCCCGGGCCTCGATCTCGGCCACCACAGCCTCGGCCGAGCCGGGCGCATCGGCGGGGCGGGGCCGGGTGTTGACCACCACCCGGGCGCCGCGCGCCGCCAGATCGAGGGCATAGGCGCGGCCAAGGCCCCTGCCCGCCCCGGTGACGACGATGACGCGATCCTTCAGGGCGCTCATGACGGTTTCCTCAGAGTGTCGGCGGCGCGGGCGCGCGGCCAGGGCAGGAAGCGGGGCGTGCGGGCGCAGTAGGCGGTCCAGGCTTCGCCGCGGGTGCGGGCCATGTGCGCCTCCTTGAACGGCGCGGCGGAAGCGTAGCCCATGAACCAGCCGGTGAAGAGCGGCGCGAACAGGGTGATCCAGCCCCACGGATGGGCCAGGGCGAACACGAACCACGCGGCCCACATCACCGTCTCGCCCAGATAGTTGGGATGCCGCACCAAGGCCCACACCCCGGTGTCCAGCAGGCGGCCGCGGTTGGCGGTGTCCGCCTTGAAGGCCGCCAGTTGCCGGTCAGCGAGGGTCTGTAGCGTGAAGCCGCCCAGCCAGACGGCGACGCCCGCGATGGCGAAGCCCCAGCGGGTGGTCCCGGAAACACTCTCCGGGACGGTCAGGGCGAAGACGATGGGCGCCGACCACAGCCAGAGGGTCACGCCCTGAAGCAGATGCACCTGAAAGGCGCTCCACCACAGCCATCGTGACCCGTGGCGGGCCCGCCAGTGGGCGTAGGGCTGGCGCTCGGCGCCCATGTTGTGGCCCCAGGTCTGGATGATCAGCCGCCCGGCGCCGATCATCAGGAGCACCATGAGCACCACAGCAGGGCCGTCCGGCGCGCGGCCGGCGACCGCCAGCGTCAGCACAGCTACGACCACCGCCGCAGCCGGGTAGCAGATGTCCATGACGCCGTGATTCCGGGCCAGAGTTCCCCACAGCCAGGCCACGGCCATGACGCCCAGAACCCCGGCTCCGCCGGGCAGGATCCAGATGCGAAGGCTGTCACGGAGGGCGGAGTCGGGGACCGCCGCCGCCAGGCCGATGAACGCCAGTGGTGCGGCGGCGAGGCCGTAGTGCCAGGCCCGCCCGCGCGTCCCCGCCGGGATCAGGGCCAGCCACAGGACAGCCATGGCCGCCCATAAAACGCCGACCACGCCCATGGATGAAATGTCCGTCATTCGTCGCCCTCAATCACGCTTGCGTAAAAAGACTTGCAAAACTGGTTCATTAGCGCAAGCTACTCCTGCAACGAGCCCGTAAAGGGCCGAACACACCGGAGGGAATGTCTTGACCAGCATCAATATGCGCGGTTCGTCCTGGCGTCGGCGTCTGGCCGGCGTGTCGACGGCGGCCCTGGCCGTAACGGCCGGATTCGCCGCCCCGGCCGTCGCGCAACAGACCGAGCAGGCCCAGCCGGGCTCTGTCACGCTCGACGAAATCATCATCACCGCCCAGCGTCGGGAACAGGGCCTTCAGGAAGTGCCCATCGCCGTCACAGCCTTCAGTCAGGAGATGCTGGAGCGCACGGCCGCGACCGGTCTTCAGGACGTCGCGGGCAAGGCCCCGGGCGTCACCATGACCCAGTTCAACGTTGGCGAGCCGCAGATCTTCGTGCGCGGCGTCGGCACCACCAGCGACTCCGCCGCCAGCGACCCGTCCATCGGCGTGTCCATCGACGAGGTCTCCATCGGCCGCGCGGGCGCCAGCGCCCTGGCCTTCATGGATGTGCAACGGGTGGAAATCCTGCGCGGGCCCCAGGGCACGCTGTATGGACGCAACGCCTCGGGCGGGGCGCTGAACGTCTATACGAACAGGCCTGACTTCGCGCCCTTCGGCCAGTTGACGGCCCGTTATGGCAGCTTCAACGAGATGGGCCTGGAAGGCGTGTTCAATGGCGAGATCGCCGAGGACACCGCGGGCCGTATCGCCTTCCGCTTCAGCACCAACGACGGCTACGCCGAGAACGTGCTCACGGGCGCGGACCTGCATGGCGGGACGTCCTTCGGCCTGCGCGGCCAGGTTCTGCGCGAGGCCGGGAACTGGAGCTTCCTGGCAGGCTTCGACGGCAGCATGGAGGAGATGGACGGCCAGGCGCGCATTCCGGTCACCGTCGCCACGACCCCCGCGCCTTTCGTCGCCGTCATCAACAACCTGCGCGCCGGCCTCGACATCCGCGAGACCCTGAACCCGGACGCCACCTATCAGAACCGCACCAACTGGGGCATCACCGGCCGGGCGGAATGGCAGGGCGACAATTTCGGCTTCGTCTCCCTGACCTCCTATCGCGACAACGACTACGACTGGCGCGACAATCTGGGCGGCCTGACCTATCCGGCCTTCCCCCTGCGGGTGGACAATCGAGCCGAAGAACAGGCCGACCAGTTCAGCCAGGAGTTCCGCTTCGTTTCGGCGGCGGATTCCAACATCAACTGGGTGGCGGGCGTCTATCTCTTCCGTGAGAACGTGGTCCGCACCGAGCGCTTCATTGTGGAGACCGCCCTGCCCATCGCCCCGCCCATTTTCGGCGGCGACACCACCTTCTTCCAGGATGCCACCAACACCAGCTATGCGGTGTTCGGTCAGGCGGCGATCCCCTTCGCGAGCATCTGGGAGCTGACCCTGGGCGCCCGCTGGACCCACGACGAGCGCGAAGTCCATCAGGTGGCTATCGACAACGACCTTGGTCTGAACGGGCCGCCGGGCATCCCCCTGGGACCGACGGGATCACCCTATGACGTCAGCGCCAGCACCACCTTCGAGGAGCCCACCTGGCGGGTCGCCCTGTCGGTGGAGCCCCTGCCGGACGTGCGCTTCTATGCGAGCTACGACCGGGGCTACAAGGCCGGCGCCTATATCAGCGCGGCCCAGACCGGCGCCCAGGCTGTGCAGCCGCTGAGCTCGGAACTGCTGGACAACTACGAGATCGGCGCCAAGACCACGGTGTTTGACGGACGGCTGCGCTTCAATGCGGCGGCGTTCCGGCTGGACTACACCGACCTGCAGGTCAATGAGCTGGCCGGACTGAACCTGGTCGCCTCCAACGCCCAGGCCGAGGTTGAGGGCTTCGAGATCGAGACGGCCCTGGCCGTCACCTCCGCCATCACCATCGGAGGATCGTACACCAGCCTGGACGCCCAGTTCACCTCGGACGCGATCTCGGCGGGCGGCACGCTGCCCTATGAGGGCAACATCCTGCCGCGTTCTCCGGAGAGCCAGTACACCCTCTACGCCGACGGTGAATGGCGTGTGGGGCAAGGCACCCTGGCCACGCGCATCGATTACCAATGGACGGACGACTACTTCTTTGACCCGTCCAACAACCCCGAGGTGCTGATCCCCTCCTACGGCCTGCTGAGCGCCTTCGCGTCCTGGGAGACGGACAACGGCTTCAAGGTGTCGGTCTACGGCAAAAACCTGACCGACGAGGAGTACCGCAACCACGTCATCAAGAACGTGGGCGTCGGCTTCAGCGTGTTCGGGCCGCCGCGCTCGTTCGGCATCGCCTTGAGCCGTACGTTCTGAGGTCACATCGAGACTGAAACCAGGCCGTCGCCGCATCCCCGCGGCGGCGGCCTTTTCGCGTCAGGGGGCGCCGCCCTCAGGCGCGGCTTCACGCTCGACTTCCCAGCGCACCCGACGCGGGTCGATGGCCCGGCCCGTCGACCGGTCGCAGACCACCGGCGAAAGAATCTCCCCCGTCGTCCTGCTCTTGAGCCGCAGGGGCGGGCTTTCATCCGGATACAGCCAGCGCTCGCTCCAGCCGTGCATGGCCAGAACGATGGGGTACATGTCGCGCCCGGCCTCGGTCAGGCGGTATTCGTAACGCACGGGCGCGTCCTGATAGGGTTTGCGCTCCAGCACCCCGTGCAGCACCAGACGCGACAGCCGGTCCGCCAGAATATTGGTGGCGACGCCCAGGGCGGCGTGAATCTCGTCAAAGCGACGCAGACGGAAATAGGCCGCCGACAGCACGGCCCAGCTCCAATAGTCGCCCATGATGTCGGTGGAGCGGTCGATGATGGGCCGGTCCGTCTCGATGGGCTGCGAGCGGCGTCTGCGCGAGGTCGGCGGGGCGATCGGCGTCATGGGCGCCGTGACCGCCCAGACCACATTGTCGATCCCCGCCGGGGTCCCATGCTCATAGCCCAGCACCACCGGCTCGAGCCGGTCTCCGGTCTGGCGGTCATAGAAGCGCAAGGCATAGCGCTCCTGCAGCGGCGAGCGGGCCCATTTCCGTTCCCACTGTCCCTGCATGACCGCCACGCCGAACATGTCCAGCCCCATGGCGGTGAGGCGGTACTCCAGCCTCGCCCCGCCTTCGGCCACAGGCCGGGTTTCGAGCATTCCGGCGGCCGTCAGGCGTTGCAGGCGGTCAGCCAGAACGCTGCGCGGCGCGCCGAGCTGATCGCGCCAGGCGCTGAAGCGGCGCACGCCGTAGAACGCCTCGCGCAGGATCAATTGGGTCCAGGCGTCGCCGGTGATGGCGAAGGCCCGCGCCACCGGATTGCCCATGATCAGGGCCCGCATGTCCGGCTCGTCCGCACGCTCTTCACTGGTCTGCATATCTCCCTCTACTCCAATTCGCGGCGGGGTCGAGGCGTGACGCCAACGCTTGCGTTAAGCGACCAAATGTCCGAAGGTCTGTTCTGAAAAGTTTCTGGAGGCAATTGCCATGGCCGACGACGCCGCCGCCGCACGCCGTATCGAAACCGGGCCGCTGAGCCCGCTGAATACGCTCAACCCCTATATTCAGGGCGCCTATGAGCCGGTCTCACGTGAGACCACGGCCATCGACCTGCCTGTGATCGGGGAAATCCCGCAGGATCTGCACGGCGCCTTCTATCGAAACGGGCCGAATCCCGCCCAGGCGCCCCAGGGCATGCACCACTGGTTCGACGGCGACGGCATGGTCCACGCCGTCTGGTTCGAGAACGGCAAGGCCGAGTACCGCAACCGCTACGTCCGCTCGGCGGACCATGTGGCGGACCTCAACGGCGGCTGCGGCGCGGGCGGGGTGATGGAGCCCTCCACCCGCGCCGATCCGTCGTCCACGCGCGGCGACAAGGTCTACAAGGACACGGCCAACACCGATCTGGTGCTGCACAACGGGTCGCTGATGGCGCTGTGGTACATCTCGGGCCATCCGGTGCGCATCGACGCGCGGACCCTGGAGACCATCGGGACCGAGACATTCGGCGGAGCCCTGTCGCGCCACGTCTCCGCCCACTCCAAGGTGGATCCGAAGACCGGCGAGTTCGTGTTCTTCGACTATTCGCTCTACGAACCCTGGATGACCTTCGGCGTGGTCAGCCCGACCAATGAGCTGACCCATTTCGCCCGCGTCGAGCTGCCGGGACCGCGCCTGCCCCACGACATGGGTCTGACCGAGAACTACGTCATCCTGCACGACCTGCCGGTGGTGTTCACCGACGGCGGGCTGAAGCGCAGCACCTGGAACATCCATTTCGCCGACCAGCCGGCCCGCTTCGGCGTGGTCCCGCGCAACGGCTCGGGGGATCAGGTCCGCTGGTTCGAGACCGACAGCTGCTACATCTATCACGTGGTGAACGCCTGGGAGGACGGCGACGAGGTGGTCATGACCGCCTGCATGATGACGCCCAACGGCTTCCCGCCGAACCCGGAGTACGGCCCCTACGCCGCCATGGTGAACGTGCTGGCCCTGCACGCCGTGCCGGTGGAATGGCGCATGAACATGAAGACCGGCGAGGTGAAGAAGCGCCAGCTGGACGACCGCATCGGCGAGTTCCCGGTGGTCAATCTGGACTATGCCTCGCGGCCCACGAAGTGGTCCTATCACGTGGCCATGGCGCCCAGGGAGCTGCAGAGCTTCAAGGGCCTCATCAAGTACGACCTCGAGACCGGCGCCGCGCGGACCTGGGACTACCAGCCGTCGCAGTTCGGCTCCGAGCCCGCCTTCGCCCCGCGCGTCGGCGCGACGGCCGAGGACGACGGCTATGTCATCGCCTTCGTGACCGACGCCGAGACCGGCAAGTCCGAGGTGCAGGTGATCGATGCGCAGAACATGGAGGCCGGGCCGGTGGCGCGGGTCATCCTGCCGGTGCGTGTGCCCGCGGGCTTCCATGGCACCTGGGCGCGCGGCGACCAGCTGAAGGCCGCCTGATTGATGAACGCCTACATCCACGACGCCGTCCGCACGCCCCGCGCCAAGGCCCGCCCCGACGGCGGGCTGGCGGCGCTGAAGCCCCACGAACTGATCGGCGGACTGATCGACGCCATCGAGACCCGCGGCCATGACGCCCGCGGAGCCGAGGCGCTGATCGTCGGCTGTGTCGGACAGGTCGGCGCCCAGGGCGCCAATGTGGCGCTGGTGTCCAAGCTGCACGCCGGTCTGCCGGACGAAACGGCGGCGTGGAGCATCAACAACTATTGCGTGTCGGGTCTGACCGCCATCGGACAGGCCGCCGACATGGTCCAGACCGGCCGCGCCCGCTCGGTGCTGGCGGGCGGGGTCGAGATGATGTCGCGCGTGCCGTTCATGGGCGACCGCGCCGACTATTACGCCGACGCGTCCTTCCCGGCCCGCACCCGCTATCTGCCGGTGGCCGTCGCCGCCGACCGGCTGGCCGAGGATGCGGGCGTGTCCCGAGCCGAGATGGATCAGGCGGCGCTGGTCTCCCAGTCCCGCACGGTCGACGCCGAAGGCGGCCCGCTGGTCGCCTCGCGCATCGCGCTAAACGGGCTGAACAGCGACGAATGCGCCCGGCCGACGACGCTGGAGAAACTGGGCAAGCTGCCCGCCGCCTTCGCCGAGATGGCCGCGCCCTATGCGGACGCCCTGGAAGGCCGGGCCATCGATCATCGACACACCGTGGCCCACGCCCCGCCCATGGCCGACGGCGCCGGGCTGACGCTGGTCTCGTCCGAGACCGAGGGCGCCCGGGCGCGCATCGTGGCCCATGTGGAGGTCGGCGGCGATCCGGCCGCCTCCCTGACCGCAGGCTTCACCGCCATGGACCGGGTGCTGGAGCGGGCGGGCCTGACCCTGTCCGACATGGACCGCATCGAGTTCATGGAGGCCTTCGCCGTCACCATCGTCACCTTCCTGCGTGAGCGGGACGTGGACCCGGACAAGGTCAATGTGGGCGGCGGCCATCTGGCCAAGGGGCACCCCATGGGGGCCACCGGCGCCATCCTGCTGTCGTCGCTGCTGGACGCGCTGGACGCGTGCGAGGGACGCTATGGCCTCGTGGTCGCGGCGGGCGCGCAAGGGGTCGGCTCGGCCATGATCGTCGAGCGCATGGGAGGCCGCTGATGGACGCTCGCTCGCCCGCGCCTCGCGATGCCGTCGTGGCCCGTCACGCCGACCTGATCGAAAGCGCGCTGGACGCCATCCGCACCCGCCGCGCCTGGTCGCCGTTCAAGGACTCGCCGTCGACCAAGATCCACGGCCCGGACAAGCCCGTCGCCGGCAAGGCCGCCTTCGAGGCGCAGCTGAGCCAGCCCTTCGCGCTGGATCTGCCCGGCGTCACCGACTGGGTGGGGGCCGAGGTCTCGCCCTATACCCAGCAGCCGCTGGGCGTCACCTATCCGGTCAGCACGCCCGAGGCCCTGATCGCGGCGGCGCAGGCCGCCATGCCGGACTGGGCCGCCGCCTCGCCGGACCTGCGCGCGGCGCTATGCGTCGAGATGGCGGTGCGGCTCTACGACGTCAATTTCGAGATGGCCCACGGCGTCATGCACGTGGCGGGGCAAAGCTACACCCAGGCCTTCAGCGGCTCGGGGCCCAATGCGCTGGACCGGGGCATCGAGGCCCTGGCCTATGCGGTCAAGGCCATGCGCGACGTGGCGCCGAACGGCCGCTACGAGCGCGACTTCGCGGGCGAGCGGGTGGTTCTGGACAAGACCTATTCCATCGTCCCGCGCGGCGTCGGTCTGGTCATCTGTTGCGCCAGTTTCCCCACCTGGAACGCCTATCCGGCCATGTTCGCCAGCCTCGCAACGGGCAACCCGGTGATCGTCAAGCCGCACCCCATCGCCGTGCTGCCCATGGCCATCGTGGTGCGCGAATGCCGCCGGGTGCTGGCGGACCACGGCTTTGATCCCAACCTCGTCACCCTGGCCGTGGACACGCTTGAGGCGCCCGTGGCCCAGCATCTGGTGGACCATCCGGCGGTGCAGATCGTCGATTTCACCGGCAGCCCCCGCTACGGCGGCCATCTGGAGCGCACGGTGACCGGCAAGCTGCTGTTTACCGAGACGGCCGGCGTCAACACCGTGGTTGTCGAGTCCGCCGGGGACATGGACGCCGCCGCAAGGGCCATCGCCCGCGCCTCGTGCCTGTTCTCGGCCCAGATGTGCACCAGCCCGCAGGTGATCTATGTGCGCCCGGATCTGGCCGATGCGTTCGGGCAGGCGCTGGTGGAGCAGATCGACGCAATCGCGGATGATCCTGCGCTGGCCGCGGGGATCATGGGCGCGATCCAGGGCCAGGTCAGCCTGAAGGCCGTGGCCGATGTGCGCGGCGCCCTCGAGCAGCATCCGAAAGCCCGCGTGCTGCGCGAAGCCGCGCCCTATGCCCATCCGCAGTTCCCCGACGCCCGCACCCTGACGCCGCTGGTGGTGGCGGTGGACGGCTCGGACCCCGCGCTCTACGCCGAGGAGCATTTCGGGCCGGTGCTGTTCGTGGTCCGCATGGACGGCGATGCGGCGGTGGCCGAGGCGACCCGGCTGGCGCAGGAGCACGGCTCGATCTCGTCCTATCTGTACTCCACCGACGAGGCCTTCATCGACCGTTCGACGCCGCTGTATGAGCAGGCGGGCGCCAATCTGACCATCAATCTGACCGGCGCCATGTGGATCAATTTCGCGGCGGCCTACAGCGACTATCATGTCTCGGGCCTGAACCCGGCCGGCAACGCCTGTCTGGCCGACCTGGCTTTCGTCGCTTCGAGGTTCCGCATCGTGCAGCGGCGCCGACCGGCGGCATGACCGCAGAGGTCTTCATCGCCGGGGTCGGCATGACGGCGCTGGGCAAGCGGCTGGACCAGAGCGTCAAGTCGCTGACCGCCGAGGCTGTGCGCACGGCGCTGGCCGACGCGGGCGCGGACAGAGCCCATATCCAGGCCGCCTGGTTCGCCAACACCCGCCAGCCCATGCTGGAGGGCCAGAACACCGTGCGCGGCCAGATCGCCCTGCGCCCGCTGGGCCTGACCGGCATCCCCGTCATCAATGTTGAGAACGCCTGCGCCTCGGGCTCCACCGCCCTGTGGCTGGCCATGCAGTGGCTGCGGGCGGGCGGCGGCGACATTGCGCTGGTCGCCGGGGCCGAGAAGATGGTCTGGCCCGATCGGCCCGAGCGGGTGGCGGCGGCTTTTGCGGGCGGGACCGACATCCACGACCGCGACGGCGTGCTGGCCTATATCCGCGAGATGGGCGGCGAGGAACCGGGCGAGGGCCGCAGCCTGTTCATGGACCTCTACGCCGCCCAGGCCCGCGCCCACATGGCCCGGCACGGCACGACCCAGGCCGACTTCGCCCATGCGGCGGCCAAGAACCACACGGCGGGCGCCCTGAATCCGCTGGCCCAGTACGGCGCCCCCATGACCGCGGAGCAGGTGCTGGCCGACAAGCCCATCGTCTTTCCCTTCACCCGCGCCATGTGCGCCCCCGTCAGCGACGGGGCGGCGGCCATGGTGGTGTGCAACACGGCGGGGCTGACGCGGCTCGGCGCCGCCGCGCGGGCCATTCGGGTGCGGGGCTGCGCCCTCGTCAGCGCGTCCATGCGCGAGGCGGCGGACATGGACAACCACATCGGCCGTCGCGCGGCGCTCGAGGCGTATGAACAGGCGGGCGCAGGGCCGGACGATATCGACGCGGTGGAGGTGCACGACGCCACCAGCTACGCCGAAATCCAGCAGATCGAGAACCTGGGTCTGGCCCGGCCGGGGACCGTGGGCGAGCGGCTGCGGCGGGGCGACTTCGCCCTCGGCGGACGCACGCCGGTCAACGCCTCGGGCGGTCTGGTGGCCAAGGGGCACCCGGTGGGCGCCACGGGCATCATCCAGCTGCACGACCTGACCCGCCAGCTGCGCGGCGAGGCCGGGGCGGCCCAGATCGAGGGCGCGCGCATAGCCGCGGCCGAGAACGGCGGCGGCTTTCTGGGCGTCGAGGAGGCGGCCACCGTGGTCACTGTTCTGGAGCGCGCCGCATGAACCCGGTCGGCGTGATCTATGACGGCTGGCGCGCGCGGGCCGACCGCCCTGCCCTGATCGACGGCGACCGGATCGTCACCCATGGCGAGCTCATCGCGCGAGTGGACGCCCTGGCTGCCGACCTCCACCGCCGGGGGCTGGACCGGGGCCGCCGCATCGGTCTGTGCGCGGCCAACAGCTGGCGTCATGTGGTCGCCTATCTGGCCATCCTGCGCGCGGGCGCCGTCTGGGTTCCGCTGAACCCCCGCAACGGCCCCGGCCTGAACGCGGACCTCCAGCGCCGCGCCGAGCTGGACATGCTGTTCGTCGATCAGCCCTCGCGGGAGCAGATCGCGCCCTGCGCCCGCCGTCTGGAGCTGGAAAACTGGGTCGACGCGGTCGAGCCCGGCGGCACGCCGCCCGCCATCGACCACGACCCGGACGGCGTCTTCGCTATCAAGTTCACGGGCGGCTCGACCGGCAAGCCCAAGGGCGTGGTGCAGAGCCGGCGCAGCGCCATGGCGGCCCTGCGGTCCATGCAGGCCTATTACGGCTTCACCGCCGACGATGTGAATCTGGCGGTCGCGCCCCTGACCCACGGCTCGTCCCACTATGTGCTGCCGGTGCTGGAGGCGGGCGGGGCCCATGTGCTGATGGCCCAGCCGGACCGGGCGGCCATGCTGGACGAACTGAAGCGCCGGGTCACCGTGGCCTTCATGCCGCCGACCCTGATCTATCTGCTGATGGAGGAGGCCGCCTTCGGGCCGGGGGACTTCACGGCCCTGCGCCACCTGACCTGGTCCGCCGCCCCCATGCCGCCTGCCCGCATCGAACAGGCGGTCGCGCGCTTCGGCCCGGTGCTGGGCACCCTGTTCGGCCAGACCGAGGCGCCCATGACCATCGCCGCCCTGACGCCTGAACAGGTGGCGCGGCCGGAGCTGCGCGGCGCCGCAGGCTATCCCTTCCCCGACACGCCCGTGCGCGTGCTGACCGCCGGGGGCGATGTGGCGGACCAGGGCGAGGGCGAGATCCTGGTGGGCGGCGATCTGGCCGACACCGCCTATCTGGACGATCCAGACGCCACGGACGAGGCCCGCCAGGACGGCTGGCTCAGGACCGGCGATCTGGGACGGCTGGAAGCCGACGGCCTGCTGACCATTCTCGGCCGGTCGCGCGAGATGATCATCTCGGGCGGGTACAACATCTATCCCGCCGAGGTGGAGGCGGCCCTGGGCGCCCATCCGGCGGTGCGCGAGGCCTGCGCCTTCGGCGTGGAGGACCCGGTGTGGGGCGAACGGCTGGAGGCCGCCGTGGCCTACGATCCCGCCCTTGCCGACGAGGCCGCCCTCATCGACCATGTGCGCCGGACCATCGGCCCGGTGCGCACCCCCAAGACGCTGCATCCGCTGGCCGCCCTGCCCCGCAATCCGGTGGGCAAGGTGGTGCGCGGGGATGTGAGAACCCTGATCTACCCGGCGCCTCAATGACCGGGAGACAAAACGAGAGACGGAGGAAAACGCCATGATCGTCGTGCCGCAGGATCGCATACGCGACTACCGCGCAAAGGGCTGGTGGGGTGACGACACCCTGGACGACCTGTTCCGCCGCCATCTGAAGGCTCATCCCGATGCCGAGGCCCTGATCGATCCGTTCAACGCCGCCGACATCATGGGCGGCCAGCCGGAGCGCCTGACCTGGGCCGAGGCGGACGCGTCGGTCGACCGGCTGGCGGCGGTGTTCCATGCCCACGGCCTGAAGAAGGACGACGTGCTGGTCGTCCAGCTGCCCAACATCAATGACCTGAGCCTGACCTATCTGGCGGCGGCGCGGCTGGGGATCATCGTCTCGCCCGCCCCGGTGCAATACCGCGAGAGCGAGTTGGGCTACATCGTCGGCAAGACCGACGCCGTGGCCGCCCTGACCACCGACCGCATCGGCAAGCACGCTCACGGCGACATGCTGATGACCGTGGCCGGCCGCTCGCCCGCCCTGAAGCATGTGTTCGTCATGGGCGAGACCTGCCCCACCGGCGCCATCGACCTGGAGCCGCTGCTGGACGCGGTGACGCCCAAACAGATGAAGGCCGCCCGCGACGCCATGAAGGCGGCGAAGATCAGCGCCGACGACGTCTTCACTATCTGCTGGACCTCCGGCACCGAGGCCCAGCCCAAGGGGGTGCCGCGCAGCCACAACGAGTGGATCATCATGGGCGCGGGGGTGGTGGACGCCGCCGACCTGGGCCATGGCGCGCGCATCCTGAATCCGTTTCCCATGGTCAACATGGCGGGAATCTCCACCGGCTTCGTCAGCTGGCTGCTGACCGGAGGGGTGCTGATCCAGCACCACCCGTTCGACCTGCAGGTGCTGCTGAAGCAGATGCGCGACGAGACCATCGACTACACCGTCGCCCCGCCCGCCGTGCTGAACCTGCTGCTGCAGAACGAGGCCCTGCTGGCGGGCATCGACTTCAAGCGGCTGAAGGCCATCGGCTCCGGCTCGGCGCCCCTGTCGCCGTGGATGGTCAAGACCTTCCACGAGAAATACGGCGTCCAGATCGTCAACTATTTCGGCTCCAACGAGGGCTGCTCGTTCCCCAGCGCCTGGCAGGACGTGCCCGACCCGGCGGAGCGCGCCGTCCTGTTTCCGCGCTTCGGCGAGGGCCTGCGCTGGAAGGCCATGCTGCACGACCGCATCTCCACCCGTCTGGTGGACCCCGAGACCGAAGAGGAAATCCGCGAGCCCGGCCGTCCCGGCGAGCTGCGCATGAAGGGGGCGACGGTGTTCTCGGGCTACTGGCGCGCGCCGGAGGTCAATGAGCGGGCGTTCGACGCCGACGGCTGGTTCCGCTCCGGCGACCTGTTCGAGCTGGCGGGCGAGGACAACCGCTTCATCCGCTTCGTGGGCCGGCTGAAGGACATCATCATCCGCGGCGGCATGAACATCTCGTCCGAGGAGATCGAGGGCCACCTGATGGGCCACCCTGCCATCGCCGAGGCCGCCGTTGTGGGCGCGCCCGACGAGCGGCTGGGCGAGCGTCTGTGCGCCTTCGTGGTGTTCCGCCCCGACCAGAGCGCCGACATGGCCGGGATCAACCGCTATCTGACTGAAGAGAAACAGGTGGCCGTCTACAAACAGATCGAGCGGCTGGAGATCATCGACGCCCTGCCGCGCAACCCGGTCGGCAAGGTCCTCAAGCGGGATCTGCGCGACCGTCTTGGAGAAACAGCTCAAGCATGAGTTCCGCCTTCCCCCAGTCCATGCGGCTGCCCGTCATCGCCGCACCCATGTTCTTGGTCTCCGGGCCGGAGCTGGTCATCGCCGCCTGCAAGGCGGGGATCGGCGGCGCGTTCCCGACGCCCAACTGTCGGACGCCCGAGGATCTGGACCGCTGGATGGACCAGATCACAAGCGCGCTTCAGCCCGGCGACGGGCCGTGGATCGCCAATCTGATCACCCACTCCACCAACCCCCGGCTGGCGGACGACCTGGCCATGGTGGCGCGCTACAAGCCGCCCATCGTCATCACCGCCCTGGGGTCGCCGAAGCCGGTGATGGAGACGGTGAAGGGCTACGGCGGTCTGGTCTTCGCCGACGTGGTCAACATGAAGCTGGCGCGAAAGGCCGCCGAGGCGGGGGTGGACGGTCTGGCCTGCATCAGCGCGGGCGCGGGCGGGCACACCGGCCATCTGTCGCCCTTCGCCTTCGTCTCTGCGGTGCGCGAGTTCTTCGACGGCTATCTGACCATCGGCGGCGGCATCGCCGACGGCGCGGGGGTGGCGGGCGCGATCGCGGCGGGGGCGGACATGGTCTACATGGGCACCCGGTTCCTGGCCACGCGCGAGAGCCTGGCCCAGGACGCCTACAAGCAGATGGTGGTGGACTGCGACGCCGACGACCTGATCGTCTCGCCCGCCGTCACCGGCACCGACGCCTCCTGGCTCAAGCCCAGCCTGAAAGCCGCAGGCCTCGACCCGGACGCCATGGGCGGCGCCATCCAGCGCGACTATTCCGGCGGCCAGAGCACCAAACGCTGGAAGGACATCTGGGCCGCCGGCCAGGGCGTGGGCCGCATCGAGGCTGTGGAGTCCACCGCCGAGGTGGTGGCGCGGCTGGAGCGCGAATACCGCGCGGCGGCCGACCGCTTCATCCGACTGAACAGCCGGGCGGCGGCGGCGTGAGCGAGCCGTCCCCGTCCCTCGCCTCGCGCTTCCAGCTGGACCCGGCCGCCGACGGGCTCGAGCTGGCGCGGCGCTGGGCCGAGGCGCGTTTCGCGGGGGGCTTCGCCGAGCGGCTGCGCGCCTGGCCGGTCGAGGTGGAGCGGGGCCGCATGGTGATCCGCTGCGATCTGGATCCCGGTCACGCCAATTTCGTCGGCCTGGTCCACGGCGGGGTGACGGCTGCGCTGGTGGACATCGCCGGGGGCGGGGTGGCCATGACCCTGCTGAAGCCGGGGGAGCACCTGCTGTCGACTGATCTAAGTCTGCGCTTCCTGAACGCGGCTCCCATCGAGGCGGATCATCTGATCGCCGAGGCGCGCGCCGCCTATGCCGACCCGCGCAAGGTGGTGGCCGAGGTGACGGTGGCCCTGCCCGATGGCCGCGTGGTGGCGCACGGGACCGCGGCCGTTTCGATCCGGCGGCGCGAAGGCTAGACCCCGATCACCAGGCTGACGGTGGTGGTGGTGGAGCCGCCGATGTTCAGGGTCTGGACCGTGTTCGCGCCCTCCACCTGATAGTCTCCTGCCGTCCCGGTCGTCTGCCTGAACGCGTCCAGCGCCATGCGCACCCCCGTCGCGCCCACCGGGTGGCCGCAGCCGATCAGGCCGCCCGACGGATTGACGGGCAGCCGCCCGCCGATCTCGATATCCCCCGCTTCAATGGCCTTCCACGCCTCGCCCGGCGCGGTCAGGCCCAGGTGGTCGATGGCCATGTATTCGGTCATGGAGAAGCAGTCGTGAGTCTCCACCGCGTCGATCTGGTCCAGCGAGACCCCGGCGCGCGTGCGGGCCTCGTCGATGGCGCGCTTCACCTGCGGGAAGACATAGGCCTCGTCGGCGCTGGCGGCGATCTTGCGGGCGTAGCTGATGGGGGCGTTGCGATGGCCCCAGCCCTTGATGCGCGGCAAGGACTCCAGCGCGATCCCGCGTCGGCGGGCGTAGTCCGCCGCCCGTTCGGCCGAGGCCAGAACCACCATGGCCCCACCGTCCGTGACCTGGCCGCAGTCTGTCTTGCGCACCCGGCCCTCGATGACCGGATTGGCCTCGTCGTCATTGGCGAAGGCGGCGTCGGGGAACACATACTCGCGGGTCTGGGCGTTGGGGTTGAGCCGGGCGTTGGCGAAATTGATCTGCGCAATGCGCCGCAGGTGCGCTTCGTCGATGCCGTAGCGGCGGTCGTATTCCTCGGTCAGGTCCGAGAAGGCGCGCGGCCAGACATAGCGGGCGTCCTGATACTCGTGCCCCGCCCAGGCCGCCGCGCCCAGATGCTCGGCCGCCGTCTGGCCCGGCACATTGCGCATGAGCTCCAGCCCCAGCACGGCGGCGGTTCCGTAGCGGCCGGACTCGATGTCCGCCATGGCCGCGAGAATGGCCAGCGAGCCCGAGGCGCACGCGCCCTCGTGGCGCGAGGCCGGCATGCCGTCGAACCGCTGGTCTGACAGGGCGAAGAAGCCGCCCAGCATGCCTTGGCCCGCGAACAGGTCGCCGACGAAATTGCCCACATGGCCCACGTCGATGTCGCCGGGCTCCAGTCCCGTGGCCTCCAGCCCGCCGGTCAGGGTTTCGGCGAACCCGTCGGCGATCTCCATGCCCTCGCGGGCCCAGTTGCGCCGGAAGTCCGATTGCCAGCCGCCGAGAATATAGACCATCCGCTCAGTCTCCTGTCGCAACGACGATGACGCCCGCGTCGGGCTGGTCGGCGTAGAGGCGCGCCACGTCCCGGCTGCGGTTGTCGATCACGCCGCGCCGGTTGATGCTCCCCTTGTCCGACACCTCATGGGCGTTGGGGTTCGGCGGCGCGGTCAGGATCACCGCCCGTTCGATGCGCATGGAGGCCTTGGGATGGGCCCGGTTGTGGGCCGCCAGCCGCTCGCGCAGGGCCTCGGCCAGCCGACCGGAAGTGATGGCCTCGCCGATCTCCAGCCCCAGCTCGCGTTTGACGCCCTCCACCGAGGGCCAGGCGAGAATGCCCAGATACGGCCGGTTCTCCTCGCACAGCACCAGTTCGGTGATCAGCGGCGACAGGGCGGTCAGCACCGCTTCGCGCGCGGGGCCGCCATAGACCCAGGTCCCGGTGGACAGCTTGAACTCTTCCGCCAGCCGCCCGGCGAAGGCCAGGCCGCCGCCCACATCGCCCGGAGTGATGAAGGTGGCCAGATCGCCCATGCAGTAGAAGCCCTCGTCGTCGAAAGCCTGGGCGCTGCGCTCCGGGTCGTCCAGATAGCCGCGGGTGACGTTGGGGCCCTTGACCCGAACCTCCCAGCGGCTGTCGTCGTGCGGCACCAGCTTGAGGGTCACCCCCGGCAGGGGCAGGCCCAGCCCGACCTTGTCGGTATAGGCATAGCCCGCCAGGAACCCGGCCGTGGTCTCGGTGGAGCCATAGGCCGAGGTCATCATGATGCGCTGGCCGGTCTCCGCGATCGCCATCTTCTGGATGCGGTCATAGACAGGCTGGGCCAGGGCGGCGCCGCCGAACAGCATCAGCCGCAGCTCCGAGAAGAAGGTGCGGCGCAGGTCCGCGTCGGCCTCAAGCGCGTCGGCCAGCAGGGCGAACCCCAGCGGCACATTGGCGTAATACTCGACCGGGATTTCCTTGAGGTTGCGCAGGGAGATGTCCAGCAGGCCCGGCAGGGGCTTGCCGTCGTCCACATAGAAGACACCGCCCGCCAGCAGGGCGGCGCGCAGGACGCTGGCCCCGGCGGTGTGATGCCACGGCAGCCAGTTCAGGATGCGGCCGTCCCAGCGCAGGCTTTCGCCCGTGGCCTGGATGCCCTGGGCCGTATTGGCCGCCAGATTGGCGTAGGACACGGCCACCACCTTGGGCAGGCCGGTGGAGCCGGAGGTCAGCAGATAGTTGGCATGGTCGTCGGGCTTTAGCGCCTCAAGGCGGGCCTCGACCGCCGGTGTCGCGGGCGTGGCGAAGACCTCGGCCAGATCCGCCACGTGGGGCGCGTCCACCGCCTCGGGGGTCGCGGTGACCACCGTCACCCCGTCCAGATCCAGCGACGCCAGGGCGGCGGCGACAGGGCGGGCGTCCTCGATCACCAGAACGGCGGGCCGGATGCGGTCCATCACATGGCGCAGGCGGCCCAGATCCCCGCCCAGCATGGCGTACAGCAGGCTGACCGGCGCGGCCGGCGCCCCCGCCGCCATGGCGCCCAGCGCCGCCGCCGCGAAGCCGGGCGAGTTGGCGCCCATGATCATCACCGCGGCGCCGGACGGCAGCTTGCGATCCAGCAGCCACTGGGCGAAGCCCTCGATCTGGTCGGCCAGTTCGCCATAGGTGGTGAAACGCCAATCCCCTGTCCCACCTTCGCGCCGCGCCATGGCGGGCGTCTCCGGACGCGACCGCGCCGTTGCGAGGATGGCGCGGGGCACGTTCCAGTCGTGCTCGGCCAAAGGAATGCGGGAGCGCACCAGCAGCCCGCCGTCCGGACGGCCGGTCACCTCAAGGTCCACCGCCATGAGCCCCGCGTCGCGGAAGGGCGGGGCGTCCGTCGTCGGCGATTGGGCGGCCTGCACGGTCATGAACGTTTCCCTGTTATTGGTCTGCTTATGCAACCAAGGTAGCACAGGGTCCGGGGGGCGCAACAATCTGTCGCGCCGGCGCGGGCGGCTATCCTCGCCCCATTACTTGCGTAAGCAGACTATCGAGCTCTATGGTCCCTGCACGTCGCGTTCGCGCCCGAGGAGCCGCCCCATGACCGTCCACCAACTGCCGCCGATCAAGTCGTCGCTGAAGCCGTCCAACCATCCCTATCTGACCGGCGCCTGGACGCCGATCTTCACCGAGGTGGACGCCGTGGACCTGACGGTGCTCGAGGGCCGCATCCCGGACGACATTGACGGCGTCTATGTGCGCAACACCGAGAACCAGGTGCATCAGCCGCTGGGCCGCTATCACCCCTTCGACGGGGACGGCATGGTCCACACCATCAGCTTTCGCGGCGGCAAGGCGGACTATCGCAACCGCTTCGTGCGCACTCGCTGCTTCCAGGCCGAACAGGAGGCGGAAGGGTCGCTGTGGGGCGGGCTGATGGACCCGCCGGGCACATCCGTGCGTCCGGGGTTCGGGGCCCACGGCGCCATCAAGGATTCCTCCAGCACCGACGTGGTGGTTCACGCCGGACAGATCCTGTCCACCTTCTACCAGTGCGGCGAGGCCTATCGCCTCGATCCGGAGACCCTGGAGCAGTCGGGCGTGGCGCCGTGGGGTCCGCTGGACGGGGTTTCGGCCCACCCCAAGGTGGACGAGGCCACCGGGGAGATGCTGTTCTTCAACTACGGCGTCCATGCGCCCTACATGCACTACGGGGTCGTGGACCGGACCGGGACGCTGGTCCACTACGTACCCATCGATCTGCCCGGGCCGCGCCTGCCCCACGACATGGCGTTCACCACCAACTATTCGATCCTCACCGACTTCCCGCTGTTCTGGGATCAGGATCTCCTGAAGAAGGGCGTCCACGCCTCGCGCATGCACGACGGGCTGAAGTCGCGCTTCGGCATCATTCCCCGGTATGGCCGGCCGGAGGACATCCGCTGGTTCGAGGCCGACCCCACCTATGTGCTGCACTTCCTGAACGCCTGGGAGGACGGCGACGAGATCGTTCTGGACGGCTACTTTCAGGAGAACCCCTGCCCCGAGCCGCTGGAGGGCTACCCCCCGGGCATGAGCCACATGATGGCGTTCCTGGATGAGCACAGCTTCCGTCCCCGGCTGCACCGCTGGCGCTTCAACCTGAAGACCGGCGAAACCCGCGAGCATCACATGGATGACCGGCTGCTGGAGTTCGGCACGTTCAACCAGCGCCATGCCGGCGTGCCCTACCGCTACGCCTACAGCACCACCACAAAGCCCGGCTGGTTCCTGTTCACCGGCTTCGTCAAGCATGACCTCGAGACCGGCCAGTCATGGGCGGTCAACCTGCCCGAAGGCGTCTATGCCAGCGAGTCGCCCTTCGTCCCGCGCATCGACGCGAAGGACGAGGACGACGGCTATCTGGTCAGCTTCCTGATCGACGAAAACACCCAGACGTCGGAGTGCGTGCTGATCGACTGCAAGGACTTCGAGGCCGGGCCGGTGGTCCGCATCGCCCTGCCACACAAGATCTCCAGCGGCACCCACTCGGTCTGGGCCGATCGCCGCTTCATCGAAAACGGCGTTCTGCCGCGATCCTGAGGCGGGAGCTTCAGCATCCCGGAATATTTCTCGCCAGGAGCGGGTCCTTTCCGCCGGCATATTTTGTATGAGTTATGTCTGGCCGGACAATGGAGCCCCCATGCCTCTCAGACTCGTGCAGCTGGACGACGCCGCAGGCGATCGTCTGCTGGCCGCCATGACCGACGACGGCCGGGCCCGCCGGGTCAACGGCCATGACACCACCTATGATCTGGCCCGGGCGGCCATCGCGGCCGGTTCCAGCCTGGGCGAGGCGGTCGAGACCGCCGGGCTGGGCGAGGCCGTGGACGTGCGCGCCGCCCTGGCCGAGGGCCGGGTCCGCGCCCCCATCGACCACCCCGACCCGGCCCACCTGCTGGTCACCGGAACCGGCCTGACCCACCTGGGCTCCGCCGAAGGCCGCGACAAGATGCACCGCGACCTGAAGGATGCGGCGACCCTGACCGACTCCATGAAGATGTTCAGGCTGGGCCTGGAGGGCGGCAAGCCGGAGCCCGGCCAGATCGGCGTCCAGCCGGAATGGTTTTACAAGGGGGACGGCGGCGTCATCGCCGCGCCCGGCGCGCCCCTGACCTCCCCATCCTTCGCCCTGGACGGCGGCGAGGAGCCGGAGCTGGCCGGCATCTATGTCATCGGCCCGGACGGAACGCCCTTCCGTCTCGGTTTCGCCCTGGGCAATGAGTTCTCGGACCATGTGACCGAGCGCCGGAACTATCTCTACCTGGCCCATTCCAAGCTGCGCGCCTGCTCGCTGGGGGCCGAGATCCTGCTGGGCGAGCCGCCCGCCGATGTGCGCGGGACGGTGCGCATCCGCCGCGGGAACGAGGTGCTGTGGGAGAAGTCCTTTCTCAGCGGTGAGGCCAACATGTGCCACAGCCTGGCGAACCTGGAGCATCACCACTTCAAATACGCCCAGTTCCGCCGCCCGGGCGATGTGCACGTCCACTTCATGGGCACGGCCACCCTGTCGTTCAGCGACGGGATCGAGACCCGGCCGGGCGATGTGTTCGAGGTCGAGGCTGAGCCGTTCCTGACGCCCGTGCGCAATCCGCTGGCGGTCGAGGCGCCCGCGCCCGTGACGGTGCGGTACCTGTGAGCGCCGATCCCATCCGGCTGGGTCTCGTGGGCGTCGGCGTCATCGCCCGCAGCCAGCATTTGCCCGCCATCGCCGCCAGCCCGCGGTTCGATCTGATCGGCGCCGCCGACCGCAAAGGCGATCTGGAAGGCGTTCCGACCCGGACCAGCCTGGCGGAGCTGCTGGACGCCGTGCCCGACATTCAGGCCGTGTCTCTTTGCACGCCCCCCGCGCCCCGCTTCGCCGACGCCCGGCTGGCCCTGTCGGCCGGGCGGCACCTGATGCTCGAGAAGCCCCCCGGCGCCACCCTGGCCGAGGTGCGCGCCCTGGCGGAGCAGGCGGAAAAGGCGGGCCTGACCCTGTTCGCCACCTGGCATTCGCGCCACGCCGCCGGGGTCGAGCCGGCCCGCGCGTGGCTTGCCGACAAGACCATCCGGCGCGTCCATATCGAATGGCGCGAGGACGTCCGGGTCTGGCATCCGGGACAGGACTGGATCTTCGAGCCCGGCGGCCTGGGCGTGTTCGATCCGGGGATCAACGCCCTGTCCATCGTCACCCGCATCCTGCCCGTCGCCTTCCTGCTCAGGACCGCGCGCCTGCATTTCCCCGAGAACCGTCAGACCCCCATCCTTGCGGACCTGGCCTTCGAGACCGTGGACGGAGCGCCGGTGACGGCCGTGTTCGACTTCCTGCAGACCGGCGACCAGACCTGGTCCATCCGGGTCGAGACCGACGGCGGGGTCCTGACCCTGACCAACGGCGGCGCGGACCTGTTCATCGACGGCGAACAGCAGTCCGGCCCCGCCCACCACGTCGTGCTGGGGGGCGAATATGCGGCCCTCTATGACCGCTTCGCCGACCTGATCGCGGCCGGGCGCAGTGATGTGGACCTGACGCCGCTCAGCCACGTGGCGGACGCCTTCATGCTGGGCGAGCGGGTCGCCGCGCCGGCCTTTCATTTCTGAGGCGCCCACACGGCGTATCCATTTACCGCGAGTGGGAGGCTTGCGGGAAATGTCTGAGTATTCGATGGTGCGCTCCTGACGAACGACCGGCTCAGTCGGCGCCAAGGAGAGAACGCCATGAAGTCCCTGCTCAAACTGGGCGTCGCCGCCCTCGCCTGCGCCGTCATCGCCGGATGCGGTCAGGGCCAGGACAGCGACCAGCTGGTGGTCGGCTTCTCCCAGATCGGATCGGAGTCCGGCTGGCGCGCGGCTGAGACCCGCGTGGCCCGCGAGCAGGCCGAGGCGCGCGGCATCGACCTGCGCGTGTCCGACGCCCAGCAGCGTCAGGAGAACCAGATCCGCGCCATCCGCACCTTCATCGCCCAGGGCGTGGACGCCATCCTGCTGGCCCCGGTGGTGGAGACCGGCTGGGACGCCGTCCTGGCCGAGGCGCGTGAGGCCAACATCCCCGTGGTCCTGCTGGACCGCCGCATCGAGACAGCGGACGAGGATCTCTATCTGGCCGCCGTCGCCTCTGACGCCGTCGAGGAGGGCCGTGTCGCGGCCCGCTGGCTGGCGGAAGAAGTGGGCGACCGTCAGTGCGGCGTCATCGAGCTTCAGGGCACCGTGGGCGCCAGCGTGGCCAATGACCGACGCGAAGGTTTCGCCGAGATCGTCGCCGGGAACCCCAACCTGACCATCGTGCGCAGCCAGTCCGGCGATTTCACCCGCTCCCGCGCCAAGGAGGTGATGGAGAGCCTGATCCGTTCGGTGGGCGGCCCGAACATCTGCGCGGTCTACGCTCACAACGACGACATGATGATCGGCGCCTTCCAGGCCATGACCGAGGCGGGCCTGAACCCCGGCGAGGACATCCTGACCGTC
>SXGT01574956.1_pt1 | contig 24409 bp, 33 predicted proteins | sample 3176221 | NCBI WGS metagenome assembly SXGT01 (sample SAMN11356862, study PRJNA531348) | freshwater metagenome | isolation source: freshwater sample F1-120 | place: China: Fuxian Lake, Yuxi | collected 2017-12-25
TCCGTGAAACTAAACGTGACGCACGGTATGTCGATTATGTCGACAGCACCAATGTCACCGCCGAACTGTTGGATCTCGACAGCAATCAGAACTTCTACCTCATTCAAGAGGGATTAGATCTGCAAGCCGACGCGATGATCCGAGGTAATGACGGTCAGTGGGCAGGACGCAGTCTCAAGATCAAGAATGTCGCGGCAGGCACCGATGGCACCGACGCAGTCAACCTGATTCAACTTCAGGCGGCTACGACCGGTGCCCTACCGGCCACCCTGAGCGGACTTGGGACGGCGGTCTACACCGGTGACGGTGCAACCGTCAACTTCGCAAAGCCTACCGCCATCAGTGCGATCACCGATCCATCTGATGTCGAGGTCTTCATCAACGGTCTCCGACAGCGACCAACAACTCACTACTCCATCGTGGGGGCTAACGTTGTAATGAACGAAGCCCCCGCCTCTGGGGCGGCTCTGTTGTTCGCATGGCCCGAGGGCGTAGTCTCGGGACTTGTCTCCGCAGACTCGGTCGACACATCTTCGATTCAGAACGATGCTGTGACCGTGGCTAAGATTGCTCCTGGTGCGAATGGCGAGGTACTGACTACTACGGCTGGAGAGCCGGATTGGAATGTCCTCACCGCATCGTACATCTCAGACTTCAACACCGCAGTAAGGACGAACCGGCTTGATCAGATGGCGGCTCCAACCGCTGCTGTGTCTATGGGAACGAACAAGATCACCGGTCTCGGTACCCCCACCGTTAGCGCTGATGCAGCAACGAAAGCGTACACAGATCTTCAGCCCGGTCTGACATCTATGACCTCGGCAATGTCCTCAACAGGGTCAGTAACATCCGTGAACTGCTCGGTTGATGCTGGATTCCAGATTGGGTCATACACAATCACGGTACCAATCACCCAAAGCAGTAACGTCTCATCGTTCACGGTCAGCGGGGTTGTTACCTCCGCTAATCCTTCAGCAACCAACACCAATGTTCGCGTGTTTGTGCCAGACACAGATGCCAACGGTGGAGCCTACTTCACTGTTGCTCGTACACGATCCGGCGGTAGTAACAACCTCCTTGCCTTTACAATTGCGCGACAGGCGCAGAACGGTACTGGGTCGGATATCGACATCGTCGTAGGTACTGTTTACGGGCAATTCTCACGAGGTTCCTCCTAATGGCTAAAGAACAAATCACAGCATCACAGATTGTCGGCGGTGTGGGCACGGGTGGTCTCCAAGAGACCAAGCACATCAGCCTTGCGGGTGGATCAGCCGACAAGGTCACAGCAGCATTCAGTTTCGTTGTTGGTCTAGTCTATATGGAGGTTCTGTTCACAGACTCGGCTGACGCCGTGGATGTGCACACCTCGGGGTGGGTCAACATGCGATCATTCGGTGGTACCAAGACAGCGGACGTCACTAATCGTATTATGCGTGCAACCGGTGGCGGGAGTCATACCAACTTTGCGATCGACCGCACTTCATCCGGAACAGTGCTAACCATCAGTAGACCTAATGTTGGAACAGATGGTGCCATCGACGGCACCGGCTCAGCATCCTTCACTGGATACAACTGGCCCACTACCGGGCGCCTCCGCATCACTGCGATTGAGGACACTCAATCATGAATGTAACTGTCGAGGACATTGTTAAGTTGATCTCAATGATCGGAATCCCATCTATCCTCGGCGTAGTCTGGCTGTGCACCGCCCTTGTTAGCACCAAGGGCGCAATGCACGCCATGACCGAGCGCATGGAGCGTATGGAGAAACACATTCATGAGATGCGAAACACATTGACCGCCTTGTTGCTAGAGAAAGCGGCGAAAGGAAAGCACTATGACGACGAGTAAGGACGACAAGTCAGATGCAATCTGGAATCTCACAGCAGATCAGATCATTCAGGCTTTGCAAGACCCGGACCGGGTATCACCCGGATGGGCTCAGGCAGCGCTGCGCTTCCTGAAAGACAACGGCGTTCAGGGTATGGATATCCCGAACGGTAAGATCGAGCAAATGAGAAACATCCTCCCATTCAAGAAGGTAGTCTGATGCAAGTAAAACAAATTGTCAATCAATCATTAGCGGCTGGAACCCACACATCAAACCCAGTCTCTCTGATGTCCTACGGCGGCGCGGCAGGAGCCATTGGCTCCGTGACAGTGCAATTCAATGAGGGCGGTGGAGCCGTTGGGGAGATTACCCTTCAAGGCAGGCTCTCGCCATCCGCTAGTTGGGATAACCTCACTACTGACACTAGTGGGCGTGTTCAGGTTGTCGCGGCGGTCGCTGAGTACCGAACCGTCATCGTTGCTGCTGGAACCGCAATCAAGCAGTGTTGGATTGGAGGGTAACCATGCGGTTACCAACTCTGACTCTCATTGCTGACACAGCGCGCCCCTTACTGTCTCCGATGCTCGGAAGACAGATTGATAAGGCTAGGTCCACCAACACGCAAACAAGCAGTGGGTTGTCGGCAGGCACTATGCTGGGACCCACCAATCTAAGTGCTACCATTACCTATGACTACCTTGGATCGGGTTTAGCACTGTTGACAGCCTTAGGACTGACAGGTAACTCAAGAGCAACAATTCGTGATAGTGCTCCTGTTTACGACAATTCTGTCCCAACACACTTCCTGAAAGTACAGGGAGGTCGCTCGTTTGAGGCGCGAGTGCATCTGGGGACATACGCGACCGGACAACAGGTTTCTATCGGATTCGCGAAGAATCACTACTGTCCTGTAAATGCGTTTCCTACATACCTAGCGTATGAAAACGCAGCATGCTTCACGGAATCGGGAGGATTCTGGCGTCCTGTATTAGCAAACAGTTACGCTAACCCTGCTACCCCCTGTGATACGATACACGTGTTTGGACCCACCACTACCGCATCAGTAACCATCCCACATACATTGCGGGTTGTTTCTGGTCCAAACTGTAAACATGTGTCGTTCTACATAGATGATCAGCATGTCTGGACCACCGCCGATCCCACAGGTATCCCAACCGCGGAAGCGGATACCGGTTCGTTCTCTTGTGTCCAGATAAGAACTAGAAACATTCAGGCAGTCGACACACAGATGTTCGTGGGTACCACCACAAGTTACATGTTTCCATTGTCCTGTACCCGATACAGGATGTCCGTCTAATCCGGATCCGGGGTACCGACAGGTATCCCGATCCATTTCTACCCGCCGCCGATAGGCCTAGGAGGCGTTCTGCCTGCCTCCGAGGGTCACGGTAGCCATCAAGTGCCAGAATCGTTCCTAGGGCATCCTAGGGGCCCTAGAACGAAGGAGCAAGAATTGCCTGATAATGAATACACAATCGAACTCAAGACAGACTTCCGGAACTTCGCCTACAGGGCGTGGGAGGTACTGGGGTTACCGGAACCCTCCCGTGTCCAATACGACATGGCGTCCTTCCTACAGAACGGTCCTGACCGACGCATGCTGCAGGCTATGCGCGGAGCGGGTAAGTCTTACCTGACCGCTGCTTACGCTGCGTGGAGACTGTACCGAGACCCTGATACGACCATCCTGTGCGTATCTGCGGTCCAGACCAGAGCCCGAGAGTTCATCCTGCTGGTTCGTCGATTGATCGACAGTATGGAAGAACTACACGGGCTGAGACCGGGAGAATGGGACCGAGACGGGGCAGACCGCTTCGATGTCGGTTGCAGGACTACCCCCTCCAAGAACCCCTCGGTAGCCGCCTACTCGATCCGCAGTATGATCACAGGAACCCACGTCGATGTCATCATCAACGATGACGTCGAGATCGTGGACAACTCCAAGACAGTCGAAGCCCGAGAGATCCTGATGAACCGTCTAAAGGAGTTTGAGAACGTCTTGAACCCGGGTGGAGACATCATCTACTTAGGTACGCCCCAGACAGAAGACTCGGTCTACAACAAGTTAGCCGATCACTATGACTGCAGACGGTGGCCTGCCCGGTACCCCGATCCCACGGACAGTCGGCAAATGATTCGTCTTGCCCCCATGCTGGTGGAGGATCTGGATGTAGAGATACCCCCAGTAGGTAGGTCGACCTATCCGACCTATTATCCGGACACCCTGTTGGTTGAGAGAGAGGCCATCATGGGTCCATCCATGTTCGCCCTCCAGATGCTGTTGGACACCAGTCTGTCTGATGCTGACAGGTATCCACTGAAGTTGTCGAACTTCATGGTCTGGGACATGGCAGGTAACATGGCCCCCATGAACATGATCTGGGGTACGACACACCCAGTGAACATTGAAAGCCCGGGACTGTATGGAGATAAGTTCTACGGTCCTGTACACTGTGACCCCAAGTGGTCTGAGTATGAGTCAGCCGTCATGTACATCGACCCAGCGGGTAGAGGTGCCGATCAGACAGGGTATGCCGTAGCCAAGATGTTGAACGGTATCATCCATGTTGTAGAGTGTGACGGTCTGGATGGCGGACACAACGATGAGGCTTTGACCCGCCTAGCCGAGACTGCAGCCAAGCATGCTGTCAAGGTAGTGGTGGTTGAAGCCAACTGGGGTGATGGTATGTACGCCAAGTTGTTGCATCCCCACATGGCCCGAATAGCCGGACAGGTGGCTATCGAGGAGAAGAAGAACATTGGTCAAAAAGAGTTACGGGTAATTGAGACCCTTGAGCCTGCTATGGCTCAACACCGTATTGCCATCTCCAAGCAGGTAGCCAGTAACCAGACACTGGGAGTGCAGATCTCTCGTATCACCAAGGATCGTGGCTCCCTGAAGCATGACGATCAGATTGAAGCCCTAGCAGGGGTGGTGGCTTGGTACAAGGATCAGATGGCTTGGGACGCTACAAAGAGGATTGAGTCACAGGACGAGGCGCACGCCGCACAGGTCGCCAAGGAGTTCGTCAAGGATTGGAATAACCCCAAGTCATCACGGTATGTCTTGCCGTTGGCAGGAGACCTGTTCAGTCCAGAAGCCAAGAAGGAATGGAATAAGATTGGTCGACCTACAGGGCAGGGATGGTCCCGCAGTAGGTTGGGAGGGTCTTCCAAGCGGAGATCGTAAGTGACTGTCCGCACAGGGGTTAGTAATTAACCACCATCATGCTACACGGGAGGGAAGGGGGGTAGGGGGGTTGCCATAGGACTCTCCTCTAGAGATCGAGGAGACTGTCACCCCCGGGTGCATATAGATATCTAGGACCAAGGAATCCAAGGATTGTCACCCCCGGGGTCAACTATACACACAGTGCGGATAATCCATGATACCTGTGCGGATATTCCTTCGAAGAAGGATTCCCCGCACGGTAAACCATGGACTATCCGCTGGTGAGTCCACCCCCCTGTGCGGATATTCCATCCCTATGTGATTCACAAGAATCGACTGGGGGTCACCTATTCAAGAGACGGTACGGACGCACCGCCCCCGCCTCAATCCCCCCCGTACCCACCCCCCGACCGACTGTCCGCACCATCCACCCCCCTCGACTCTCCTCCCGCACGCCGTAGATTCTCCGCACTTCGTTCCTCCTACCCCCTCCCCGTGATGTCAACCCCGACGGGCAGACTTGAGGAATTCGAATGGTCAATCAATGGAGGAATCGTTGACGAATTTAGATAATTGTCAATATTCTACGCGAGGGAGACAATCCCCCTTTTTCTCCTCGACTCGACTGCGTCCACTCACCCCGACTATCGCCCGTCTGGTCAAAGACAGTTATCCACAAGTTATCCACAATGGCATCCTATATGGCGCCGATAATAAGTGTCTCTACAGGCTCAGAATCGCGATATGAGAATATTTCGAGATTGTTGAGTAAGGGGCTTGCTTCCTGTTTGGCATAGGCTATCCTTGTCTCAGCGGAACCGTTCCGCCGAACCGCCCCCCCCCCCCCTAAGGAATCTACCCCACACACACTCAAACACTTGCCGACCCGAACCGACCCCACAAGGTAATCGCAAGGGAACGCAAGCACCACACTTTCGACGATGGAAACGCAGTACTGATAATTGCTCAGGAAGCCTAGAACCATACTTTACAGCAACACACGCGCCATGCGACGACGGCGTGCAAGCCAAGGAAGAGCAAGTTTAGTGTCGATGAATCCTGATTGAAAGTCTGAGAACCGAGCGTGATCGACCCCTAAGGGTCGTGACCATTGACGCTAGTCGCCCGCAGTACGCGGAACCGATAGCATCGAAAGAATCCCGAAACTACCCTACGATCCATCGACAATGGTGGCATCCGTGACAAGCGGAGTAAGCAAGGGTAGGATCGATTGAACGCGAACGCGCTCAACGCCATGCGAAACCCGCAAGGGAAGTCATGGTAATAGGATGACCGAGAATCAAGTACGCGCCGCGTTCAATCGATTATCGAAACTCAATCCCGATAGCAAAGGATTGAGATTGTTTGAAACCATCCGACCCGCTTCCTTGAATGGAAGCGGGTCGATTCGACTGAGACACTATATCCGATGCACTTTCGCATCGGAGTAGGGGAATGCGAACGCGGCATCGTCCGCAAGAAGGTAGGATTACTCCTATGGCACAAGCAAACACGAACGCAAACACGACCGATGCGCCTCTCACCCGCGAGGATGCGTTGCTGCAATTGCAGCGCATCATCGGAACGCTGGCAGGGAAGGATGCGAAGAGCAAGCGCACTGCGCGCGTTGCCGTGGCACGCGCCTATCTGCAGATTGTGGACGGCGAGGATTGCATCCTCGCATCGTTCACGGTGAAGGGAGAGAGCGGCGCGACCATGCCGTTCGCGCTGTGGGCGGGAACGCTCCTCGGCTTCTCCTCGGCAGGTCGGTTCAAGGCTGCAAGCGCAGTTTGAGACTGAGACAGCATCGACGGTAACACGGGTCGGATACCTTGACGGGTGTCCGACCCTTTCGCATTCAAGCGTATGCAGCGTGTGCTGCCGCGCGACCGAAGTGACTTTACAGGAGGCAAATATGCTCACGCTCACCGATATGGAATTGACGGTTCTTACGCTCAAGTCGAACGCGCTCTCGGACATGAATGGTGCTGCGCGCTTGCGCAAACCGTACGGGATCAAGTGTACGGTTGATGAGGCGCATCGCAAGATTGCGCGGTTGCAGGGTTTGCTTGATGCCATCGCCCATTTCGATGGGTTGTGGGCAGCAAAGCAATCCGACATTCTGATCGACATCCGAAGGGAGTTGAAATGATGCGGCGCATCCTTCGCGAGTACGTCGAAGACGCAATCGAATTGTGGCTAGCACCGATGGTGATGCTGGTCGCCCCGATCATCATTGTGTGGCTGATCGACTGTCTGTAAACTCTCTCGCTGCACGCCTTGACGGGCGCGTGGCGAATTGACAGGAGCGGCTGCGCGTGTTGCGCGGCTGTGAACGATTCTCCGATGCGCCTCAGGCGCAAGAAAGTGTAGGCTGATATGTGCCGTTCATGCATTCGCGTCACTTCCGAGATGGCTGTACTGTGGGTTTCGCAGTTGCGGGATCAGCGGGATGTCGCGCAGTCGGTCGTTGATCGTTGGGAGGGTGTGAACACACCTAAGGCGCATCGACTTGTCGATGCGGCTGTCGATGAAATCAACGCGCTGTCGGCGCGTATCGTCGCGTTGGGGGGTGCAGCGTGAAACCATCACCATGCACAGTCTCGGACATGATTATGGCGGCAACGCTAGGCGAGAGCGATGAAGCGTGCGACGCTATGAGCGCGTTGCTGCGCTCGGTGTACAGCGAGTTCCTGTCGCGTGATGAAGATCACTTTCTGTCGTTCTCGTATGTCGAGAATGCTGCGGAGAACAAGGAAGAGGATGATGATTCAGAGGAAGCCTAATACCATCATAGATGGAAGAAAGTAGGGACAGATGCTGGCTAAATACTACAGAGCCAAGGCGAGGACATTCGAAGCGTTGGCGGTCGTGTCATCCGAAGATGACATGGACAATGATTCGTGGTCGTGCCGTGATCTTCATGCAGCGCGGCTGCATGAGGCTGAGACGGCATGGGCATTGTGGTCGAAGTATCGCGTCTACAATGAACGGCTGACTTGGGTCGGACAGTCGATCCGATACGGTCGATTCGTGTGTGCCGATGCCGACCGCTTGACATGGGTCGAGCGGTGGGAGATGTGGACAAGAGAGAAAGAAGAGAGTCAGAGTCACAAAGTCGGATTGTGCTAGAAACAACGATGCGCCACAGGCGCAAGAAAGCGAGCATGACATGCAAGATAATCTTATCAGCGCAGTGCGGACACACCTTGACAGGATCGAAGTGAAGGTGCGTAACTTGATCGTCGGCGACAACTGGTACTACATCGGCGATTGTGTCGTGGCACGTGTCTCGCCGAAGGAAGGTGACGACATCATCACGCGCATCGACCAGCGCGATGGCGTGTTGGTCTTGGTCAAGACCTACTACACAGACAATGCTGTGACCAAGGCGACGGTCGTTCGACCGTCGTTGGAGAAGATCGTCGGGAAGGTGTTGGAGGCGTTCACCGAAATGACGGCAGATCAGCGATCTGTCGAGATCCCGAAGATCGTTAAGATCTTTGAGGCGATGTCTCAGCCATTTGGATTGCAGTTGTCCTACGCTAAGTCATTCTGCGCGGGGTACATCGAAGCGGCGCAGAACGGAATCCGCTCATGCATGGAAGGCGACAATGTCGACTTCTACGGCGGATCGTCGGCGTATCGTCTCGTCATGATCCGCGACAAGGAAGGCGCATTAATCGGTCGTGCGCTTATCGTGCATCCGTCGGCTGAACCGACGCTGTCCGATCGCACAAGCGAGAACGACCCTGTCAATGACAAGACCGAGGAGGGGTGGAAGTGGGTGCGGGTGTATGTCAAAGGTGAGTTCACGTCTCGACAGTATGACATGGTGATCGGTGAACTGGCACTGCTGTGCCCGAACATCAAGCAGTTGGATGGCGGTTGGGTCGTGTCAAGACTTCCAGAGAACAGGTTTCTTCCGTACCTCGATGCGTGTGGGACATACTACGCACACGATGCATCCGAAGTGGGAGACGCGGTGTATGTCTCCTACAATCGCGGATCGCCGTATCAGGCACCGAATGATCGCACGATGCGCTCATTCTCGGGGCAGTCGACCGAGGGAAACAAGTTCTACGAAGATAGTCGGTGCACCTGTTACGACTGCGGGTCGTACATGGATGATGAAGAGGGCGCTATTGTCAACGATGAGTTGGTGTGTCCCGACTGTCTCGACAGCGGCTACACCTACGACATCTTTGGAGCGTATGTCACTAACGACGACGCGTTGGCGATCGTCGGGGGACACCACGACGGTGAGTATATCGACAGCAATTCGTTGCCTCGCCGCATCGCGGGTGTGGAGTATGTCTTGGCGACTCGGGGCTTCAATGGTGAATCTGTTGCAGCACCCGAGGACGAGTGTCGCACGCTTGACGGTGAAGTGTTGTACGGTGTCTCGGATGATGACATCCAAGATGTGCGCGTCTTTGCGTGGGATTTCTACGCCAAGTATTGGAAGTTCACAGGCGTCACCAAGACGATCCGTAAAGTGGAAGCGCACAATCGTCCCGCGAATGTCATGCGGTTTGATGATGGTGAGGTGGTGCTGTTGTCTGAGGTGCAGGAGCACAACGCTAGCGGTACGCAGGGCTTCAATGTGGTGCGGATGACCGAAGATAAGATCATCCTGCGCAACGCCGAGGAGCAGGAACTGCGTATGCGCCGCTCCTACAGCGGATACGCTGAGTTGTTGGTGTACACGCCATCGACAGGATCGGCTCAACTCGCCTTTCCTTACTGGTCGTCGCTCACCTGTGCGGAGTCTCGCGACATCCGATACAACATGGCAACGCTGTGTCTCTGCTCCACAGAGGTTGAGAATATGTACAATGTGGCACAGTCTAACTTCCTGTGCATGACTAAGCCAGCAGCAGACGGTTACGGATCGGTGTTGTACATCGACGACCCGTACATGACGGTGTCCTTGATCGCTATGGGTTCTGTTGGGTATCGCAACCGTAGTGTGATCAGCAATGCGCTGTGCGTCTTGTGTGACAACGGCATCTCGCCGATTGTGGTGAATCGTGTCTACATCGACATTACGACTCCGCGGTATGTGTACTTGATCACGGAGGCGCACAGCCGCCTGATCCGCCGTGTGAATGTGGACAACAATGAGATCGTTGAGATGCGGATGTCGGAAGCCCCCGCTGCTATCGGAAATCTGTGAATAAACTCGAGAAATACGCTACTTATTGTGGCGAGAAAGACAGGTGTTGCATGGACAATAACTATTGGAAGCCGTCGTTCAAGTACTTCGTGGACATGTTCTGCTCTATGGCGCGGATGACTACGCCACACGGCAATGAGGCGTATGTGTGGGCACAGTTGCCCAACGCTCCGTTCGGTGCTCCTCCGAATGTGCATCCGAACTACGACACGGCTGTGACCTATGTCGATGGCGATAACAACTATATTGTCGTCGTCGGTGGTGAACATCAGAAGACGCTGTGGCTGTGTCACTGTGACACGGCTGATTCTGACCCAACGCATGTGAATCTTCTGAAGCACACCACTCGGGCGGGTGACTTGATTATCTCAACCGATGGGATGACGATTCTCGGGGCTGATGACAAGATCGGGTGCGCCATCATGGCGTGTATGATCCGATGTGGCGTCCCCGGAATCTACGCCTTCTGCTCAGGCGAGGAGGTTGGATGTGTCGGCTCTTCGAAACTAGCCAAGTCGTGCACTGCATCGGGTAAGACATTCGACCATGTTGTTTCGTTCGACCGTAAGGGAACATCGTCGGTAATTACCCACCAGTTAGGTCGACGCACTGCTTCGGATGCATGGGCACAAGAAATGTGTGATCAACTCAGTATGCGCGGTCTTCTGAGTAAGCCCGATGCAACTGGTGTCTTCACCGACTCCAATGAGTTCAAGGACATCGGTCGTGAGTGTACTAATCTGAGTGTGGGGTACGACGGACAGCACACCACCAAGGAAGAGGCGAACATGTCGTATGCCTACGAACTGCTGTGTGCCATGATTGACCTTGGTCATGTGGGGCTTCCCGCTCCACAGCGTGACCCTGCGGACAAGGACATGTCGGATGAGGACATGGAAACGCTGTGGGACAGTTTCCCTAATGCGTCGGGGTCTAAGTGGCGCGACCGTAGTCAATGGTGGTCTGCGGATGACTATCAGAACGACAGCAGGGATTTCTTCACAGGAGAAGCACAATGAGTAACGAACAAGCACACAACATAGTCGTCCAAGTCGCCAAGTACGCCAAGTTTCATCGTCTGCGTCGAAACGATGTTGACACGATCGCCGCGGATACGGTGGTTTCAATGATGACCAAGGGTCTGGGTCTGAATGACCCGCTGATGGCGGCGTATGTCTGCAACCACATCAAGCGTTTCGTACAGGAGCGCACCCGCCAATACAGGTCGCCCGTAAAGCACCCCGTGAGCCTGTCTAAGGTCGTCGAGGCTTCGCTACCTGCGGTGGTACTGGACGACGCCTCGGAGCGGTCAGAGGACATCCTAGCCATGAAGGATGCCGTCAAGAATCTGCCGCCCTATCTGCGGAAGGTCATTGATCGACACCTTCGGGGAATGACCACACAAGAGATTGCCAAGGACATAGGGTCTACGCCCCACAAGGTGGCTCAGATCCGATGCCGTGCTGTGAAGGAACTGAGAAAGATCATGAATGTACACCAATAAGTCGTCTCCGCGGATGATCTCCTTACTGGAGACTGTACATATCTAGGATCTGTTACCCAAGCAAGGCTGCGGCACACTTGGTAAACTCAGAGATGCATTCAGATTTCAATGACGAGGATCATCCTCTCTCGTCTAAGTTCCATGTTCAAGGATAAACGGTCCACTTCGGTGGTTGTCAATCATGGTGTGTCATCACGACATAGTGTCCCCTTCTTCTATCTTTACAGGTAGTGGTAGGGGGATACTGTGTCATCACCTTCCCCTAAGGAGAGATATGAAACCTGATACTGATAAAGAGGTCATCATCCGTAGTGTTGATGATTGGTGGGCTGCACAAGAGCAGGATGAGTTTAGAAACCCTAATGCGGAGAACAAACATGTCTGATACCAATTCCGATCTCCAATTCAAGTTGGAGTTGACCCAAGCCTTCGCCTTTCTTGGTTGGGTGTTGTTGTTCATGTCTGTGGGATTCATGCTTGGATTGAAGGATGGCAGGTCTGAGATGTCAGTCATCATGCCTGTCCCTCCCACCTCTGTTGAGAAGTATCAACAAGATGTGGACGCTGCGGCTCCTCTTGAATGGAGACACGGAAGTGAAGCATGACACCAACACCTAAACCTGATTGGTCGGAGAGTCGTCTAGCCAAGTGGCGCAACCAAGGCATCAGAGGAATGACACGCGGTTTGTTCTTCTCAATGTGGTCGGCTCAGAAGGGTCTGTGTGCCATATGTGCGGATGTTCTGTATACAGGTGGTCAACACAGATCTGGCTATACCCTTGATCATGATCATGTGACCAAGAAGCCAAGGTCACTACTGTGTCAGGCTTGCAACAAGCACGGTGCCCTGAAGGAGGATGCTGACCTTGAATTGTTCAAGGGAACCCCTCATTATAACTATGTGATTCATCACAAGGAGCAGCAGAATGTGGAAAGACTTGACAGAACAACAGAAGACGGTGATGGTCGTACACAATCAGCAACGGGAGATTGACGGTGTTGATGAGGGTGTCTCCCGATACGCTGCACTGCGCCGACATGTAGAGATCGGTGCCGCCGAGACTGACATCATTCGCATATGTCTTGATAGGGTCACTGACTGGATCGCCAAGGATCAGAAGTCGATCAAGGCGGGTCGAGCAAAGCGAGGTCGACCTCAGTCATGGGCTGGCGCATACCTGTCTATGTCAGCAGAGAAGTTGGCATTCCTTGGACTGCGCTCCATGTTGTCAGAGAAGACAGACAAGTTGACGCGCACCACTGCAAAGATTGCACAGGCGATCAAGTTGGAGTTGGAGTTAGATGAGATCAAGCGGTTGAATCGACTGCGTACCAAGGAAGAAAAAGGTTTCACCAGTACCATCAAATCGAAGTTAGATGATGCGAAGAAGGTCAAGAATCTATACGACTACTTGACCAAGAAACCAATGAAGTGGCGGTACACCGAGCAGGTTGGTCTTGGTGCGCGAGTAGTTCAGGCAGTCATCGAGTCTACAGGAATGTGGGATCTCATGATGACCTACGACAAGAAGAGGAAGGTCTACATCCTGACACGCTGTGACGACCTAACAGAATACATTCTTCAGAAGAACGCTAAACTGGAAGTCATGAAGCCAGTTGTTACACCGATGTGCTGTCCCCCCACTGATTGGGAGGTCGTTGAAGGTACTATCTTGGGTGGATACCGAGTACACACGACCCCCTTTGTTCGACAGAAGTCCAATCAGGTTGGCACCGAGCACAGTCTGTCTGACATGACTAGGGTGATGTCGGCAGTGAACACGATTCAGGCTGTCGAGTGGACGATTGATACTGACATCCTGAAGTTGGCTCAATTTGTGCGAGACAGAAGCGACAAGGATTGGGACAATGCTGTGTCTTTCGTACCGCCTAGGCGTACGGAAGACCCGTACCCAAAGAACGGTACAAAGGAGCAGCGCAAGGTTTGGCATCACAACAATGATGTCTATAAATCAGCGCGACAGGCTTCTGTCTCCAAGCGCATCATGCAGATGATGGCTATCAACTGTGCGGAGGATCTGGTGAACAAGCCAGTGTACTTCCCGCACAGTCTTGATTGGCGAGGTCGAATCTATCCAGTGACCTCGGTGCTGTCTCCTCAAGGCGGTGATATCCACAAGGCACTGTTGCGGTTTGCTGAGAAGAAGCCGCTAGGCAAGACAGGTCTGCGCAGTCTGATGATTACCGCTGCGGGATACGCAGGAGTCGATAAGGTCTCTTTCGATGAACGCATCAAATGGATCAAGGACAACTACTTCCAAAGTGATTGGGAACCATACAGCGATACGCGATGGGTTGATTACGACAAGCCCTTCATGTTCGTCCAAGCGATGAATGAGATCCGCGCTGCGCTGAAGACACGACACCCTGAGACATTCATGTCCAATGTCTCCTGTGGGATCGACGGATCTCAGAACGGTCTGCAACACCTCAGCGCGATTGGGTTGGATGCGGTGGGCGGGTCGTCTGTGAACCTGACAGATCACGACAAGCCGGCTGATCTGTATTCTGATGTCGCTCAGTTGGTTCACGCGGCTATCGTAGGCGACTACGAAGCAGCGATGGCATCGGGAGAGACTAAGGATGCTGTGGGACAGGACCTCCCCCCAATCGCATGGTTGGAGACAATGAGCCATCCAAAGAAGCGTAGGGCGGCTGTGAAGCGTTCTGTGTTGGCATACCCCTACGGTGTCACCAAGCCGGGGATGTCCGCAGGGTTGATTACAGACGGCATTACGGACGGGCTCTCAGGTAGTCGACACCACAACGCTTGGTACTTGGCTACCCACATCGACAACGCTGTGCGAGATGTGGTAATCTCAGCAGGTCAGTTGATGGATTGGTTCCGTGAAGTCGCACGCCTCAAGGCTGACACCAATAAGCCAGTGCGATGGGTTGCCCCCTCAGGCTTCCCTGTAGACATGCACTACCTTGAGATGGATGCGAAGGTCATTGAGACATGTCTCGCCAAGTTGACTGTGCGAGTCCCTAACGAAGCACAGACAATTGATGTCGAGGCTATGGTGCGCGGCATTGTGGCTAACTTCATCCACAGTCTCGACGCAAGTCATCTGATCGGGACATGCAATCAGTGCTTTGATGAGGGCATCACCAGCCTTCACTTCATCCACGACAGTTACGGGACACATGCCTGTGATATCGACCGTCTTGGTCAGATAACACGACAGCAGTTTGTTGACATGCATAAGACCAACCCCCTCCAGCGTTTCGTTGACGGGTTGGGGATCGAAGTCCCCCCGCTACCTCCAAAGGGGACCCTAAACCTCGATTCTGTGTTGGAATCGAAGTTCTTCTTCGCCTGAGAATTAGCCGCCATCATGCTACACGGGAGCAAACACCATGAATGAACTGACCATTACAGACTACGAGTTCAGTGACAGAATCGACCACGACGGACAATCTTGGGATGTCACAGGACAGATCACCATTGAGTACTCCTATGAGAGTGTAGATTGGAACTACCCTGATGGGGATAACTCCCAATTCGTGGAGACAGACATCACCATAGGAGACATTGAGATTGGCTGCATCCTTCTAAGTAACAGTGAAGGGGAAGAACTGGAGTGGGATGAGATCCCTAAGGACATCTACAAGAAACTGCTGAAGGGAATCAATCCCAATGACTTCCTTGATAAGATTGCAACACAAATCGAATTGGAGGGTGGATGAGGATTGCTCTACTGGACAGTGACATCATCGCTTATCGCGCTGCGGTCCTGAACGAGTCAGCCCCCCTGACCGATGCCATCGACCTTGCCAAGAGAATGACCGATGCATGGACGAACATGGCAGGATGTGATGGCTATGTGTCTTGCTTCACTACAGGACCCTCATTCCGTGCTGAAGCATGGCCTCCATACAAAGCAAAGCGTCGTGAAAAGGAACGCCCCCAGCACCTCTCAGACATCTTGAAAGAGATGAAGGGATGGAACGCCTGTTGGCATACTGGATACGAAGCAGACGATGTCCTAGGAATCCTAGCGACCTATCCTCAAACAGTCGATGAGGTCGTCATCGTGTCAGTCGACAAGGATCTTGATCAGATCCCCGGTCAGCACTGCAATCCCGACAAGGAAACAATCTACACCGTCTCCGACGACGATGCAGACATGTACCGATGGATGCAGGTTCTGAGCGGAGATTCGACAGACAACTACCCCGGCGTACCGTTCGTCGGAACAAAGAAAGCACAACGGATTCTGGAGTTTGCTGAAGCGGGTTGTCGAGAACAAGTCGTCTCAGCGTTCTTTGAATCCAAGGAGTTAGGTCACACATTCTTCCCTATGGTTGTGTGTGCAACACTTCTTACATACAAGAAAGGACTTACATGCGAGCAGTCATTACAGGATTCGACCGAAGCCGGAACCCTGAGAGATTTCCTGCAGTCGCTCAAGCAGTACAGTATGTGAACGACAGTCAGATGTACACCGCTGTCGATCCTGAGCAACAGGATCTGATTCACATGTGGGACGACACTGATTCGGGTAAGTCGTCTCATGCGTACCGCAACCTCGCTATGGTTCACGATGTCAATGCACTGTGCGGCGCTGCGGCATTACTACTGATGCCGGGGTGGCAACAGTACCCTGAGGCAGTCGCAATGCATGCGGTCGCCACAGCAATGGGTAGACACATCACCGACATTCCCGAACACGCCTTTACGAGGACACCATGACAGAACAAGAACGAGAACAACGCATCTGGGAACTGTACGCTCTCTTTGCGGCTAAGACCGGTCATGAGGACTCGCTGAACAGTGCCATCAAACTGGTCAACTACTACATCAGTCGCGTGTGCTTGGAGGTAACCCCATGAGTCGAGTCTTAGTCATCGGAGACACACACTGTCCCGCCATGCACAAGAAGTACATCCCATTCCTGAAGAAGGTTCAGAAGAAGTGGAAGGCAAACCATGTCGTCCATATCGGTGATGTGATTGACCATCACTGCATCTCATTCCATGAGAAACACCCCGACAACGAAGGAGCGAAACGCGAGTACGACTTGACGATCAAACAGGTCGCTCAGTTGTACAAGGCATTTCCCGTAGTGGATGTCTGCATCGGTAACCACGATGCCCGTGTTCATCGTCTGTCGTCCAAGGTCGGCATCCCGCCGATGTACATTCGGAGGTTCAATGATCTCTACGCAACGCATGACTGGGATTGGTTCCAGACGTTCGAAATTGACGGCGTCCATTACAGTCACGGTGAAGGATGTGGAGGGGCGACACCTGCGTTCTCTGCTGCGAAGTTACGACTACACAACACCGTTGGTGGACACTACCACTCCACCGCCGGCGTGTGGTATCAGGCAGGTCCCAAGCACCGCATCTTCGGCATGAATGTCGGATGTGGTGTAGACAGAACACACTGGTCGATGCAATACGGCGCGAACTATCTCAAGAAGCCCATCGTTTCTTGCGCGGTCGTCATTGACGGAGATCCTTACTTGGAGGTCATGGACTTATGAGTCGCTCACCAAAGGACTGGGAAATCAGCATCTGTGCAATCACGAAGTCGGTCATCGAATCCGGTGCACCGATGTCTGAGTGGGATGAGAAGGTGCGACACGGGATGAAGATCCTGATGACGCTGACCAACCAAGCAATCGCTAGTGACATCTCACAGCAGCGGCATCCAAAGGAATCTCAATGAACGAAGAGACAGCACTACGCCTTGAAGGACATCTCAACGATCTGCGCTCTGTCATCGAAGAGTACGGCTGGAAGCGTAACGCTATCCCCGTCAAACTTGATGACGCCCTGATGGTCCTTGAGGAACAAGTCGGACGATGGCTTGCAGACATCTACGAAGTAGACCTTGAGGACGACGCAGATGCGGATCACTGAATGCCGCAAGAAGTTGATCTATTGGCAGGATCGTCTCGGACTTGGTCCTTGGCGAATCGCTGTGCAATGGCGACACGCAGACACCGAGCACGGATCAGTGGAGTATGATCCGCTACATCGGACTGCAACCATCTTCCTGAACAAACCAAACAAACTCCCGGCACCCGTCACCGTTGAATCGGTGATTGTCCACGAACTGGTCCATCTTGTTCTTGTTGAACTGGACCTTGTCGAAAAGGCAAACAAGCAACAGAAGTTGATTGCCCTCGAACGAGTCGTGAACCAAATTACAGTAGCACTACTAGGAACAAACACACATGGCTAAGACCACCAAAGACAACGGCAAACCCTCCATCTTCTACAGCAAGAACTTCGGTACCATGGTTACCCCCAATGGATCGGCTCTGTTCTCCTCGCTGATTGAACCCGATGCGTTCCGCGGCGCAGATCCGTCTTGGAAGATCTCTCTGATCTTCGACCCATCTGACCCCGAGTTCGTCGCATTCAAGGCGAAGGCTGCGGAGTTCGCTGCAGAGTTCGCCAAGGATTGCGGCAAGAAGGTCGATCCCGAGCGCATGTTCTCTGTCGACAAGAACTCAGGCAATCCGATGATCACCTTCAAGTCGAAGGTCCGCACGGATGAGAACGGCGTTCCTGTCCGCATCCCGATTGTTGACGCACAGAAGGTGCGCATCGACCGTGAACCATGGAATGGTGACATCGCCCGTGTGGCGTTCCTGTTCGGTGGTTGGGACTCCGCATTCGGTACAGGCATCAAGCCCTACCTGAACGCAGTCCAACTGGTCGAGCGCAAGCCGAAGGGACAGACAGCCTTCACCTCGCTCGATGTCTTCGACAGCCCTGCTGGGATCAAAGCAGATGAGATCCCATTCTGATGCGTGAGTACATCTTCCAGATCAATCCCGTACCGGCCTCCCGTCCAAGGGTGAGCCGGTACGGGACCTACTACCTGCCAACCTACCGCGCATTCAAGGATGCCATGACTCACATCATTGCATCTGAGCCTTCCATCTACAAACGAGAGCAGGGATTCCTGTATGTCGATGTTGTCTGCTATGTGCAGAGACCCGCCAAGACTGTGCGCCAGACGCCTAATGGCGATGTGGACAATTATGCAAAGGCTGTCTTGGACAGTCTTAATGGAGTGCTGTGGGAGGACGACGATCAGATTGTCTTCCTCACGGTCAAGAAAGTCTTTCACGAAATAGGGTGCATCACAGTAAAGGTACAAGATGTCCAAATTGATGAAGAAGACACAGTGCGCTCAGTGTGCAAAAAGCGGACGAGATCGAAGCGGTGACAACCTCGCCGTCTATGATGACGGGCACTCATACTGCCACGCCTGTGGTCACTATGAATCTGCGAATCAGGTGGGAACTTCGACAAAACGAGAAGGGACAACTTCAGCGATGGAAAGTGTACAGTTTAGAACGGGTGACACCGTTGATCTACCCCACCGCCGACTTAGTGCGGATACTTGCCGACACTACGGTTACATCGTCGCCGCCAACGGGACAGAGATTGCCCCCTACCTGAAGGATGGGGTCTTGATCGGTCAGAAGTTACGATCAGCGGATAAGAGATTCGGGTGTCTCGGTAACATGTCCAGCCCTCCATTGTTTGGTCAGCACTTGTGGCGTGTAGGCGGTAAGCGGTTGGTCATTACTGAAGGTGAGATCGACTGTCTGACAATCGCTCAGGCACAGGAGTGCAAGTGGCCTGTAGTCTCCCTCCCTACAGGGGCTAATGGTGCAGTTGCTGCGATCAAGAACAACTACGAGTTCGTGTCGTCCTACGACGAAGTCATTCTGTGCTTCGACAATGACGACCCCGGACGAGCCGCCGCCAAGGCTGTCTCAGACATCCTTCCTCCGGGGAAGGCGAAGATTGCTGTCCTTCCTCGTAAGGATGCCAATGAGATGTGGGTTGCCTCAGAAGGTCGCGCACTGTTGACTGCTTTGTGGGAGGCTCAGGTCCACCGTCCTGATGGCATTCTCCATGTCAAGGAAGTTAGTCGCTCAGGATCCCAATGCAAGGAAGTGTGGGAGTTCCCATGGCCTACGCTGACTGATTACCTGATCGGACAACGAGCGGGGGAGATCACTCTGTGGACCTCAGGCACCGGCAGCGGTAAGTCGACCATCATCCGCGAGTTGGCACTGAATCACCTCGCCAACAACCGTCCCATCGGGATGATCATGCTGGAAGAGTCACCGTCCGAAACCGTTGATGACATCGTCTCCCTGCTGATCAATAAGCCGGTTCGTCGCACCTATGCCCTTCGTGCGCTGAACCAACTGCGAGAGCAGACGAACAAGCCCACCATCGCAGCGGACTTCGACGCATCCATGACTGATGAGGAGTATCAAGAGGCACGACAACAAGTTGACAGGCTTCCCCTGTTCATCTACGACCATATGGGGTCGTCATCGTACGACAACCTGATCGCAAGGATCGAATACATGGCAGTTGCCCTAGGCTGCAAGGTAGTCATCCTCGACCATATCACAGCCGCCGTCTCGGGCATGATGACCAACAGCGACGATCCAAACGGGTCTGAGCGATTGATGATCGACGAGATGATGAAGAAACTACGATCAGTCGCAGAGCGCACGGGTGTTCACATTGATGTGATCTCCCAACTCAGGAAGCCCTCGACAGGCAAGGGGTACGAGGAAGGCGCACGAATCACGCTGCAAGACCTGCGCGGTTCGGGCTCTCTATCTTCCGTCCCTAACACAGTCATCGCCCTTGAGCGAGACCGTCAGAATCCCGACAAGACGATATCGAACACCACCGTGGTGCGAGTACTGAAGAACCGCTTCACAGGTCAGTCAGGCGTGGCATCAGCCATCCACTACGACTATCTGTCAGGGCGTCTCAGTGAAGTCGGGGTCGCCATCAATGAAGAGGGTGACATCGTGTTCGACCCAACAACCAAGGCCTCAGGTCCACAAGATCTGACCGCCGTCTTTCACAATGAAGTATTACTATGATCAACATTCCAGACAACTTCCCTTCGTACACCAGTTACAACGCCAAGACTCTACTGCTCCATGTAGACAGCCTCAAGGCTGCAATCAAGGAACTTCAGGCAGATGTCTTTCTACTCAAGGCGAAGGCGAACAGCAGTGTGACCATCACGACTGAGCCAGCCACCGAGACGGTGATGAAACCATCTAAGAAGACCCCCAGCGTCTAAACCCATCTCAGAACAAGGAGTAAGTGATACCCATGCCCAAGTACGCAATCCTCGACATCGAAGCAGACAACCTTCTCGACAAGTTGACGACCATCCACCTTGTGGTTGTCAAAGACGCAGACACCAATCAGGTAGTCGCATTCCGAGACCCAAAGGATGCCTGTGCCTACCTCGACACATTCGACCGCATCGTCGGACACGGCATCATCCCCTACGATCTCCCTGCACTGAAGAAGATCGTCGGATGGCAGCCGAAGTCCCGACCCATCGACACCCTGCTGATCAGTCGCCTACTGTGGCCTGATCGCAATGCACACCCCGCAGGTGGATCATCCCTCAAGTGTTGGGGTCAGTACCTTGGGATGCCAAAGGGCGACTTCAATGATTGGTCACGGTGGTCTCCTGAGATGGAGGCCTACTGCCTACAGGATGTGCAGATCACTCACGCCATCTTCAACACCGTAATGCCACTGGCATCGCAGATCCCTACTGCGGTTGTGTTGGAGATCGAGACGGGGCAGATCATTGCCAAGCAAGTTGAGAACGGATTCGGATTCGACTACAAGGAAGCCAGCCTACTGATGGCAGACCTTCAGTCCAAGCAAGCCGAAGTTACAGCGACCCTTCAGCAGGCGTTCCCTCCCAAGGAGATCCCAATGAAGACTAAGGTCAAACTGATCCCATTCAACCCCGGCAGCCGAGACATGATCGCGGCAGCCCTTATGAGGAAGTACGGATGGAAGCCAAAACAACTGACGGAGACGGGCAAACCCCAGATCGACGAGTCGATCCTGAAGGAGATGAAGTATCCCGAGGCATCACTATTGTCGGAGTATCTATTACTCGACAAACGCATCAGCCAGATTGCACAGTGGCTTCAGTATGGCGCAGATGGGGTGGTTCATGGGAGCGTAAACACTAACGGTGCTGTGTCGGGTCGCATGACCCACAGTGAGCCTAACATGGCACAGGTCCCCCGGAACAGTTCAGTCTATGGCAAGGAGTGTCGCTCCCTATTCCGCCCAACCCGTAAGGATTGGTTACAAGTTGGAGCCGACGCTAGTGGGCTTGAGTTGCGAATGTTCGCTCACTACCTCGCTCAATTCGACGGCGGTGCATACGGTAAGATCGTGTGCGAAGGAGACATCCACTCTCACAACCAAGCAGCAGCAGGGCTGAAGACTCGCGACCAAGCGAAGACCTTCATCTACGGTCTGCTGTACGGGGCGGGAGACGAGAAGGTGGGAACGATTGTCGATGGCACCCGCAACGACGGGGCAAGATTGAAGAACGACTTCAAGCGACAAGTTCCAGCATATGTCAAACTCCTTCAGCAACTGGAGTTTCAGGTGGCAAAGAACCACTCTCTGAGAGGTCTGGACGGTCGACCGCTTCCGGTTCGATCTCCGCACTCAGCCCTGAATCTCCTGTTGCAATCCGCCGGAGCAGTCGTTATGAAGCAAGCACTGGTATTCATGGAGCAGCAACTGTCCGCACAGTTTCCAAACCAGTATGCATTCATGGCTAACATCCACGACGAAGTTCAGATCGAGTGTCCGCCCGACATCGCCGAGCGGTGTGGGGAGATCATGGTCGACTCTATCCGCAAGGCAGGCGAGCACCTCAAACTCAAGGTTGCCCTGAGCGGTAACTACAACATCGGACCTAACTGGGGAGCCACACATTGAATGACACTGACACCATGAACAATCTGCGCATCCAACGAGACGAAGCGCGTAAGGAACTGTGTAAGAGAGACGCAGCCCGTCTTGAGACCACATGGCAGGAAGAAGCAACCCATAGAGGCTGGGCTTATCTGCACACATTGGACACACTGGTACAACTCGACGAGGAGATCTTTTGATAGTTGAATACATGAACCACATGGGTAACGACTACACCGTGTGTGACGCCGCCCGAGTGTCAATGGACAAGGATGCATCACAATTCTGTCCTTCTGAGAATGACAGATTGATCCGCTATCTAGCGACTCACAAACACTGGTCACCGTTCTCTCACGCATTCGTTACAATGCGATTCACCGCCCCGATCTTCATCGCCCGTCAACTGCAGAAGCACCAGATCGGATTCGCGTGGAACGAGGTCTCCCGTCGTTATGTCTCCTCATCCCCCACATTCTGGAAACCACACAAGTGGCGTCCAATTGCTCCATCCGTGAAGCAAGGCTCCAAAGATGAGTACCATGCTGAACACCACTACTGGGATATCAGAATGGACGCCATCCACTCTGAGGCTGTAGGCTTGTATGATCTAATGATCGCCAATGGTGTATGTCCCGAGCAGGCTCGAGCAATCCTTCCTCAGTCCACTATGACAGAGTGGATCTGGTCTGGAAGCCTGTGCGCGTGGGCTCGTATGTACAACCTTCGTAATGACCAGCATGCCCAAAGCGAAGTTCGACAGTACGCTCAGGCAGTAGCGGAGATCCTCGCTCCGCTGTACCCCGTTTCTTGGACCGCACTAGTGGAGACACAACATTGATTATCGTTGCATTTGCAGGACTCGCCCGTGGTGGTAAGACAACTGCCGCTAACCATCTCGCTAAGTGGTGCCTTGATCACGACCTCAAGCCCATCATCTGTTCATTCGCTGCTTCGTTGAAGAACGCAGCCAAGCGAGCCGGTATCGACAAGGAGAAGCATCCTGAGTTGTATCGAAAGACCCTACAGCGATGGGGGGAAAGCCGTCGAGACCCTAAGTACCGTCCGGGGCGCACCGGACCAGACTTCTGGGTTTCCCGCACCGCCGTCGAGTTGTTATACTGCACGGTCGACGAGAAAGAGTACTACAGGCAATTGACTTGCTTGGGCGCCGAGCAACACTTCCGAGAGCGTGTCCTGATCTTCGACGACATGCGCTACGAGAATGAGGTCGAGTTGATTCAGAGTCTCGGTGGTACTACTGTGTTCATTGACGGACACTGTCGCATCAAGGACAAGGACGCCGAGTGGCGTAAACACGAATCAGAGAAGATGGCAACCGACTACACCTACGGGGACCTTGATGACGGTTTGTTCGACTATATCGCCATGAATAATGGCAGTGAGAAGTCTTTCAAAGGACTGGTCGAAACTCTCGCCCCCGTGTGGCTTGACATGGAAATCTTGACATGACTTACAACACCAACAACAGGGATCCAACCCATGAGCAGATTCGACAACATTGAGCAACGAGAAATCTCACGAATTATTGGACGCAGCCAGTCCAAAGACACCCGCGCCGTGGACGGCGTGGATGGATCTGACTTCACCTCCAACATGCCCACCGGCATCGTATATGGCGGTGTCCTGTCGATCGCATCCGGTACCACATTCAATCTGACCGCCGGCGTTGGGCACATCCACTCCGCAAACGGATCCCTAACTAAGCCTGTAGAACCCTCGCTTCGTGTTGTTTCGTGGCCAGCAATGACTGGCGTAACCGCGACATATGTGACCACAGCGGAGGTTACATACCTGTGCATCGACAGTACGGGTGCACTGATCCAAAGTACCACACCATTTACGACATCGGATTACTACGATAAGATCGTGATTGGTCGGTTGGTGCACACAGGGATGACA
>SXGT01315677.1_pt1 | contig 24399 bp, 19 predicted proteins | sample 3176221 | NCBI WGS metagenome assembly SXGT01 (sample SAMN11356862, study PRJNA531348) | freshwater metagenome | isolation source: freshwater sample F1-120 | place: China: Fuxian Lake, Yuxi | collected 2017-12-25
CACCAGCTCGATGCTCGCACGGTAGGCGTCGAGTCGCTCATGTTCGAACCCGTCCATGCCCGCCAGTCGGCACGAACCGCGGGTTCGTTGCGCAGGAATCGGGCTCGGGCTCGGGCTCGGGCTCGAAAATGAGGGGATTCCTCAGCCCGAAGGGCGAAAGCTCGGCGCTCACTTGCCGTCGGGGTCGAGCTGGTTCGCACGCGTGACGAGCGCCGCCGCCTGCGTGCGCAGATCCGCGGCCCGCTTGCGCGCCTCCGCCTCGAGCTTCGCGAACTCGGCCGCGTCGTGGTCGTCTTGCTCGGCCGCCTTCTTCAGCTCGGCCGCCTCCTTCTGCAAGTCGCCGTCCGGCGTGCCCTTGAGCAGGAGCTCCGCCGCTTCGCGCTGAGCCTTCGCGCGGGCACGCTCCGTGTTGACGCGAACGGCGTACGCGTCGGCTGCATGGTCCATCTGGTCCGCCTGGATCCTGAGTCCCGTGGCTCGCGTGCGGTACCCGTCCGCAGCACGCTCCTTCGCGGCGAGACCACCCGCGTCGTTGAGCTTCCTGCGCGCCTGGGCCTTCTTCAGCTCGGCCTGCTCGTCGACCTCGTGCGCGCGCTTCAGCGCCGCGAAGTACGCCTTCCGGGCCGCGTCACGCCCGTCGTCGGCCTTCGCCTCGAGCGCCGCCGCCTCCTTGAACAACGCGCGCGCCTCGCGGAGAGCGGCGCGCGCCTGGTCGTCCGCTCCGGGGGCGGCGAGAGCCGGCCGGCTCACCGTGGCGCTGCCGAGGAAACCCAGCCCGAGTGCAGCCAGGATGACCCACGAGCGTGTCGCGTTCTTCATGTCGTTCTCCTTGCACCCGTCGGTCTCGCCCGACCGGCACCCGCCGGTCTACCACGATGGGGAGGCGCCATCGACCGGGAGGGGTGGACGTTCCGCCTGCCCGGATATTCACGAAAACCGCGCGCCCGGACCCGAGGACGTCCACCCCGCGCGGGTCGGTTCACCCTTCCTCCCTGGATTTCCCGACGATTTCGCGCAGCCGGGCCTGGCACCGTCCTCGCATTGGGTGCCTGTCGTCGGGCGAAAGCCGACACCTTCGCTAGCCCCCACCGACCCTTTCCAGGAGGATCCCCACATGGCCCACACCCGCACCGCCCTCGCCGCTTCCGTCCTCGTGCTCGCGTTCGCCGGCCTCGGCACCCTGCCCGGCTGCGCCGCCAAGAACAGCGCCGGAGACGAGAACCTCGGGACCTCCGAGGATCTCCTGACCGACGAGAGCGAGGCTGGCAACGCCGACGACTCCACCGAGGCGGAGGAGGAGGCTACGTCCGGTGGCGGCGACCTCACCGACGCGTCCCAGGGCGTCGACCCCTCGCTTCCGGACGGCGAGCACCTCGCGAAGCTCAAGCTCAACCCGGGCCGCTTCTTCACGCCCGCCGGCTGCATCGCGACGACCATCGACAAGAACGTCGTGACGCACGTGTTCACGAACTGCACCGGGCTCGGCGGCCGCACGTGGAACGGAACCGTCGTCGCGACGTGGACACGCCCCGCCGCCAACCAGGTTCAGGTCCAGCGCGTCGCGAAGGGCTTCAAGATCGACGGCGCCAGCATCGACCGCACTGTGACGGTCGTGTACTCGAAGGAAGGCGGCGTCTTCAAGCGCGACCGCACGGTCAGCATGAAGGGCACGACCGAGAAGGGGAAGTCCTTCTCGCGTGACGCGCACTGGGTCGTGACGTGGGAGCCGTCGACCAAGTGCGTCACGCGCGACGGCAGCTCGCACACGATCATCGGCAGCCGCGAGCACTCGACGAGCGTCGAGGGCTACAAGCGCTGCGGCATCGGGGTCTTCGGGTGCCCCGACGCGGGCAAGGTCAAGCTCCACCGCGACGCCCCGAAGGGCTCGGACAAGGTGATCGACATCGTCATCGTCTTCGACGGCGGCAAGAAGATGACGATCTCGCTCCCCGACGGGCGCAAGCTCTCCCGTATCATGCTCTGCCGCGAGCCCGCGAAGGTGAACTGAGGGCCGGTCCCTCGGATTCTCGCTCCGCCCGTGAACGTGCCCGTGGCCGGCTCGCGCCGCTGCGGGTGCGCGTTCACGGGCACGGCGCGTGCGGGCGCATGCGCGCGAGCCGCGGTCAGGGCCTGACGTGGGGTGGCGAGGTCGGCGTGCCCACGGTGACGTTCTTGCCGCGGAGGTAGATGCGGCCCGCACCGCCACCGCCCCCTCCGCCGCCCCCGCTGATCGCGGACCCACCGCCGAGGGGGGACGCCGGGCCCGCGCCATTCCCGCCAGCGCCGCTCGCACCTCCCGTCGGCGCGGCGCCGTCGAGCGGAACGCCTGCGTCGAGGATGAGCGACGCGCCACCCGCGACGCCACCGAGCGCACCCGCACGCTGTCCGTTCGCTCCCTGCTCGCTGCCCAGAGAGCTCCCGGCCCCGCCGCCCCCGCCGTTGGCGGCGACCGTCGAGGTCGGGCCGGTCGTCACGTCGCGGAGCGCCTCGAAGAACAGGTACCCGCCGGAGCCACCACCGCCACCGCCCGAGCCGCCGGGACAACCGCCGAACCCGCCCCAGCCCCCCGCGTTGACCGTCGAGCTCACCGTCACCGACCCGCCCGCGGAGATCTGCAGCGCGCCACCGCCGCTCCCCCCCTTGCCGCACGGATACGCGCCGCTGCTTCCCTTGCCTCCGCTCCCGCCCTCGCTCCCGCCGACGACGAGGTCCGGGCCGCCGTACACCTTGTCGGGCGCGCCGCCCGCGCCGATCTTCCCGCCGCTGGTGCCGGTGCCTCCGGCCGCGCCGAGTGTGCCGAAGCTGCCGCCGCCGCCACCGCCGCCGGCGTTCGAGGCGTCCGCCCCGTCGCGCCCCTCACCCTCGTAGGACGACGACGCCTCGCCGGCGCTCACGTCGACCACCGTGTTGATGACGACGTCGCCCTGCGCCACGATGGCGAGCGGGAAGTCGCCGAAGATGGCGACGTTCGGCGAGGTGGCGCGCCAGCTCGCGATCCAGAGGACGGCGATCTTGACCTTGCCGGCGTCCACGTACGCCGTGTGGAGCCCCGTGAGATCGTGGGGGGGCTGCCCGGGCGGGCAGTCGACGACGACGATCCTGGGCGAATCCCGCCGGCCCGTGTTGATCTGGCACACGGTGGTCAGGAGGTCCTTCGCGTTGGGATCCGACTGCACGCCGAGGTGGCTCGGCGAGAACACGAACGCCCCGCCATCGGAGGTCGTGGTCGGCATGATGCTGGCGTCGGGCCCGAGCCCTCCACCGCCGTCGCGGCCGTTCTCGAACTCCTGATCCGCCGGCCCGGAGCCGATGCGCCGGATCGTGCATCCCGACACCGCGAGCGATGGCGCGATCGCGAGGGAGAGGAGCGCCACGCTCGCGACGACCGATCCTCTGCGCGCGCGGAGCCCCATCGAACCCGTTTTCTAGCACGGTCCGCTCGATCGGAATACCCCGCCGGTGCTAGACGGCAGCGTCACGATGCGCGCCGAACTCCTGGACGAAGCGGTCTGGAAGACCCTGGCGCGCCCGGACGCTCGCCCGGGTGGGCGCGGGACCTTCCTGGATCTCGCGACGCGTGACACGGGCGACGTGCCGGTGCGGATCTTCCTGTCGCCGGATCTCCTCCGCGACACCGAGCCGACGCTGTACCGGCAGATCGTGAACGCGACCCGCTTCCCGGGGGCGCGGCTCGTCGTCATCACGCCCGACGCGCACCACGGGTACGGCGTCCCCGTCGGGTGCGTCATCGTCACCGATCGCGCGAGCGGCGCGATCGCGATGGGCCCGGTCGGCTTCGACATCGGGTGCGGCATGATGAGCGCGAGGAGCTCGGTCGACGCGGGCGCCGCGACCCACGACCGCAAGCACGCGTTCCACGCGGAGGTCATGAGGCGCGTGGACCTCGGGGCCGGCGGCTCGAGCAAGCAGCTCGGAGAGCTCTCCACGCGCGAGCTCGAGGACATCGTCCGCGGCGGCGCCGAGCACCACGCCCGCGGTGGGGATCTCGCCCGCGGCAAGGTCGAGCGCGACCGCATCCCTGTCGACGACGCGTGGAAGATCCCGTTCGGCGGCCCCGGCAAGCCCGAGCGCGGGAAGGGGCAGGTCGGCTCGCTCGGCGGCGGCAACCACTTCATCGAGCTGCAGCGGGAGGAGGCGACCCGGCAGCTGTGGGTCCAGGTCCACACCGGAAGCCGCGGCTTCGGGCACGGCCTCGCCACGAACTACTTCGCGATGGCGAGGGACGAGCACCCCGAGCGCGGCGCGGACATCGACCTCGGGTACTTCACGCCCGACTCGCCGCACCACCGCGCGTACCAGAACGCGGTGGCGGCGGGCGGCAACTTCGCGATCGTGAACCGACTGGTCATCTTCGAGGCGGTGCGCGAGGCGTTCCGGAAGATCTTCAAGGCGGACCTCGAGCTCGTCTACGAGATCAGCCACAACCTCGTGCAGGCCGAGGCGCACCCCGAGTTCGGCGACGTCTGGGTGCACCGCAAGGGCGCCACGCGGGCCTTCCCGGCGGGCCATCCGGCGCTCACCGGGACCCCGTGGGAGGCGACGGGGCACCCTGTGCTGATCCCGGGGAGCAACCGCGATCACAGCTACGTCCTGCGCCCGCGCGAGGGCGCGGCCCTGAGCGCTTACTCCGTGAATCACGGCGCGGGCCGTCGCCTGAGCCGGGGCGAGGCGTTGAAGACGCTGTCTCAGGAGAAGGTGAACGAGCAGTACCGACGCGACGGCATCCTCGTGAACCTCGACGGCGAGGTCCCGCTCGACGAGGCGGGGGCCTGCTACAAGTCGTGCCGCGAGGTGATCGACGTGGTCACCTCCGCGGGGCTCGCGGAGGTGGAGCACACGCTGTGGCCGCTCGCGTCGCTGAAGGGATCCGAGAGCGCGCTACGCGAGAAGCGGAGGGAACGGCGGGGGATCGAGAAGTCGCGCGATCGGGAGAGGCGAGAGGCGAGAGGCGAGAGGCGGCGGGGGTGAGGGACACCGGACGGTCGACAGCCGACTGCGGTGGGCGGGCGGTGGACCCGTACGTGGTATCCTCGTCCTCCATGCCCCATCGCCGCGCCGCGGCCACCCTCCTCCTCGCGGCCGCGGCCTGCTCCACCAGCGATCCCGCGAAGCCCGCACCCGACGCGTCGACGCCGCGTGACGCCTCCACGGACGCCTCCGATTCGACCGACGGCGGCGTCGACGCCTCGCTCCCGCGCACCAGCCCCTGCGGCGACACCTCCGGATTCCCGTCCGGTGACGGCTGGTTCATGCCCGGCGGCTGCGCGAAGCGCCCGGGTCGGAGCGCCAACCTCCGCGGCCCGGAGAACCAGACCTTGCGCTGGAAGTACCCCGCGGTGACGGCCGGTGGCACGCCCGCGGTCATGCCGGACGGAAGCGTGTATGTTGCAACGAAGGACCTCCGCATCCTCGCGCTGAGCGATCGTGGCGTCCCGCTCCACGACGCGGGGCCGTCCCTCGCGACCCTGTCCGCCGAGCCGTCGTCGCCGGTCCTGACGAAGAGCGGCGTCCTCGTGGGCGGGCTCGACGGGAGCCTCTCCCTGTTCAGCCTCGACGGACTCCCGGGCCCGCGGTACGCGATGGGCCCGATCCGCTCCTCGCCCGCGGTGGCCGGAAAGCGCGTCGTCGCGACGGACACCAACGGCGTGCTGCACGCGCTCGACCTCGGCGCGGCGGCCGCCGCGTTCACCGTCCGCACCGAGGACACCGGAGGCTCCTCGCCTGCGATCGGCGACGGGGGGGCGATCTACGCGGGCTCAACGAACGGCAAGCTCTACGCGTTCGGCGCGGACGGCGCCCCGAGGTGGACCTTCGACGCGGGCGCCAAGATCACGGGATCGCCTGCGGTGAGCGATCTGCAGACGATCTGCTTCGGGGCCGAGGACGGGACGATGTTCGTCGTCGGCGAGGACGGGAAGGAGCGCACACGACTGAAGACGGGCGGCGCGGTGCGCGCGTCGTGCGCGTTCGGGAAGGACGGCACGTGTTACTGCGGCTCGGCGGACGGGAAGCTCCACGCGCTCGCGCCGACGGGGAAGGAGACGTTCGCGTTCACCACCCTGGGGGCCGTGGGCGCGCCGGTCGTGGGGAGCGAGGGGGCCATCTACTTCGGATCGGAGGACACCAAGTTCTACTCGGTGAACCCGAAGGGGGAGCTCTTGTGGGCGGTGTCGGCGGGATCGCCAGTGCGGGCGCAGGCGGCGATCGCGCCCGGGCGTCGCCTGTACTTCACGAGCGAGACCCAGCTCCTGGCGATCGGAGACTGAAGAGCCGTCCAGGAATGCGAGAAGCACTCCCGGTCGCGATCGCCGCCTTCAGTATCCCGGAGGCGGCCCGTAGCCGCCGCCACCGAAGCCACCTGGGGGCGGCGGGCCGTAGCCTGCGGGGGGCGCGCCGTAGGCCGCCTGGCTGTAGACGTCGGGCTGCTGTCCGTACCCGTACCCGTCGCCGCCGGCCATGCGCCCGGAGATGTGCATGTACGCGAGCGTGTTCGCGACGAGCACCACCGGTACCGCCGCGAACAACCCGACGCCGCAGGCGAGGAGGCCCAGGATCACGACGAGGCCGCCGAGCAGGCCGAGCACGAAGAGGTTCATCTTCTGGCCCTGCGTGTCGCGCCAGCTCGCCTTCATCGCCTCGACCGGGCCGAGGTTCTGGTCGATGACGTAGTACGGCGCGAGCATGAGCCCGTAGTAGGCGATGACCCCTGGAACGATGCACGCGAGGAACCCGAATCCAACGACGATGCCCGTGAGGAAGAGCGTGCCGAGCATGGGTAGGAACTTGGGCCCCCCCGAGAAGACCTCACCGAACGACGGCGTCCCGCCGCGCGCGACCGTCAGGCTCAGCCGCACCATCCCCGCCTGGATGAACGCCTGGATCGGGAAGGCCACCAGCGACGTCACGAGCTGGACACCCGCGAGCGCGGGATCGCCCGGCTCGAACGTGCCGCTCGCGATGATCCCCTGCTGGATGCCGTTCGGCACCTGTTCCACAAGGCCGCCCACGAACACGGCCGACACCACGACGAGCCAGTACGGCTTGAACAGGTTCCACGCGCGCCCGATGAGGTCGGATGGCGTCCACGGCAGGGGCCCGCTGCCTGTGGGCATGCCCATCGGTGGGGGGGGGGGAGCAGCGTAGGGTGTGGCGTAGGGGTTCTGGTTCATCGGGGTGGAAAGGTAGTACGCAGGGGATACGCTCGCAACGCGCGGGACCTTCCTTCACGGAGACGGCACCATCGTCCTGGGGCGCTCGGGCGTGTGGTCGCCCTTCAGATCGAACTGCCACCCGACCAGAACGTACACGAACTCCTGCACGAGCCCGCCGCGGTCGAGCGGCATGTCGCGCTCGTAAGCGAGGTGGAGATCGAACGGGGGCAGGCGCCCGACGATCTCGGGCGTGAAGTCGAGTTCCGTGGGCTTCACCGAGTTCGCGACGCGCCGGTCGGTGAACATCGTGGCGTCGAGGCCGAGCGCGACATGCTCCTTCCAGGCGCTGATCTCCATGTGCCACCCGTAGCGCAGGAAGGCGAGGCCCGAGTTGTCCGGGCGGGCCGCGTACGTGGGGTTGAGGAGGAACGCCCCAGCCGTGAACCACCCCGACACGTCGCCGCCGCCGAGCGCGTCCTCGAGGCCCGGGAACAGCACAGCTGCAGAGTACAGGTACCTGAGCCGTAGGTCGCCGTACGTCTGGCTGAAGCCTCTGCGATCGAGCGGCCGGTCGTGCTCGAACCGCGCGCCGACCTCGAGCGCGCCGGGCCACACGTCCCACGTCGAGGTGAGCCCCAGGATGACGTCGCCCTCGGTGGGCGAGAAGACGAGCGCGCCCTTGCGCTCGCGATCGGTGAAGAAGTTCACGTCGACGGGCACCGAGAGGCGGCGTCCGATCAGGTCCACGTCCGCGTGTGCCGCGTAGCGGAACAGCGCGAGGCCGGTGTTGTCGGGACGCGCGGCGTACGTCGGGTTGTAGAGCGCGCTACCCAGGGTCAGCGATCCCGACACGCCAAAGCCCTCGTCGGCGCCCGCGACCTCGCCGCCGTGCGCCGAGCCCTGCTTGTCGAGGGCGAGCGCGGGCCGCGCGCACGAGAGCGCGACGGCGTACAGGCACGCCGTCATGGGCCACGGCGGACGTGGCGTCCGCCTCATCCGCCGCTGACGACCTGCAGCACCTCCGCGGGCGACAGGCAGATCCCGTCTCCCTCGATCCGCGCGCGCGCCCGCGCCCGCGCGAGCATGCCGTTGCCGCGGAGCACGACGTCGAGGTGGTGGAAGTGGACCTCCCACGGGGGCCGCCCGCTTCGCGCGGCCCGACACGCCCTCGGCAACTGGCGCGCCATGGTCTTCATCTGGGAGAGGAGCACGTCGCGCTCGTCCTTCTGGAGCGGGTACGGTAGCGCGTCGAGATCCTCCGCGGTCATCAGATGCAACACACACGCTTCGCTCGCGAGGCCACCGAGGGTCTCCTCGAGCCCCGTCGCCACCGGACGCACGAGGCGCGCGATCTCCGCGCGGTTCTCGGCCGGCACCTCCATCCCCGCGAGGTACCCGTTCGCGTCCACCCACGTGAGCTTGCCGTTGGGCCCGACGAGGCTGCGCGCGTGGACGAACGCGGTGAGCTTGCCCGTCGCGACGTCCTGCGCCTCCTCGGGCGCCAGACCCTCCCTGCCGCGCGCGGAGAGGCTCACCTTGAACCCGACCGTCACGATGTCGACCATCGCGCCGAGCGGCGCGAGCTTGGCCTTCTCCTCGGCCGCCGTCGCGCGGAGATCCGCCGCGCCGCCGCATGTGAAGTGCGCCGGGACCGCGCTCCCCATCAGGGCTGCGGCCACGGCGCGACCGGCCGACACCGTGTACGGCCCGAAGCCGGCCTTCGCCTCGTCGGGGACGGGTGGCGCGTGGGCCGCCGGGGGTGGTCCGCCGCACGCGACGGACCCTAGCAGTGCGAGGGCGAGGAGGTGGCGGCGCATCTCGAGCTTCCTTTAGCCGACGCGGCCTGCCGCCGCATCGAAAACCGGTTCACACAGTTGTCACTTGTCCGCCAAGAGAGCACCATGCGAGGTGATTCCACTACGCGGCGCAAGGAAGAATGAACAAGACAGACGACCGCAACCTCTACGCACTCGCGCGCCACCTCGGCGTCGGCTGCGCGTTGCTCGGTGTCCTCTCGGGCGCCTGCGAGGACAAGAAGGGGAAGCCCACCGACGCGGTGGCGCCCCAGTCGTCCGGCTCGTCGACGGTCGTGCCGCCGGGCACCGTCAAGCTCACCATCGCGTACGGAAGCGAGAAGAAGACGTGGCTCGAGGAGCAGGCGAAGAAGTTCGAAGCCTCGGGCGCGAAGACCGCGAGCGGGAAGCGGATCAAGATCGAGACCAAGGCCACGGGCTCAGGCGAGGCGATGCAGGGCGTCCTCGAGGGGACGTCGAAGCCACACGTCTTCAGTCCCGCCTCCAACCTCTACGTCTCGCTGCTGAACGACTTCTGGCAGCAGAAGCCAGGCAACACGAAGCCCCTCACGAAGGGCGGCGACGCGCTCGTGCTCTCGCCCATCGTCATCGGCATGTGGAAGCCGATGGCCGAGGCCCTCGGCTGGCCGAAGAAGCAGCTCTCCTGGAGGGATCTCCTGAAGGTCGCGACGGATCCCAAGGGCTGGGCGACGTACAAGTTCCCCGAGTGGGGGCGCTTCAAGTTCGCGCACACGCACCCGGAGTTCTCGAACTCGGGGTACCAGGCCATCCTCGCCGAGGCCTACGCCGGCGCGGGGAAGTCGAAGGACCTCACGCTCGCCGACCTCGACGCGAAGCCGACGCGCCAGTTCCTCACCGACGTCGAGCAGACGATCGTGCACTACGGCAAGTCGACCGGCTTCTTCATGGAGAAGATGGAGGACCGCGGCCCGACGTTCCTCTCGGCGGCCGTGCTGTACGAGAACCTCGTGATCGAGTCGTACGGCAAGGGCAAGGCGCAGCAGCCGCTCGTCGCCGTGTACCCCACCGAAGGCACCTTCTGGTCCGATCACCCGTACGCGGTCCTCGACGCGCCGTGGGTGGGCGCCGACGAGAGGGCCGCGGCCGACGCGTTCCAGACGTTCCTGAAGGACCGCCCCGCGCAGGAGCGGGCCATGGAGCTCGGCTTCCGCCCGGCGGATCCGAAGATCACGATCGCCGCGCCCATCGACATGGCCCACGGCGTCGATCCGAAGCAGCCGCAGACGCTCCTTCCGCTCCCGGATGCGAAGGTCCTCGAGCGGCTCTTGCAGGTGTGGAACGAGACGAAGAAGGGCGCCGACGTCCTGTTCGTCTTCGACAAGTCCGGGAGCATGCGCGGGCGCCCTCTCCAGGAAGCCAAGAGCGGCGCGAAGACCTTCGTGAAGGCCCTCGCCGATCGCGACGAGGTCACGCTCCTCTTCTTCGACAACCAGGTCTATCCCCCGGTCGGCCCCAACAAGCTCGCCAGCCAGCGCGAGACCACCAACGGCCGCATCGACATGACCATCGCCGACGGGGGCACCGCGCTCTACGACGCGATCGCGCAGGCGTACGACATCGCGCTCGCGCGCGCGAAGACGCAGCCGCACCAGATCCATGCCGTCGTGGTGATGACCGACGGCAAGGACGAGAACAGCAAGATGACGCTCGAACAGCTCAAGGCGAAGTTCCCCAAGGAGGAGGGGGCGGGGGGGTTCGGCGTGAAGGTCTTCACCATCGCCTACGGCGCGCAGGCCGAAGGGCAGATCCTGGCCGAGATCGCGGAAGCGGCGAAGGGCTCGAGCGCGAAGGGCAACGTGGACACGATCAAGGACGTGTACCTGGAGATGGCGTCATTCTTCTAGGAAGGGGTAGAGTGGCCGACTCGAAGAAGAGCATCGTGAAGAGCGCGACGTCGATGGTGAACATCGTCGTCGCCGGGAGCGCGGCGATCGGCGCGGTGGCCCTCCACTCCTGGGCCATCGCCGCGGTCGGCGGCGCCACGTTCTTCGCCCTCACCGCGTGGGACCTCGTGGCCGGCGACGACCGGAAGAAGCGCCGCGACAGCGTTCCCGGGGCCCCTCCCCTCGCCACGTCCGACGACGTCTCGGACGCGCAGACCAAGGCCGCGCTCCAGACGATCGAGAAGGCCCGTGCCGAGATCGACCGGGTCCTCGAGGAGACGCCGGCCGACGTGCAGGCGAGCCTCTCGATGGTCGGCGTGTCGGTCAACGAGCTCGAGGAGCGCGCGCGCAAGCTCGGCGCGCGCGGCGAGGACCTCGCGAGGTACCTTGCGGGGACGAGCTTCGCGCAGGTGGAGAAGGACGTCGAGGCGCTCACGCAGCGCGCGCGCATGACCGAGGACAAGGAGGCGCGGGCCCAGTACGAGGGCGCGCGCGCCGCCCGCGCGGAGCACCTCGCCACGCTGAAGGACCTCGTCCGCGCCAAGGAGCGTATCGACGCGAGCATGCTGTCGATCGCGGCCACGCTCGACGGCCTGCCGCCCAAGATCGTCCGCATGCGCGCGATGGACGCGCAGGCGATGGATCAGCTCGGCGGGGACGTGAAGGACGAGCTCGATCGCATGAACGGCGAGATCCAGTCGTTCGAGGAGACGCTCGCGCACCTCGGAGAGAAGGTCCGGTAAAGCAAGATGGACGGCAAGAAGATCGGCATCGTCGTTGTGTTCCTCGTCGCGATCGTCGCGATCGTCGCCTTCAAGTTCGCGACCGGGAAGCCGGAGCGCTCGGGCAGCGCCGGCTCCACGTCGGCGAGCGGTGCCCCGACCGGCAGCGCTCCGCCCACGAGCGTGACCGAGATCTCGATGCTCTACAGCGCCGAGAAGAAGGAGTGGGTCGAGGGCGCCGCGGTGAAGTTCCGCGCGGATCACCCCGAGATCAAGCTCACACTGAACGCCAAGGGATCGATCGACGGCGCCCAGGCGATCGTCGACGAGAAGGAGAAGCCCACCATCTTCAGCCCGGCCGACTCGCTGATCATGAACATGGCGATCGGCGACTGGAAGACGAAGGGCAAGGGCGATCTCGTCGCCACGTCCGGCGAGGATGCCCCGCAGTCCGAGCTCATCACCCCGCTCGTCTTCGTCGTGTGGGACGACCGCGCGCAGGTGCTCCTCAAGGCCGCCGACGGCAAGATCTCGTGGAAGGCGATCCGCAAGGAGATCGCCTCGAACAAGGGCTGGCCCTCGATCGGCGGCAAGGCCGAGTGGGGGTTCCTGAAGCTCGGTCACACGGACCCGACGAAGTCGAACTCCGGGCTACAGGCGCTCTACCTCATGTCGCTGGAGTACTACGGCAAGCCGACGCTGGAGGTCGGCGATCTCCTCAAGCCCGAGTACCAGAGCTACATCAGGGACATCGAGAAGGGCGTGACCAGGTTCGAGACGTCCTCCGGCGCGTTCATGACGGAGATGGTGCGCTTCGGGCCGTCCAAGTACGATCTCGCGGCCGTGTACGAGAACCTCGCGATCTCCCAGCTCGAGGCCGCGCAGGGGCGGTGGGGGACCCTGCGGGTGTACTACCCGGCCACGACCGTGTGGGCGGACAACCCGACGGCGATCCTGAAGACGGAGTGGGTCTCGAAGGCGCAGCACGACGCGGCGAAGCTGTGGCTGAAGCACCTGCGCTCGAGGGAGGTCCAGCAGCAGGCGCTCATGCTGGGCTTCCGCCCGGGGGACACGTCGATCCCGATCAAGACCGGCGACGCGCAGAACCCGTTCGTGAAGTTCGCGCAGTACGGGGTGCAGGTGGACATTCCTCCCGTGGCGAAGCCTCCGGAGGGGCCGGTCGTGCACAACCTGATGACGATGTGGTCCCGGATTGCCGCGCCGAAGTGAGGACGAGCGGAGGCTGAGGGTCATGAGAAGGCGTGTCGTGATCGTGGGGGGCGGGTTCGGCGGGCTGACGTGCGCGCAGGCGCTCGACGGCGCCGACGTGGACATCACGCTCGTCGACCGGACCAACCACCACCTGTTCCAGCCGCTCCTCTACCAGGTGGCGATGGCGGGGCTGTCGCCGGCCGACATCGCGTATCCCATCCGGTCCATCCTGCACGACCAGGAGAACTGCCGGGTGATCCTCGGCGACGTCGTGTCGATCGACCGGGAGGCGAAGCACGTCGTCCTCGCCGACGGCGAGGAGCTCGAGTACGACTGGCTCGTCCTCGCGGCGGGTGCCAAGACGAGCTACTTCGGACATGACGAGTGGGAGAAGTACGCGCCCGGGCTCAAGTCCCTCTCCGACGCGATCGAGATCCGGCGGCGCGTGCTGGTGGCGTTCGAGGACGCGGAGCGCACGACGGATCCGCAGGTCGAGCGCGAGCTCCTCACCTTCGCGGTCATCGGCGGCGGCCCGACCGGCGTCGAGCTAGCGGGCGCGATCGCCGAGCTCGCGAAGCACGTCCTCGCGGGCGATTTCCGCTCCATCCGACCCGAGAAGGCGCACGTGATCCTCGTGGAGGCCGGCGAGCGTATCCTCGCAGGCTTCCCGCCCGACCTGTCGCAGCTCGCGGTCGAGCAGCTCGAGGAGCTAGGGGTCGACGTGCGCACCGGCGCGCGCGTCACGAGGATCGACGTGGACGGCGTGAAGCTCCAGCGCAAGGACGCGGACGGCGTGACGGTCGATGACGAGATCCGCGCCCGCACCGTGCTCTGGGGCGCCGGCGTCGGCGGGACGCGCCTCGCGGAGGACCTCGGCGCCCCGCTCGACCGCTCCGGCAGGGTGCTCGTGCGCCGTGACACGACGATCCCCGACCACGAGGAGATCTTCTGCATCGGCGACATGGCGGCGCACCTCGTCGACGGCAAGCCCCTGCCCGGCCTGTCGCCCGTGGCGATGCAGCAGGGGCGCTACGTCGCGGACATCATCCGCTTCGGCCTGCCGCGCAGCCGCCGCAACGACTTCGTGTACTTCGACAAGGGCTCGATGGCGACGATCGGCCGGAGCCGCGCGATCGCGATGGCCGCGAAGATGCACCTCAGCGGCTTCCTCGCGTGGGGGGCGTGGCTGTTCATCCACGTGTGGTTCCTGATGGGGTTCAAGAACCGGCTCGTCGTGATGTTCACCTGGGCGTGGTCCTACCTCTCGTACCGCCGCGGAGCGCGGCTGATCACGGATCGCGGCGGGGAGGTCTTCGTGCACGGCGGAAAGCACCGCTGACGCGACGGCTCACCCGCGCACGACCATCGCCTTCACCTCCGACATCTCCTCCATCGCCCACCGCACCCCCTCTCGCCCCATCCCCGAGTCGCGTGTTCCCCCGTACGGCATCGAGTCCACCCGCACGCTCGCCGCGTCGTTGACCACCAGCGTCCCGACAGCGAGCTTCGCGAACGCCTCGCGCACCCGCGACACGGAGTCCGTGAACACGCTCGCCTGGAGCCCGTAGCGTGTGTCGCCCGCGAGCCGCAAGGCGTCGATCCATGTATCATACACATGAACCGTCAGCACCGGTCCGAACACCTCCTCGTCCACGACGGCGAGGCCCTTGCCCGCACCGTCGATCCTCAGCACGATCGCCGGCATGCGGCTGCCCTCGCGCCGCCCGGCCACGAGCGGCACCGCGCCCGCCTCGAGCGCCTCGCCCACCCACGCCTCGACGCGCTCGGCGTGCGCCTCGGACACCATGGGCCCCATGGTCGCAAGCTCGTCCCGCGGATCCTGAGGCGCGTAGAGGCTCGCGCGCTGCACGATCTCCGACATGAACCGCTCGGCGATCGGCCTGTGCACGTACACCCGCTGCGTCTTGATGCACACCTGCCCCGCGTAGTTGAACGCGCTCCCGCACACGAGCTGCGCCGCGAGCGCCAGCGACGGCGCGTCCTCGTGGACGATGGCCGCCGCGTTGCCGCCTAGCTCGAGCACGACGTGCTTCTTCCCGGCGATCGCCTTGAGGCGCCAGCCGACCTCGGCGCTGCCCGTGAAGGCCAAGGTCCGCAGCCGGTCGTCGCGCACCAACCGCTCGGCCACGTCGTTCTCGCACGGGAGCACCGTGAACAGCCCGGGCGGCCCTCCGGAGGCGCGCACGATCTCGGCGAGCACCAGGGCGGTCAGCGGCGTCTGCGGCGCGGGCTTGAGGACGAGGCTCGCCCCGCACGCGATCGCCGGCGCGAGCTTGTGCGCGACGAGGTTGAGCGGGAAGTTGAACGGCGTGATCCCCAGCACAGGGCCCCGCGGCACGCGCACGTGATGTCCGGAGTACATCGCGGTGGCGTCGCTGATGTCGAGGGCGAGGACCTCGCCCTTGTGGCGCGTCGTCTCCTCCGAGGCGAGGCCGACCGTGACGATCGCGCGATCGACCTCGGCCTTCGCGAGGCTGATCGGCTTGCCCGCCTCGGCGCAGATGATCCTCGCCAGGCGATCCCTGTGCTCGACGAGGCCGCGCCCGATGTTCCGGAGGATCCTGCGGCGTGCGGCGCCCGAGAGGGCGCGCGAGGCCTCGAAGGCCGTCTCGGCGACGACGACCGCGTCCTCGGCCTGCGCGTGCGTGGCCGTCACGACGTCGGAGAGGTGCTCGCCGGTGGAGCGGTCCTCCACGCGGAGGCGAGCGCCGGCCTCGTGGACTTCGTCACCGATGACGAGGAAGGGCGGCGGCAGCACGTCGGCTCAGCCTACCACGCGGGGCTACCGGCACTGTCCGTCGCAGATCGACGCCGCGCACCCGTCGACGGCCGACGCGAACGTGCGGCACGCCTTGCCCGCGTAGCACGCGTCGATGCACGCGCAGTCGGTCGGGGCGCACTTGCTCGTGCAGTCGGTCGTGCCGGCGCACGATGCCTCCGCGTTCTTCGCCTCCTGCTGCTCGCTGCACTTGCCCGAGACCGCGGGATCGGAGCACGAGCACTTCGGCGTGGTCGCGATCCCCATGCACGTCAGGCATGCCGACCCGCCCGCGCGCGACCACGTCGCGCGGATCTCGCAGGCCTTGCGCACGTCGTTCACACCGTTGCCCGAAGAGGTGGGCGTACTGCTCGAGGCGCACGCGACGAGCACGGCGGCGAGGAGCGGGACGCGTCCCAAACGAGCGAGGCGAGCCAGCGTGGCGACGAGCACGGTGATCCGATCTGTTGCACGTCCCGGGCCCGGATGCACGAACGGCGCGCCACCGGTGAGGTGACACGCCGTCCTTGCAAACGAGCCTGGGAGGCGAGGGCCAATGAGCCCTCGCGACCGGGAGCCGTTACTTCACGCTGGCGATGAGGCTGCCCGTCGCCGAGACCGTGGCCCCGGTGTCGGACACGCCGCTCGCGGCCGCCGTGACCACCGCCGGGAGGCAGGCGGCCTTGATGTCCACGACGGCGCTGCCGTTCGCGGTGATGGTGCCGGTCAGCTTGGCCATGCCCTCGAGACGGGCCTTGAGGCCGTACACCAGGGGCAGGTTGGCCTCGAGCGTCGCCCTGAGCTGCGCGACGACCTCGACGTTGGCGGCGCCCGAGAAGGCCAGCTTCACGGCCGGCGGCGTGCACTCGGCCTTCGCCGAGACGCTCGCGTCGCAGCTGCCCTCGCACTTCGCCTCGGCCTTGCAGCCACCCTTGAGCTCGCCGCCCGTGCACTTGAGCGGCTCGAACTCGCCGGTGCACTTGCCGTCGCACTTGACCGACGCGTTCGCGGTCGCCTTGCAGGACGCGCTGCACGAGCCCTTGCAGGACCCGCTGCACTGCGCGCTCGGCGCGGTGACCGAGCAGGTGCCCTTGCAGGTGCCCTTGCACGTGCCGTCCGCCTGGATGCCGGAGCCACCGCCCGCCGCGGAGGCCTCGCAGGTGCCCTCGCACCTGCCGGAGCACTCGACGCCACCCTGCGCGCTGCAGGAGCCGGTGCAGCTACCCGTGCAGGAGCCCTCGCACGCGACCGACGCGCCCGCCGAAGCGGTGCACTCGCCCTTGCAAGAGACCTCGAGCTTGCCACCCTCGCAGGTCGGCGGGTTGGCCTTGAGGTCACACGAGGCGGAGCCGGAGCACTTCGCCTGGCAGTTCGCCTTCGCGCTGACGGAGGCCTCGCACTTCGGCGGGTCGACGACGATGCTGATGGTCAGGTTGCCGCCGGCCTTCGCCTTGACGTTGCCGATGGCCGTGACGGCGAGGCCGCACCAGGCCTGCATGCGCTTCTGCTTGTCGGCGTTCTGCTCGGCCTTGTCGGCGTCGGCCTTCGGGACGTCGAGGTCCTGCGCGATGCTGCGGCAAGCGCCGGTGAGGTCGTCGATCGCGGCGGCGGCGATGCCGCTGAAGTCCGCGATCGCCTGGACCGCGACCTGGCTCTGGGCGCTGCCGCCGATCTTGGCGTCGATCGTGGCGCCAGCCTGGAACTCCTTGCAGCAGAGGGCATCCTGGGCGCTGCTACACCCCTGCGCTGCGGGGAGCAGGAGGGCGGCCGTGGCCATCGTGACGAAGTAATGCTTTGCGAACATTCGAAGCTCCTTTTTTCCGGAAGGACGCCGGACGACGCCCCGAGAACTGAGTGAACCGACCTATCAAGAATCGAGCCCCGTGTCAGGCGAATCGTGCGACCCGACCCCTCAGCGGCTCCGCGTGAGGCCCCAGCCGTCGTTGGACGGCGGGCGGGGGTGGATCACGCAACGTTTTTCGTTTCAGCGGGCGGACGGTACACGAAATGTGGGGGAGTGGGCGAAAATCGGAACGCCGACGGCACCGCCCGGATACCAGGGCCGCCGCTGTGGACAGCGTGCCGCGGACATGTAGCCCTGTGGTCCTCACGCCACGGCACGCTGATCGCCATGTCGCGGATGCACTCGGATACGAGTACGCTCGCGGTGGATGAGGATCCGGTTCGTGTTGCTCGTGGCGCTGCTCGGCGGCTGCGACCGCAAGGAGCCTGCCACCCGGCTCACCGCCCCCGTCGTCTCCGGGGCGTCTGCTTCGGCTTCTGCATCGCAGACGCCACCCGACGCGCGCCCGAGCGGATCGCTGGGGTTCGACGAGGACGGCGGCGTCGGCCGCCTCTCCGGGCCGCGCAAGGCGACGCACGCGTACGGCCGCCGGGGTGATCTGCTCCTGTTCGGGCTCGGCCCGCGGCGCGCGGTGCTCACCTTCGGCGCGACGGCGGACGCCAAGGGCCACAGACCCCTGCGGGGCGCGCTGCTCGACGTCGACTTCGCGGAGAAGGCCGACACGATCGACCGCCCCGATCCGCTCCTGTGGTGGCGCACCGCGTGGATCGACAAGACGAAGGCCGGGCACCTCCTGTTCGCCGACACCTGCCAGCCCGCCGACTGCAAGGGCGGGCGTCGCGGCGTCAAGCTCGCCGGCAAGGTCGACGGCGTGAGCCTGTCGTCGCGATGGTGCCCGCGCGACGATGGCGGGTTCGATCTCGAGACCGAGGCGAAGGATCTGCCCGAGGGCGCGTCGATCGCGGACGAGATCCATCCGGGCACCGCCGATCCGACCGTCGAGGGGGCGGGCCCGAAGTGGGAAGGCGAGCACACCTCCACGAGCGTCGTCGCCTTCCACGAGCACGGGATCGAGGTTCGCCTCGAGACGGCGTCGATGAAGATCCACCGACGCCTCGTCCACATCAGCGGCGAGTCGTTCCCCGCCCCGCTGCTCGCGGCGCACGCCGGGAACCCCGTCTCGCGCGTGGTGCGCGTCCTCCCGCGCGCACCGAGGGAGGAGCCGGCGCCCGCGCCCGTGCTCGACCTGTCGTTCTCGGAGAGCGCCCCCGGGCCGCCGCCGACGAAGGCGCCGCTCCCGGTGCACGTCCTCCTGCGGGGCAAGGGCGCGACGAAGGATCCCGAGCTCCAGGGCGGGGACGGCTTCTGGGCCGGAGGCCGATCCGTGTATCTCGCGCGCGGCGCGGCGCGGGTCCACGTGCCACCCGGCACCTACGAGGTCGTCGCGACGCACGGTCCCGCGTACACCCTCTTCAAGACGACGATCGACGTCCCGGCCGAGGGCTCGGTGAAGGTCGTCGGCGAGCTCGCACGCGTCGTGGAGGTGCCCGGCTGGATCACGGCCGACTTCCACCTGCACGCTGCGCCGAGCCCAGACTCGGCCGTGTCGCTCGATGCGCGCGTGGGGACCTTGCTCGCGGAAGGTGTCGACTTCGCGGTGGCGACGGACCACAACCGAATCACCGACTACCTGCTCGCGCCGGGCCTGGGCGACGCCGCGACCGGGCGCCTGGTCACGATGCCCGGCGTCGAGATCACATCCGCGGGGACGGGCCTCCTCGGCCACTTCAATGCGTTCCCGATGAAGGTGCCCGAGGGTGCGCCGGAGGACGGCGTCCCCCCGTACTACGAGGTCACGGCGCAGGAGATGTTCACCGGCGCCCGCGCGCTCGGGGCGAAGATCATCCAGGTGAACCACGCGCGCATGGCGCCTTCGATCGGCTACTTCGACCTCGCGAAGCTCGAGCCCGCCACGGGGAAGGCGGGCCCAGCCTTCTCCGAAGGCTTCGACGCGCTCGAGGCGCACAACGGCCTCTGGATCGCGAACTACAAGAAGGCGCGCGAGGGGGCGGTCGATCTCGTCGCGCTCGCGCGACGCGGGATGAAGGTCGCCGCGACCGGGAACAGCGACTCGCACCGCCTGCTCTACGAGGAGGCCGGCTGGCCGCGGACGTGGGTGCGCGCCATGCGCGACGAGGCGTCCGTCATCGCGGCGCTCAGGACGCGCGAGACGGTGGTGAGCGCCGGCCCGATGATCGAGATGACGACCGACGGCGAACGCATCGGCGCGGTCGTCCGGCCGCACGTCCCCGGCAAGGTGACGATCAAGCTCAAGGTGTCGGCGCCCGCGTGGATCGCCACCGACAAGGTGGAGATCTGGCGGAACGACGCCGTCGCCCGCACGATCCCCATCCGGGGCCCGGCGAGGGACGGCGTGCGGCTGGAGCAGGAGATCACGCTGGAGCTCCCCAGGAAGGACCAGACCCTCCTCGTGTGGGTCGAGTCCGCGACCCCGATCCCCGACGTGCTCGCCGTGCCGAACGGGCTCCCCATCGCGTTCACCGGCCTCACGTACATCGACGCGGACGGCGACGGGAAGATCACGCTCGGTCCATGACGCCGCGGGCGCCGCCCGATCCCACTCCCGTCGCCAGGGCGTGCTCGTCGGCGCCAGGGCGTGCTACGGCTAGACGCCATGGGCACGCAGCCGGGCACCATCCTCGTCACGGGGGGCGCGGGCTTCATCGGCTCGAACTTCCTCCTCGGGACGGTCGGCGGGGGCCGGGCGCGCGTCGTGACGCTCGACAAGCTCACCTACGCGGCGAACAAGGACAACCTCGCGCCGCTCGACGGCGACGAGCGCCACACGTTCGTCCAGGGAGACGTGGGCGATCGAGGCCTCGTCCTGTCGCTCTTGCGGGCGCACCGGCCGCAGGCCATCGTTCACTTCGCGGCGGAGTCGCACGTGGACCGATCGATCGACGGCCCGGGCGCGTTCGTCCACACCAACGTGGTGGGCACCTTCGAGCTCCTCGAGGCCACGCGCGCGTGGCTCGCGGAGGCCGGCGAGGGCACGCGCGAGAGCTTCCGCTTCGTCCACGTCTCCACCGACGAGGTGGTCGGCTCGCTCGGGCCGACCGGCCTCTTCCGGGAGGATACGCCCTACGCCGCGAGCTCGCCCTACTCCGCCTCGAAGGCCGCCAGCGATCTCTTCGTGCGCGCCTACCACCGGACGTACGGCGTGCCGACGATCACCGTGAACTCCACGAACGCGTACGGCCCGCACCAGTTTCCCGAGAAGCTCGTGCCCCTCATGGTGCTCGGCTGCCTCGAGGGTCGCCCCCTCCCCGTGTACGGGGACGGCGGGAACGTCCGCGACTGGATCTTCGTCCAGGACCTCTGCGATGGCCTCCACGCCGCCCTCCTGCACGGCCCGCCTGGCGAGAGCTACCTGTTCGGCGCGCGGAACGAGCAGACCAACCTCGACATGGTCCACGCGATCTGCGACGTGTTCGACGACCTCCACGGCGCGGAGCCCGGCACGTCGCGCCGCCTCGTGACGTTCGTCGCCGACCGGCCGGGGCATGATCGCCGCTACGCCGTCGACCCCGGGCGCGCGGAGCGCGAGCTCGGCTGGCGCGCCGCGGTACCGTTCCGCGAAGGCCTGCGACGCACCGTGTCCTTCTACCTCGACAACCCCGCGTGGTGCGCCGCGGTCCAGGCACGCTACGCCCGGGAGCGCCTCGGTCTCGGGAAGTAGGGGCGCGAGCCGGCCGGACCGACGGGGAGCGACCGTCAGGGCAGGGGCGCACGCGCCTCGTCCCCGGGCTTCGGGAGCCTGGTCGTGCGGGTGAACGAGAAGAGGAAGTCCCGCGCCCGCTCGCGATCGGCGTCGGTGCCGGGGAAAGGCGCGCAGCCGGCCGCGCCGTGATCGGCCGGCCGAGCGAGGAAGCGGGGCAACCACTCCGGGCGGAGCCGCGACGGGAGGTCCGCGAGGGCCGGCGCCACCCTCGTGGGATCCTCCTTCGCGCGATCGCGCGGCAGCTCGCCCGTGAAGTGGCAATCCATGCAGCCTACACGGTTCAGGGTGGCCATCACGGCGACCTTCTCTTCCGGCAAGAGCCTCCGCACGCGCGGGTCGGGGAAGGGGAAGTCGGCGCCGTCCCTCGCGGCGAAGGCGCGCGCGATGTCCGCGATGTCGGCGGCCGCGAGGGCGTACGTGGGACAGCGCGCCGTCAACCGATCGAAGGGCGGGATGCCCCACGCCCACTCCGGATGGTAGCGCGGGCGCACGCCGCGCGCGCCCGGGTCGAGCAGGAACGAGGCGAGCCACGCGGGCACGACGCGCGCCCCCTGGTGCTCGAGGCTGGGCGCCACGGCGGAGGTCGCTCCGTGGCACGCCGCGCACCCGAGCTCGGACATCAGCCACTCGCCGCGCGCGGCCGATCCGCCCCCCGTGGCGTACGCAGGGGTGGGCGCGACTCCGGTCATGGACTCGAGGACGACGGAGAGCGCGCGGATCTCCGCCTCGTCGAGGGTGTAGTCGGGCGCGCGCCGCGGACTGCCAGGGCGCGCGAAGATACGCGGGCTCTTCAAGGCGAGCGTGCGGTACACCGCGTGGGAGCGTTCTTCGCGGCCGGCCATCGCGTCCCCCCACGCGTCGGCCACCCGCGTGCGCGTGGGCTCGCGCGGACGTTCGCGCGTGGCGAATGCAGCGAGGCTCGGACCGTGATCCCGCTCGCGCTCGATGCCGGCCACCCTGTGGCACTGCGCGCACCCGCGCGCGCGAAAGAGGCGCTCGCCGCACTCCGCGCGCGTCGCGTCGGTGCCGTCGACCGCGCACCGGACGTGCTCCCGCCGGCCGGCGACCGCGGTGATCGCGTCCACCTCGAGCGGCGTGGCGAGCGGCGCCGCGCCGGGCCTGCGCTTCCTGGCCAGGTGCATGGCGAGGCTGGCAGCTTCCCTCCGGTCCAGGCGGAAGCTGGGCATCCGCGCCTCCGGGAACGCGCGTCGCGGCCGCTCGAGGAACCACGCCACCCACTCCTCGCGGAGCCTGTCCCCAGCGTCCTCGAGGCTCGGCGCGGCGCCGCGCGAGCCCTTGCGGTGGCACGCGTCGCACGCGAGTCGCTCGAAGAGCAGCGCACCCTCCTCCGCGGGGGCGCCGGGCACGGACCGGTACCGCGCGAGCTCCGCGTCGAGGGCGGGTCCGAGATCCTTCGCCCGACGGTCCGCGCCGTCGCGCTCGCTGCGCCCGAACAGGAAAGCGGCGACGGCGAGCGACTCCTCCCTGGCCTGCGCGTCCGCGTCGTCCCACCCGGGCGTGCCCGGCGCGAACGGCTCGCGCGTGCGCGGATCGACCGGTACCGGCCAGACCGCGGGCATCGCCGTCGTCCTGCGCACCGTACGCGGCGCGCGCATGAAGGCGAGCATCCAGCCGGGCTCGATCTTCCGGCCGACGTCGTCGAGCGGCCACGACCGCGAGAGCTCGCGCGTGGCGAACGCGTCACCCTCGTGACACGCCGCACACCGCAGCGTGCGGAAGAGCGCGCGCCCAGCCGTGAGGGTGGGCGCGAGGTCGACCTGCGTGGCGGGATCGACGATCGGCGCCTCGCTCCCGTGGCACGTCGCGCACCCCGCCTCGATGTCGCGCAGGCTCGACGAGAACTCGGCCACCGATCCAGGCGTGAGCAGCCCGGCGTCGCGCCTCCGCGCGAGGAGCATCGCCTCGCCGGCTGGGGCGAGCGTCCAGCCCCACGAGCCGTCGTTCTGCCGCTCCCACGTATCGCGCGCGTGGGCCTTCCGGGCCTCGAGCTCACCCGCCGCGCCACGGTGACAGGGCGTGCACCCGAACCGCTCCGGCCGATGACGTGCAAGGAGGGTCCCTGGATGTCTGCGAAACTGCAGGGGAACATCCTCGCCCTCCAGATCTCCTTGCACCCCCCTGTGGCAGCTCTCGCAGGCGTCCCTCCCGAAGGGCGTCTCGCGGACGATGGGGATGGGCATCCCCTGCCCGGTGACCGCGGGCTTGCCCCTCGCCCGGAGCAGCGCGACGTACGCCGCCCGCTCGTCCTGCCACGAGCGATCGGTCGTGCGCTTGCGTGCGAGGAACAGCGCGCCGATCGCGAGCGCTGCGACGAGGGCCGCGAACGCGTACACCATCAAATCGTTCCTCGAATGTCGCACGGTCAGGGCCATCCACCATGCGTCGGAGGCTTGCAGTCACGGAAGTCGACGTAGCAGCACGCGCGCGGATCGTCGGCGCGCGCGCTGCGCGTCTCGCGCACGCTGAGCTGACCCGCGCGCCCTTTCCCCGCGGCCGGCAGGCACCTCTCGAAGGGCGGCGCGAACGGGAGCGCGGGGGCCTCGTCCTCCTCGGGCCGACACGAGACCTCGCGGCGGCACGCCGTCCGCGGGGGCTGGCTCGGCTCGGGCGGGAGCGGACGGGCGCGCGCCGCTCCTCCCACCGGCGCGACGCGCGCATCCTGGGCGCCGGCATCGGAGAGCGATGCGGTCATCGGCGCGGACACGACGCCGTCGACCGTCCTCCCGCACGCCGCGGCCAGCGTCGCCGCAACGGCGGAGAGCGCGACCCCGAGCACGGTGCCAGCACCGGTGTGCGCCATCGACGTTCGAGCCTACTCCATGTTTACACTTCTTTTCACCCCGTCGCGGGCGGGGCGCGGGACCGGCGCGCGGGCGGGTGTATGCTCGACGGCAGATGATCCTGGCCCTCCTCGTCGACGACGACAAGGACCTCGCGGCGCTGCTCGCCGAGTACCTGTCGGGCCACGAGGTCGAGGTCGACCACGCGGAGGACGGCGCCGTGGGCCTCGCGAAGCTCGCCGCCCGTGCCTACGACGTCGTCCTGCTCGACGTGATGCTCCCCGGCGCCGACGGCTTCGAGATCTGCAAGCAGGTGCGCTCCCGCTCCCTCGTCCCCGTCATCATGCTGACCGCTCGCGGCGACGACGCCGAGCGCATCGTCGGCCTCG
>SXGT01675332.1_pt1 | contig 24390 bp, 13 predicted proteins | sample 3176221 | NCBI WGS metagenome assembly SXGT01 (sample SAMN11356862, study PRJNA531348) | freshwater metagenome | isolation source: freshwater sample F1-120 | place: China: Fuxian Lake, Yuxi | collected 2017-12-25
GCGTGGATCTGCGCCTTGACGACGACGACCTCGCTCCCCGTCTCGGCGATGAGCTTCTTCGCCGCCGCCTCGGCTTCGTCGACGGTGAATACGGCGTACCCGCGCGGGACGGGGATGCCGTACTTCGCGAAGATCTGCTTGCCCTGGTACTCGTGGATTTTCACGGGGGCGGACCGTAACACAGGGGCCGGCGGGGGGCGGCGCGAAACGGTACGGCCGCCGGCTGCCGGGCGTCAGGGCGCCTTCGCCTCCGCGCGGGCGAGGACGACGGGGAGCGGCGGCGGGTCGCGCGCCAGATCGAAGGAGCGCAGCGACGGCGGCGTCGGGTGCCAGTCCCTGGCCCGTCCTCCTGTTGCACGAGAAGATCGCGACGAGGGCGAGCGCAACCGTTGCACCCACGACGCACGCGCTGCGGGCCCTCGCGTCGGCTGTCCCATCGTGGGTCGCGACACGCTCGCTCCGGCGCCGAGCGAAGCAAGCGCGCTACCACGGCCTTCTGGCAGGACGGGCGGAGGGTTACAGTGGAGGCGTGCCCAGCCTCGACTCGATCTCGCGTCATCTCGCGCACGCGCTCGTCGCGCTCGGTCTCCCCACGCTCCTCGGCGCGTGTGGGGACGACGATCGCGGCGCGCCCGTGAGCTCGTGCGGGGTCGAGACACGCGCGATGAAGGCGTCGCTCTCCGTGCAGGCGCGCGGCGCGAGCACGACCGTGTTCGCCGCGCTCTTCCACCAGCGCAACGTCGTCCTCGACTGCGGCGACGTCATGTCGCTCACGGTCGGCGCGCAGCGCACGCCGCTCGTGCGGGAGGCCAACTCCGGCTCGGGACCCGTGCACTATACAGCGATCGTCGCGTCGCCGGCTGCCGCCACAACGGCCACGATCGCGCTCGAACGCCCGCCGCCCGCCACGTCGGCGGCAGCGACGCAGGTGTTCCTACCCGCGTCGTTCGCGCTGAAGGACGTGGCGCCGACCGTCAAGGTCTCGGCGAGCGAGGACGTCCGTTTCCGCCTCGACCCGCCGATGAAGGTCGACGTGCCCGAGGCGACTGCCGACAGCGTTCAGCTCCGCGTCGAGCTGGAGGGCCCCTGCCTCGAGCCCGCCCGCTTCGTGTGGTCCAAGGCGGGCGTGTTCTTCCCGCCCCTCGTGAAGGTCGACGGCGCGGTCATCCTCGTGAACACGCGGCAGTTCCTCGCCCGCAGGGGCGCGGACGCGGCGTGCGACGTGGCCCTGCGCGTGACGGAGTTCACGAGGGGTGTCCTCGATCCCGCGTTCGCCGGCCCCCTCGCCGGCCCGGAGCCGGCCGTCGGGAGCCGTCACCAGGAGGCCGTGTTCCGCCTCGAATGGTAGAGCCCCGTCGTCCGCGCTATCCCAGGTCCGGGAACGGCGAGGCGGGCGCCATGGCCGCGGTGAAATGCCGGAGGCTCGGCGGTTGCTCGAGGATCCGCATCGCGGGCAGCCGGTCGCGCACGAGCGCGATCTCGGCGCCGACCGTCGCGACGTAGTCGACGTGACTCTGCGTGTACACGCGACGCGGGAGCGCAAGCCGCACGAGCTGCCGGCGCCCGCGACCGGCGGCGCCGAACATCAGCGCCCCGATCTCGCACGTCCGCACGCCCCCCGCGAGGTAGAGCGCGCACGCGAGGGACTGGCCCGGGAGATCCTCCTCCCGGAGGTGCGGCAGCGCAAGCCCCGCGTCCACGTACACAGCGTGCGCCGCGGCCGGCTCGATCACCGGCCACCCCGCGGCGGCGAGCGCCGAAGCGAGGTAGCGGGAGGCCGCAAAGCGGTACTCGAGGTAGCTCGGATCGAGCACCTCCTCGAGGCCCTGGGCGATGGCCTCGAGATCACGCCCGGCGAGGCCGCCGTAGGTGGTGAAGCCCTCCGTCCGGATCAGGTCCACGCGGATCTTCTCGGCCAGCGCGTGGTCGCGCACGCCCAGGATCCCACCCGTGTTGACGATGGCGTCCTTCTTCGCACTCATCGTGAACGCGTCGACGAGATCGAACATCGCCCGCGCGATCTCCCGGAGCGGGCGCCCCCTCTCCGCCGCCTCGTCGGCGGAGATCCGGTACGCGTTCTCTGCGAAGCGGCACGCGTCGAGCACGAGGAGCGGGCGCTCGCGAACGGGGACGGCACGCACGCGCTCGGCGACCGCGCGCAGGTTGGCGAGGGACACGGCCTGGCCGCCCAGCGTGTTGTTGGTGACCGTCATGACGACGATCGCGACCTGCCCCGCGTGACGCGCGAGGGCGGCGTCGAGCCTCTCGACGTCCATGTCTCCGCCGAACGGGAGAGGTTCGGCGCCGGGCGATCGTGACACCGTCCCGGCGAGCGGCAGGTCGACGCCGATCGCGCCCGCGGCCTCGACGTTGGCGCGTGTCGTGTCGAACAGCCCGTTGGACAGCACGACGCGCCGCGCGAGCGGGACGACGTCGCAGAGGATCCGCTCCGCGGCGCGGCCCTGGTGTGTGGGGTAGATGTGCGGCATCCCCGTCAGGCCCGCCACCGCGGCCTCGAAGCGATAGAAGCTCCGTGCCCCTGCGTACGACTCGTCGCCGCGCATCATCGCGGCCCACTGCTCCGCGCTCATGGCGCCCGTGCCGGAGTCCGTGAGCAGGTCGATGATCACGTCGTCCCCGTGCACGCCGAAGAGGTTGTACCGCGCGCGCTCGAGGATCGCGCGGCGCTCGGCCGCGCGCGTGACGCGGATGGGCTCGACGACCTTGATGCGGAACGGCTCGATGATGGGGCGACGATTCACGACGTTGCTCTGTAGCAGCGAGCGTGCCAGCCGCCTCCGACGAGGTCCGCGCACGCTCTTGCGGTCGGTCACGGCCCCAGCGTGAGCCGGATGCCTCCCGGTCGGTGACGTCCCACTCGAGGATGAACGCGCGCTCCGCGTTCTTCGGGTTGCGCGTGTTCTGGCTGGCGAGGGTCCTGTCGGAGAGCTATCCTGTGGTTTCGTGTCCTCGCCATGGCGCTGGCAGGCGCGCGGACGCTGAGGCGAAGCTCAGGAGGGCCGTGGAGGCAGACCCCTCGTTCGCCCCGGCGCACTTCGCGCTGGCCTACGCGCTCAGCACCTCGCCACGCCCGGAGGGGGCGTTGCTCCCCTTCCGGCGTGGTCTCGAGCTGGATCCGACCGCGACGTTCGCACGCGTGGGCCTCGTGGAGACGCTGCTCGCGACGGGACATCTGCAGGAGCACGCGGACGAGGTCTCGCGCGTGCTCGCGATGGATCCCGGCAACGCCGCGGTCAACCACATGCTGTGCGAGCAGGGGCTCCGGCGAGGCGAGAGCGCCGTGGCGGCGGAGCACTGCACGCGGGCCTTCGCGGGCGGGGCGAAGCTCGACGCGAGGGCGGAGAGGCTCGCGCGCGCACACGGTATCGTCCCCTGATCGACTACGTCGAGAACGACTTGCAGTCGGTCACGGCCCCAGCTTGAGCCGGATGCCTCCCATGAACGCATCGTCCGTGCGGTGGGCGTCCGCGACGAACGCGTCGTAGCGATCCCGCGGCACGGTCCCCGTGGGGATCGCGAGCACGAAGTCCTCCTCCACGAGGTTGCCGACCACCGTCACCGCCCGGCGCGCCGTGAACATGCCGTTCACGTCGAGCGGGGCCGGGATCCTGGCGATCCGCAGGCCCTCCGGCAGCTCGGTGCGGCGGCGCACGTGGTAGAAGACCGCATGGCTCACGGCGAGCGCGTTCTCGCGCGCGCCGCGGCCCGCGTACGTGGCCGATAGCGTGCTCACGAACGGTCGGGGCAGCAGGACGTGCAGAGGATCGAAGCCCGGAAGGATCCACGCCCGCGTCTTCGGATCGCGACCCTCGGGCTGCGCGTACCCGCCCACGGTCATCTCCGCCCGGAGCGCGACCTGCCAGCTCCCCTCGCTCGAGGAGAGCTGCACCGAATCGATGGTCGCGAACGGGACCCACGCGAGCGCCACGCCGCGCAAGGCGCGCTCCCGCTCGATGCCGACGACGCGCACGAGCGCCTCGGCGATCTCCTGCGCCTCGCGGCCGCGGAGGAGGAGCGTGAGGCTGCCCTTCGCGTCGCCGTTCCGGTCGACCGTCACGCGGATGTCCACCTCGTCCTTCTCGTCGGCCGCGCCGGCCGCGGGCACGAGCGAGATCTTGCCGTCCGCGTGCAGCGCGCTGCGCCCCTTGAGCGCGGGCGAGACGCGGCCGGCAGGGAGCGGCGGGCCCTGCACGTCGGCGTCGATCCACACCTCCTCGTCCGTACCGCCCGCGCCCTTCACGCGCGCGACGACGAGGGGGTGAGCGAAACGTCCGAGGTGGGGCACGAAGGCAGGGTCGGCGCTGAAGGGCTCGCTCTCGACCACGACCAGCTCGGCCGGGATCTCGAGCTCGCGCAACACGCGCAGCACCAGCCAGCTCCGGCTCCCCTCGCGGCTGCCGAGCGACGTCCTGGCCGTGAGCTTCTGGTGGCCCGTGGGCGCGCCGAGCTCGAGGTCGGAGAACAGGTACGGGTTCGACGTCTTGATGGCCTCGCCGACCTGCTGCACGGCCGCGCCGACGAGCGCGCGCCCCGCCCCCACGGCGTCGGGCCGCGCCTTGATGGCGGCGGCGAATGCGCGCACCTCGGGATCCCTGTCGTCGAGCGCGGCGAGCGTCTCTGTGAGCGCCGCGCCGAGCTGCTCCCACTCGGTCGTCGAGAAGCTCACGCTCGCCGAGCGATCCATCTTCGGCACGCCGTCCTCGAGGCGCCTCACGCCGCGGTCGCGGAGCGTCCACGTCAGGGCCCGGCGACCGTTGGCGCGCGTCTCCTCGGCCTTCCCGAGCGCCGGGTGCGCCCACACCTTTCCGCCCGCGGCCTCTGGAAACGCGAGCCTCACGCGCGCGAGGCGGACAGCCGTGCGATCCGGGAGGAGGTCCGGCGTGTCGATACCGAGGTGGCCCGTCTCGCCAGGGAGCGAATATCCCTCGTAGATCGCCTCGACGACGTCGCCAGGCTCGAGCTGCGCCAGATCGGCGTGGGCCTGCGAGGCGTTCGGCGTGCGCTCCGGTAGGACGACCCGGCCGTCCTTCTTGTGGATGCGCCGGCGGAGGGCCTTCAGCACGTTTCGCCCGGAGATGTCGGGTCCCATCGCCTGGGCGTTGGACTCGACGTCGGTCGTGCCACCCGTCCTCCGCAGATCCACGAGGACCACGTGCAGGAGTCCCGAGGGCTCCACGTCGTAGCGCTCGTCGTGGAGGATGACCACGGTGGATGCGGCCGCGGGCGGCTGCTTCCGGTCCTCGGCGAGCGCGTCCTCGATGGTCCGGTCGAGCGTCGCGAAGAGATCCTCCCCGCCGGCGGCGAGGAGAGGGAGGATCGCCGCGGGCGCGTCGCGCTCCGTCGACACCGATCCCGCGATGGCATCGCGTGTGAACGGGGCCTGCCCGAGCGCCCTCCGCACCTCGTTGCCGAGCGAGAGGCTCCACTCGCCGGGCAGGATCGCCGGGGCGAGCCTCTCCACGGTCTTCGCCTCGCCGTGCGCGAGGGCGTCCTTGAGCTCGACGAGGGCGAAGAGCCGGTCCGCCCCTGCCAGGCGTCGGAGCCGCGCGAGCTCCCGGGCCGCCTCGGCGCGAGCCCCGGCGTTGACGAGTGCCGTGTAACAGCGCGCGCGTGTGTGATCGCGCCCGGGCGCGGCGCCGCACTCGAGGGCGCGCGACGCGTCCTGCCCTCGCGCGATGGCGGAGCGGTCGAGATCGCGCAGCATGGCGGTGCCCTCGAGCTTCTTCGCGACGCGAGCGAGCGACGCGCGCGCGCGGTCCGCGAGATCGGCGCCGTGGGACGTCGCGACGTCCATCGCGTCGATCATCACCTCGCCGGAGGGTGCCACGTGCCCGCGACGAAGGTCGAGCTCCCGCAGCGCCTCGAGCCGCGCCTCGGCGCCGCCGGAACGACGGGTGCCGGCGAGCCTCGCCGACAGCGCGACGGGCTCCCACGCCGCGGGCCACGCGTCGAGGGCGCGATCGACGGCGGCGCGAGAGCGTTCCCACCGCACGACGGCGGGGAGATCGGTCACGCCATCGAGGGCGCGTACGTAGACGAGCGAGAGATCGGCCTGGGTGGCGCCCGCGAGCAGACGCTCCGCGCGACGGGACTGTCCGAGCGCCACGAACGCGAGCGCCGCCGTGAGGCGTTCCGCTTCGCCCTTCGGCGCGGGCACCTCGATCGCGCTCGCGCGGGTGGTCGTCGCGTGCGCGCCCTCGTCCTTGCCCGGCGCCGGGGCCACGAACGTGAGCGGCTGGCCCGCGCGATCCCATCCGTTGATCTCCAGGCGCCCGCCCTCCTGCCCGGCACCTGCGGAGGCGACGAGCCGCAGGCGCCCCGCCGAGCTCCGCACCCAGGCGAAGGACGCGGCGGGCTCGGGCCCGTCGTCGAACGAGCGCTCGAGGATCGTCTTGCCGCCCGACCGGAGCACCGTGGGAACGGTCGTCCGCATCGCCACGAGGATCCAGCCCTCCGCGGGCACCACCGCGTCCACGACGACGTCTCGCGTCCCGGGGACGGCGGCCGCACCCGCGAGATCGATGGCGCAGCCACGCCCCGCGTGACGGACCGCGGGCCCCGTCCGGGCGAAGGGCCCGTAGAGGGGGATCCGGGCGGGCAGGGCGGCGCCAGGCGCGGCGAGGGGCGAAGGACCGGCCGCACCGGTCACGACCGCCCACGTCCTCGGCGGGTAGAGCAGGACGTCGTCGGCGCACGCTCGAGCCCGGCGCGCGCCCGCCGCGGCCGCCTCGTCGCCACGGTGCTCGGCGAGTGCGAGGACGGAGCGCGCGACGAGTCCCTTCACGGCAACGTTGGTCGCCGCGCGCATCGTCTTCTCGAGCCGCGCCTCCACCGGAAGGCGCGTCCTGAACGCGAGCGCCGATCGCGCCTCCACGTCCGACATGCCCGGGAGGGAGCGGTGAACGAGCACGTCGAGCGACGCTGCTGCCGCCGCGAGACCCCATGGGCCCTTGTCGATCGACGCCGCCTCGACCACCCCGAGGTAGATCTCCGCCGCGCGATCCTGGTCCCCGGTGGCCTCCTCCCGGAACGCCGCCTGGACGAGCGCGGCCAGATCTTGCGCGACGCGGGGGGCCACCGGAGGCGTCGCGGGCGAGCCGCACGCCGCGAGGACCACGAGGACGACGAACAGGAGCCCGGTTCGTGCGAGGCCGGGCCCCGTCATCGCCCACCTCGCTTGCCGTCTCGCACCAGCCGCACGCTGCGGTGCATGAGGGCGTCGATGCTCGTGATGAAGCGCCGCCACGCTGGGTACTTGTCGACGCCCACGAGGTGCTCCTTCAGCGTCACGTTGCGCCTCACGACGATGCCGCGCGCGCGCGCCGGATCCCGCGCCACCTCCAGCGAGGCGCGCCCGAAGTCGCCGCCCACCACCTCGCCCCCCGGCGGGAGGTCGGCCCAGTCGAACCCTGGCGGCGCGAGGATGCGCACCGTGCGCGCCTGGTGGCTCGGCGCGGTGTGCGGGGGCAGCGCCACGGGCAAGGTCCGCGTCGGGAGCGGCGCGAGCGCAGACGCCAGCGTCGCCGAGGGCGAGAGCGACACCACGAGGTCGCCGTGATCGCCTCGCGCATAGCCGAGCGAACGCGCCTTGTAACGCACCCACGCGCGGCCGCCCGCGAGGTCCCCCTTGAAGTCGATCGCCTTGTCGACCTCGACGGTCGGGAACCACGGACCGACGAGGTTGTCCTCCACGTACTGCAGGCGTGCGTCCGGCTGCGCCACGTACGTGCGCAGGACGAACGCGCCGTCGCCGGAGTGGACCTCCTCCCCCGCGAGCTCCCCGGCGCCGTCGGCCCCCAGCGTGATGTTCCACGTCACGTCCGAGCCGTGGTCCTCGGGCCGACTCGCCGGGAGCTGCACGATCTCGGACCCGCCGCTCAGCCGCAGTGCGACGCCGTGCGCGTCCATCGACGGCAGCGGCCCCATCCGCGACTGGGGGCTCGTCGCGTCCAGGTACGTTCCGCCGTTGGGCCCGGGCAGGAACGCGATGCCGTGATCGAACATGGGGACGGCGACGTTCTTCGCGAGGACCACCGACGGCTGCCCGGTGAGGCGCGTCTGGACCATGACCTCCTCCGCCTCGACGCCGATCGCCTTGAGCAGGGTGATGAGCAACAGCGCCTTGTCGTCGCAGTCGCCCTCCCGGCGCGCGAGCAGCTGCTGGGGCCGGTTGGGAAGCCACCACTCGCCGCTCACGTAGTTCACGTAGCGGATGTCGTCCGCGACGAAGTCGAAGAGCGCGCGCACCCTCGCGTCCTGCGAGGTCTTGCCGCGCGTGAGCTCGGCCGCGAGGCGGCGCACCTCGTCGTCTGGCTCCGTGAAGCCGCGCACGGCCTCGAGGTACCACTTCTTGAAATCCGCCCACGTCTTGAAGGTCGACCCCACGATGACAGGAACGGTCTCGCTCAGCGGCGGCGCGAGCGGCTCCTCCGGGACGACGTCCGGCTTCTCCCATACGTAGCGGACCACCTGGCGGCCCGCCTCGCTCGACTCCGTCCGATTGTGGCCGGTGCCGCGAAGCACGTCGACGTGCAGCGGGTGGCCCTGTGACGTCTCGACGACGACCTCATTGTAGAGGAGCGGGTGGGTGGAAGGCGCGCCGGCGTAGTCCAGGAAGTAGAACGGTGCGTCGCCCCGACCCCCGACCGCCGTGCTGGTCCAGGTGCGGAGCGCGACCTCCACGGTGTCGCCCGGGAACAGCTCGGGCCACCGGATGCGCGGCCGGCGCCCGTCGTTGTGCTCCTCGGTCGGAAACGCCACGCCCCCCGCCTTTCGGTGGACCCGTGCACGGAGGAGCTCGGTGAGCTCACCCTCGGCGGGGATGTCCTCGAAGAGCTCGTTCTGTGTGCGCGGCGGAATCACGATCTCGCGTGCGTAGTGGATGAGCTGCGAGACCCGGTTGTCGGGGTGCATGATGACCGCGCGGAGCCAGTGGAGCTCGCGGTCCGCCACGTCGGGCGGTCCTTTGTCCGGCACGCCGCGCCGACGCGCGAGGATCGTCTCCGGCGCGGCGAGGTGCCGCTCGTCGCCGGCCGGCGCGGCGACGCCGCGACGCACCTTGTCGCGCAGTTCCATCTCGATCCGGAGCTGCGCCTCGGTGGGCGCGAGATCGCGCGCACGCTGGAGCACCTTCAGCACGACGGCCGGGTCCGCGCCCGTCACCGCGCGATCGTGCGCCACCTGGGTGAACACGTCCGCGCGGTTGGGCGACCAGCTCGCGACGCGCTCGCCCAGCTCGGCGGCCTTCGCGTGCGCCCCCTGGCCCGCGAGCGCGCGTACCACCGAGAGCGCCTCGGACGCGTCGTCGACGCGACCGTCGAGGAGGTGCTCCGCCGCCCTCTCGGCCACCGCGACGCTCTCCGCGTCGACCACGAGTCCCACGGAGGGGAACCCGCGACGCGCCAGCTCGGCCTCGACGCGGCGTGAGGTGGGCCGGTCGTACGCGCTCGCGACGCGCGCGAGCTCGTACAACCACGCGAGCGGGACCTCGCCGGGCTCCCGTTCGAAGCGCCGCGCGAGGATCCGGTACGCGTCCGCGCGGAGGGCCTCCACGCCCAGCGCGTGGAGGATCTGCGCCGAGAAGAGCTCGCCCTCCGCGTCCGAGCGATCCTGCGAGAGCCCGCGGTACGTCGCCATCCCCCAGTCCGCGAGCTGCGCCTGGACCTGCTCTGCCACGAGGCGGCGCTCGGCGAAGCTCGCCGTCCGTGGGTCGACCTTCCTCGCGCCCTCGAGGGCGCGGTGGAACCAGCCCGTGCGGTTGGGCCCCGACGGAGAGATCCAGGCCACCGTCGCGAGCCTGTCGTCCAGGATCCCGGGCATCCGCGCGAGCTGATCGAGCGCGCCGCCGATGCGCGGGCTGCGGAGATCGTCGGCGCCGGCGAGCGACCGCACGACCGCCGAGGCGAGGCGCGCGTCGATGCCCGGCTCCTTGGTGGAGAGCGCCGCCTCGAGCGGCGTCGTCACGCGCTCAACCTTCGCGCGCTTCCTGTCGCCCTGGATCGCGAGATCCGCGCTCTGTTCGAGCTCCACCCGAGCGCCGCCCGGCCCCACGATCCTGAGACGCACGCGCCCGTCGTCGGCGAGCGCGCCCGAGCAGACCTTCACGCCGACGATGTGCGAGCCCGCCTCGGCGGTCACGCTCGCGGCGAGCCGATCGAACCAGGCCGCGCGGTGCACCTCGTCGCTCTTCGCAACGTCGACGCCGTCCCAGAACAGGCGCACCTGACCGCTCGCTGCGACGCGTACCTGCAAGGGGCCGCCCGTGGCGAGCGTGACGCGGCTCGCCACGATCGTGCAGCTCTCCTTGCGCGGTGCGACGAACACGTCGAGGGGAAGCCCCCGCGGGCCACCGAACGCTGCCGGCACCTGCCTCCACTCCACGCGCACCGCACCCCACGAGTACGAAGCGCGTGCATCGCCGAACGCTGCCCCGGGCGCCTCCGGGCCCTCGCGGCGATCGAGGCCCCCTCCCGTGTCCCTGAACGGACCGAGCACGCTCACCTGCGTGAGGAGCCCCCGCGCGCGATCTTGGGCGAGCGACTCCGCGGCGTCGACCTCGAAGCGCCGGCGCATGAGGTACGCCTCGTCGCGCACGTCCCACGACATCTTCGGCGACTCCGCGATCGCACCGAGGGCGCCGCCGACGAGCTTCGCGTTCGCGCGATCGAACAGACGGCCGATGGTGGCGATGGCCGACAGGCCGTCGAGGGGGGTCGCCCCGTCGGCCGTGGCTCTTGCGCGCGCGAGCGCGACCATCTCGTCGGGCGTGCGCGAGGTGTAACGACGCTCGACCGGACCCTCGGCGGCCGCGCGTGGAGGACGGACCGCGAGAACCGGGAGGAACGCGAGCAACGTCAACGCGGCTAGGCTTCTCTTGTCGATCACCGGACCTCCACTCGTCGAACGGCGAACGCGCCAGGACGGCGAACTCTAACCGATGGACCGCTGTTTTTCGCAGAGTTCCCGCGTGGGCGCAAAATCCCGCCCCCGCGGGAAGGCCAGCGTTTTTTCGCCTTGCGTCCGTCCGGATTTCATTCAATGTGCGCGGGCGGCGGTCCCCTCCATTCGCGCTGGAAGGCAGAAGGCGTGCACCTCGAAAGCGGCTCCTCGAAACAGGTCCTCCCGAAGCGAGCGAGTTCCATCGATTTCGTTGGCTACGTCGAGGCCGTACTCGGGCACGCTGGCGAGTACCCGTCGTGCGTCATCCGTGACGTCCGCGCTGCTGGTTTCGTGGAGGCTCCAAGTTTCGAGGGGGCTGAGAGGCCCCCTCGAGCTCCCCGTGCTCCGCTCAACGGCAGCCACAGTGCGCCCATCGCCAGCCTGTACGACGACGCGAGCGAGACCGAGGACACCATCCCGCTCCGGCGGGACCCGACGAGCCATGCGCCGAGGCCCGCCATGACGTCGGGGGAGGCCGACAGTGTCCTCTCGAGCGCGGAGTGCACGAGCGAGAGCCTGCTCCACGCCTTCGTCACGACCGACGAGGTCTCCATCGAGGACATCCTCGAGGAGGTGTACGCCGATCCGCCGGCACCTGCGCCCGCGCCTGCCAGCGGCCCCGCAATCTCGTTCCCCGAGCCGCGCCGCGAGAAGGCACGCCTCGTCCCGCGGGCGCCGCAGCCCACGGACCTTCCCGTCCTCGAGCGCACGAACGCTCGGCGAGGCCGGCGCGGCGGCTGGTACGTGGGCGCTGCCGCGCTGTTCGTGCTCGGCGGTGTCGGCGGCGGGCTCGCCGTCTCGCGGGGGTCGGCCTTCGCCACGAAGGAAACGCTCTCCGCTGCGACCTCCACCGCGCTGGGAGCCGTCGCCTCCACCGCGGCCCGCCTGAGAGGGCACCTCGCCCCGCCGAGCCCGCCGACCTCCGCCGTGCAGACGTTGGAGGGGCAGTGGACGGCCCCGGCGCGTGTGGCGCCGACGGCCCCGCGGGGGCGCGCCACCGCGACCCCGGGTGGCATCGGCGAAATCCCGTCCGTGGCCAGCGTTCCCGTCGTCCAGTTCGAATCGCTGCCCAAGGCGCGCTGACCGGTCTCCTTCCGGGAAAAAAGCGCCGCACCAGCGGGCCCACCCCTCAACTCCGGGGCCGATCGAGCCGATCTCCGGTGCATGGCGATCTCCGGACCTCCCCGTCTGCTCGTGCTCCTCACGCTCGCGAGCGCGATGCTCGCGACGGCCTGCCACAAGAAGGAGGAGCACGCCGAGCCGAAGGAGGACGCCGAGGAGATGGAGGGGGACGCCGGTGCGCACGCGAAGGCCGCCGCGCACGACAGGGCCGACGCAGGTGCCTCCGGAGCTCACGCGGCCGAACCGCCGAGGAAGTTCGCCGTGCCCTTCGCGTGGGAGGCCTCGCAGGCCGACGCGCTGGCGCGCACGCGAGGGTTCCTGGGCGCGATGTCCGCCGAGAACGCGCGGTACATGCGGAGCCACGGCGAGGCCTTCTTCACGGCGCTCGCGGCCGGAGAGAAGCCTCGCGCCACGATCCTCACGTGCGCGGACTCGCGCGTCCACACGACGGCGTTCTCCGCCGCGCCCGAGAACGACGACTACATGATCCGCAACATCGGCAACCAGCTCGGCAACGCCGAGGGGTCGGTCGAATATGGTGTCCGCACGCTGCACACGCCCGTCCTCCTCGTGATGGGGCACACCGGGTGCGACGCCGTGAAGGCGGCGATGGGCAATCTCTCTCGGGAGAGCGAGCCGGTGCGACGCGAGCTCGCGGGCCTCCGCGTCGGCAAGTCCACGCCGGACCACGACCACGCACCGCGAGACCCGGGGACGGCATCTACCGACGCGTCACAGGCGTGGGCCGACGCCGTGCGCGCCAACGTGCACCATCAGGTGAAGGCGTCGATCGCGAAGTTCCCCACCGACATCGAGGAGGGACACCTCACCGTCGTCGGCGTGGTGTACGACCTCCGCAACGACCTCAAGCAGGGCCACGGTAAGGTCGTCGTCGTGAACGTGAACGGACAGACCGACCCCGACCGGATCGCGGCCTTCGAGCGCGCGATCTCGAGCGCGCCGCCCCCTTCCTTCGCAGCCGCGCCCGCCCACGACGACCCGCACGCGGGACCGGCGTCGGCCGCGGATCCCTCCCGGATGTCCCTGAGGCAGCTCCTGCAGAACGCGCCCCTCAAGACGTCCGCCCGCAAGCCGGAGAGGGCCGAGAAGTCCGAGCACGACCGCTCCGCACCGGTCCCAGCGGTGCCTAAAACCCATTGAGGCGACCCCCGGGGGGTGCTACGCGTCCGGGCATGATCGCCCCCAACCACGGCTCGCCCATCACGATGGGCGCGAATCTCTCGCTGAACGTACCCGACCAGCCGATCATCCCGTTCATCGAGGGTGACGGCACGGGCCGCGACATCTGGCGCGCGAGCGTGCGCGTCTTCGACGCAGCGGTCGAGAAGGCTTACGGCGGCAAGAGGAAGATCGCCTGGCACGAGGTCTACGCCGGGGAGAAGGCGTTCCAGAAGTTCCAGAACTGGCTGCCGGACGACACGGTCACGGCGTTCAAGCAGTACCTCGTGGGCATCAAGGGCCCGCTCACGACGCCGATCGGGGGGGGCTTCAGCTCGCTCAACGTCGCGCTCCGTCAGATGCTCGATCTCTACGTGTGCCTCCGCCCCGTGCGGTGGTTCAAGGGCGTGCCCAGCCCGGTGAAGCACCCCGAGTGGGTCGACATGGTCATCTTCCGCGAGAACACCGAGGACATCTACGCCGGCATCGAGTGGGAGGCCGGCAGCGACGCGGCGAAGAAGATCCTCGCCTTCCTCGAGAAGGAGTTCCCGAAGGCGTACGGCAAGGTGCGCTTCCCGGAGTCGACGGGCATCGGCATCAAGCCGGTCAGCCGCGACGGGACGGAGCGCCTCGTCCGCGCGGCGATCGAGTACGCGATCGTCAACAGGCGCAAGAGCGTCACCCTCGTCCACAAGGGCAACATCATGAAGTTCACCGAGGGCGCGTTCATGAAGTGGGGCTACGACCTCGCGGCGCGCGAGTTCGGCGACCGGACCTACACCTGGCAGACGTGGGAGAAGACCAAGGCCGCCGAGGGCGAGGACGCGGCGAACGCCGCGCAGAAGGCGGCCCTCGCGAGCGGCAAGCTCCTCGTGAAGGACGCGATCGCGGACATCACGCTCCAGCAGGTCCTCACGCGCCCGAAGGAGTTCGATGTCATCGCCACGCTGAACCTCAACGGCGACTACCTCTCGGACGCCCTCGCCGCGCAGGTCGGAGGCATTGGCATCGCGCCGGGCGGCAACATCAACTACGTCACCGGGCACGCCATCTTCGAGGCGACGCACGGCACGGCGCCGAAGTATGCGGACCTCGACAAGGTGAACCCCGGCAGCGTGGTCATCTCCGGCGAGATGATGCTGCGTCACCTCGGCTGGAGCGAGGCTGCGGATCTCATCATCAAGGGCATGGACGGGGCCATCGCATCGAAGCGCGTGACCTACGACTTCGCCCGCATGACCGAGGGCGCGACCGAGATCAAGTGCAGCGAGTTCGGCGACAACATCATCGCGCACATGTAGGGGTCACCTCGCGGCGAGGGACCCGAGGGGGCCCCGCGGGCTCCCCGACGCGCCCGGCGGGTCCGCCGGGACACGGCCGAGATCGACGTCGTCTCGCGCGGCGAAGCGGAGCGCGACCTCGAGCGCGCGTGTGGCCTGGTCGAGCGCGGCCGGGTCGAGCGCCTCGGGGACGTCGTCGGCCGTGTGGTGGACGTCGAAGTACAGGGTCGCGTCCTGCCGGAGGTCGATCGCCGGGACGCCCGCGGCCCGCAGGAGCCCGGTGTCCGCGCCGCCACCGGCCGGGTCCGTGCTGACCTCGACGCCGAGGGCCGCGAGCGCATCCTTCATCCCGACGAACCGGGCGAGCGCGCCCGCACCCCCGCGCACGCGTGCCTCGTAGACGCGGCCCGTGCCGGCATCCATCTCGACCGCGGCGACGTGGCGATCGAGCTCTCGCTCGTGCGCCTTCACGTAAGCCTTTCCGCCCGCGCCCGAGTTCTCCTCCGCGGCGAAGAGGACCACCCGCAGCGTGCGAGGCGCGGGGGTTCCCGTGAACGTGTGGGCCGCCGCGAGCACGAGTCCGATCCCGGCGCCGTCGTCGACCGATCCCGTCCCCAGATCCCACGAGTCGAGGTGCGCGCCCGCGACCACGATGCGCGCCGCGTCCCGTGTCCCGCGCACCTCGCCCACCACGTTGGCGCTCTCGGCGTCGGGCCTCGTGCGCGTCTCCAGCGAGAGGCGGACGCGCACCGGACCCGCCCTGAGCAGGCGGTGGAGAGACTCCGCGTCGGGGACGGAGATCGCGGCGGTGGGGATCCTCGCGGAGTCCCGGCCCATCGATCCCGTGTGCGCGCGCCGCGCGTGGTCGGTCCCCACCGAGCGGACCAGGACCGCGGCCGCGCCCGCCTTCTCCGCGAGCAGCGGGCCACGGGAGCGCACTGGCACCACGCGTCCGTAGTCCGTCCCGTCGCGGCGCGGCGCCATGGGGATGTTGTAGAATACAATCTTTCCGCCCGCAGCTTCGCGCGTGAGCCGCGCGCCTTCCTCGAGCGAAGACACCTCGATCACCTCCGCGGTGATCCCGCCCGGCGGCGTGGGCGCGCTCCACCCGAGCGCCGTGGCGACGAGGCGGCGGGCGGCGGGCTCGACGATCTCGCAGCTCTCGGCGCCACGCTCCCACACGGGCACGGTGACCGGTTCCGCGTGGACGTTGGTGAGCCCGAGGCGCCTCATCTCGCGAAGGGCCCACGCGACGGCGCGCGCATCGCCCGGCGATCCCGCGAGGCGCGGGCCCACCTCGTCGGAGAGGGAGCGGGTGAGCGTGAACGCGAGGACGCGCTCGGGGTCGACCGGCACCGGCGGCGCGACGCTGGACGCCGCCACCGCGACCGGCGGCCGCGGCGGGGGGGGGCGCGCGCACGCGGCGAGGAGCGCGAGGAGCAGCGCGGCCGACGTCGACGGTCGGCGGTCGACGGTCGGCGGTCTCATGGATGCGGCCCCGGCACGGCGGTACGGAAGGCGAGCCGCAACACCTCGATCGGGTTCGGCACACCCTTCACGCGGGTGTCGAAGGTCTCCCGCACGGTCATCCGCGCCGGCATGTCGATCCCCTCGAACTGTCGCTTCTCGACGATGATCTCACCAGACTCGGCCAGGTGCTGCAGCCTCGACGCGACGTTCACGGTCTGCCCGAAGTAATCGAGCACGCCGTTCGCGCTGACCACGTAGCAAGGCCCCGAGAAGAAGCCGAGCTTGAGCCCGGTCTGAGCCCCGTAGAGGTGCTGCCGCTGGAAGCGCTCGAAGTCCTCGAGGCAGCGCTCCGCCGCCCCGAGGCACGCCCGGGTGTCCGTGAACGCGGCCATCACGGCGTCGCCCATCGTCTTCACGACGGTGCCGCCGGAAGCGTCGATCGCCTTCCGCAGCACGTCGAAGTGATCGTCCACGAGCCGGAACGCGGCGGCGTCCCCGGCGTTCGCGTACAGCGCGGTCGATCCGGTGAGGTCCGTGAACAGGATCGCCACGTGGGAGACCTTGAGGGGCGTCCCGCGCTTCAGGATGTCTCCCGAGAACAGCCGCCGGAACTCGGGCACGGTCGCGACGACGTGCGCGGTCGCCGCCTCCGACGCGTAACCGAGCCGCTCGAGCTTCGCGTGCACGGGCTCGTCGATCCGGCTGGCGAGCCGCACCTCTCCGCCGGGCGCGACACGCACCTCGGGCGGCCCGAGCGCGTCCTCCGTGAGCACCAGCTCGGCCACGTCCGGCGCACCCTGCTCCACCGTGCAGCTCGCGAACCGCCCCCCGCGCACGAACACACGCAGGCGCGCCTCCTCGCTGGGCGCCCCGAGCCCGCGCGTCCCCATCGCCGGCACGTTCACCTGGGCGAGCACGTGCGGCGTGCGTGCGGGCCCGCCGATGCAGAAGAACTGGGAGGGCACGACGCGCACGCTCGGGTGGACGACGAACGTGGCCTCGACCGCGCGATCGAGATCCAGCTCGAACGAGATGTCGCAGAGCTGGCAGTGGCCGGAGACGGAGATCTCGTCGAGCTCCTTCACCTCCTGGCTGGCGGTCTGGCAGCTCGGGCACACGAGCGACCAGCGCAGCTCGAGGAGGCCCACCGGCACGCCCTGGAGACACGCCTTGAGCACCTCCAGCCGGTCGAGCCCCCACTCGGCGGCGAGCGAGAACGGCCGCATCCGCACGAGGTCCGAGTCCGCCCCCGAGCGCAGGTGCTCCCCGATCCGCGCGACGACCGCGTCGTCGAGCCCGCCGTCGCGGAGTGCGCGGATCCCTTGCTCGAGGCGGTCCGCGTCCGACATGCCGGCGGGCTTCTCGAACGGGCTCGGCGCCCGCTCGCGGAGGTGCAGGTCGATCGCGCGCGCGAGCTCGCAGAGCCGCTCGAGGTACTGCCCCGCCTGGATCGCCGCGATGGGCTTGAGGATCCAGTGCCTCGGCACGAGCTCGAGCTCGAACGTGAGGTGGGCGCCCCCACCCGCGCCCTCGTCGAGCGTCACCTTGTACGCGTACGATCGGAGCGGCCCGCTCCGCATCGTGCGCAGGACGCTGAACGTCTTGTTCCACACCCACTCGAACGGCGCCTCCTCGTACACGAGGTCGAAGCCCCCCGCGCTCGTATGCGCCACGAAGCGCGCCGACGTGGTCGCGGCGTCCTCCCGGGGTATGGGGCTGAAGGTCACCGGCTGGTTCCCGATGAGACGATTGCCGCGATCGGTGTCGGTGATGAGGGGCCACACCTCCGAGACGCTCGACGCGAGATCGATCGTCGCCTGCCGGGTCACGCTGCCTGGGCTGGCCGTAGGTCGTTCGGGCGGGGACACGTCGCTCGAGCGGGAAAGCTAACACGGCGCCCCAGGCCGGGCGGTATATTCGCGGGATGGCGATCACGCTCGGGCCCGGTGTCCAGATCGACCGCTACGAGCTCCTCGCTCCGGTGGGAGAGGGCGGGATGGCCACCGTGTGGGTCGCGCGTTTGCGTGGCAAGCACGGCTTCGAGAAGCTGCTCGCCTTCAAGAGCGTTCTCCCCAGATACGCCGAGGACCGGAGCTTCCGCTCGATGTTCCTCGACGAGGCGCGCATCGCCTCGCAGATCGAGCACCCGAACGTGTGCCAGATCTTCGACCTCGGCGAGCACGAGGATCTCCTCTACATGGTGCTGGAGTACGTCGACGGGGACTCGCTCGCGAACCTGCAGGCGCAGGCCAGGCAGGCGGGCGGCGTACCGCTCGCGGTCGCCGTGCGGATCGTCGAGGAGGTCTGCCTCGGGCTCGAGGCCGCACACGAGCTCTGCGACGCGCAGGGTCGGCCCCTCGAGGTCGTGCACCGCGACGTCTCCCCCCAGAACGTGCTGGTCAGCCTCTCGGGCGCAGTCAAGGTCATCGACTTCGGGATCGCCCACGCGCGGGACCGCCTCGCCATCGAGTCGAGCGCCGACTGGGTGAAGGGCAAGACCAACTACATGGCCCCCGAGCAGGCTCGGAGCGAGCCGGTGACGCGCGCGACGGACATCTGGGCCGCCGGGGCGCTCCTCTACAAGTTGATCACCGGCGCGGCCCCCTACCAGGGCGCGAGCGAATCGCAGACGCTGCTCTCCCTCGTGTCCGGGGGTCCACCCAACGCGCTGCCGGAGGCCGTGCCGGCCCCCCTCCGCGAGATCATCCTGAGAGCGCTGTCGCACGGCCCCTCCCAGCGGTACGGGACGGCGGTCGACATGCACGAGGCCCTGAAGGCCTCGGCGCAGCAGCTCGGCCTCGGAGCGAGCCGCGCCGACGTCGCCGCGTTCGCGAGCGCGAACCTGTCCCACGCGGCGCGTGCTCGCAAGGCCGCCCTTCGGGGGCTCGGCGAGTCGCCCGGCTTCATGGAGATGCCGTCCTTCGATGCCGCCCCCCCCCCGGTGCGCGGGCGCGCGGACATCTCCCTCGACACGAGGGCTGATCCGAGCATCGATCGCGCCCTCGGCCTCGCGGCACACCCGGTCGAGGTCTCGGTGTCGGAGATCGGTCGCCTCGATCCCTCGGTCCGCAAGCCACCGGCTCCCGTCGAGCTCTCCATCTCCGACATCGGCGCCATGGATCCGAGCATCCGGAAGCCGCCGGCTCCCGTCGAGCTCTCCATCTCCGACATCGGTGCCATGGATCCGAGTGTCCGCCGGGCGCCGTCCGGGCCCAGTTCGATCACGAAACAGTCCGACAAGGGCACCCGCGCGGCCATCCCCGAGCTGCCGACCCCCGACCCGCCAGCCGCGCCCCCCCTGCCGTCGATCACGGAGACGTCGGTGAGCAAGGTCGAGAAGGCCGCGTTCATGGACGTGCGCGCGCTCATCTCGAACGAGGCAAGCGCCGGCGCCGGCGACGCCGAGGAGAGCTCGGTGCCGATGACGCGCGCCGTGTCGTTGCCCGCCGCCGTCAACCCCACGGGGCCCGTGGAGCAGCCGCACATCGCGCTCGCCGCCCGGCCGAAGCACCTCAAGCCGCTCCCCACCAAGAAGCGGGTTCCCCGGTGGCCGAAGGTGCTCGCCGCCAGCATCTTCCTCCTCGCCTTCGTCGCCATCGCGGTCCGCATTGGCGTCCCCGAGCTCGCGAAGCAGCGCGCGATCAGCGCGGCGCGCGAGCACGGCGTCACGATGACGATCGATCACGCGAGCTTCACCTTCTCGGGGGTCGAGTTCTTCGGGGTCCGCGCGGAGATGGCGGCGATCCCCGGTGTGGTCGCCGAGGTCTCGGACTTCCGGGGCGATCTCGCGTCGGACACGGTTTCGCTCAACGGCCTCGTCCTCACGGTCACCGTCCCCCTGCGCGACCTCCTGGCGAGCCTCGACCGCGCCGGAAGGAGCGGGCGAGCCGGGAAGGTGCGCCGCATCGTGAGCGTCTTCGCGAAGGTGCACATGAAGCAGCCCGTGAAGAACGTGGAGAGCGTCGACGTCGCGGACGCGTCGTTCGACGTCGGCGCGCAATCCGCCCTCGGCGACACCCTGAAGGCCCAGCTCGGCAACGTCACCCTCCGGACGACGTCCGGGTCCACCTTCGGCCCGTGGGCGGTGTTCGTGGAGCAGGAGCCCGCCGGCCGACGCACGCGCATCGTCTTCGATCCGCCGATCCCCGACGGCCCGACGGCGCTCATCGTGTCGACCCCCGGGACGGATCAGCTCACGCTCAAGATCCCTCGCACCCCGGTCGCGCGCCTCGGGATCCCCACAGCGGGACTCGGGCTCGAGAGCGAGGGACCCGACGTGGAGGCGTCCATGGAAGGGGCGATCAAGCCCACCGGTCAAGTGGACCTCGCCGGCTCCTTCTCGATCTTCGGCGCCTTCCGCGCGAACAAGAAGCCGTACGACCTGAAGGTGAAGGGGGGCCTGAGCGGCGCGGACGTGAAGAAGCCCCTCTCGATCGTGAAAACGACGGCGGAGCTCGGGCCGTTCTTCACCCACGTCACCGGGACGGTCACCCCGAAGGAAGGCGGCGTCCGCATCGACGCCGCCTTCGAGGCGGTCGACGGGATCTCCTGCGATCGCGTCGCGCGCGCCGAGGCCCAGCGGCTGGGCACGCTCGGCAAGGTCCTGTCGGACCTCGCGCGCGCGACGGGCATCGTGGCCGTGACGGGCACGGTCCGCATCCGGGGCACGTTCGTGTTCGACTCCGACGAGCCCACGAAGCGCAACCTCGCGTGGCAAGCTCGCGACACCTGCGGGCTCGCCCTGTTCAACTGGTGAGACGCGCAAGGACGCGAGGGCTTCCTGCGGGGACCGGACGCTGCTAAGGTTCGTGGCCCTCGTTCCCAGGAGCTTCGATCATGCGTGGTTTTCTCCAGCCTGCCCTCCGACCCACCCGCACCAACGCGCAGGCCGCGTTCCTCGGCTGCTCGCGCGGACGCCGCGCCAAGCTTGCGCGTGCGGCCCAGACGAACCTCACCGTCGCTCACCAGTGGGGCCGCGGCGAGGGCGTCCAGCCCGCGGTCGCGGAGGCGCTCGACGCGGCGCTGAAGGCGTACCTCGCGAAGAAGAAGAAGTAGACCTAGATCCCGACCTTCCCGAGCGGCGCGTCCACACCGGCGCCTCGCTCGGCGGCGGTGGGCCGGTTCTGCCACTTCCTTCCTCCGAGCGGCGCGCTCTCGCCAGCCTTCTTGTACGCCGAGGTCCCGCCCACGCGCACGAAGACGCCCAGCGTGACGAGGCTCGCTCGTGGGCCCGTCGTCGCGGTGTCCCGGTAGGCCACGCCGAACGCGGAGGGCGTGTCGCTCGCGAGCGTGTCCCGGCCCCCCGCGTCGAGGAAGACCCCGAGCCCATTCGCGAGGCCGCCGCCGAAGGAGACCCCCGTGGCCCGGTACGTGTCGTCGCCGCCCTCGTCGAGGTGCACCGCCGTCGCGAGATCGTGGGCCACGCCCAGCGACGTCCACGGGGCGTGGAACGTCGGGTTGTAGCGATCGTTGCCCGACACGTCGAGGTGCACGGCTCCCGCGAGGTGCGCCGCCGCCCCCTGCACGTAGTACAGTCCGTCGTAGCGATCGTTGCCCGCGCCGTCCGCGAAGATGCCTGCACCCTGCACGAATCCCGCTCCCTGCGCGAACACGCCCGCCACGTAGTGATCCTGGCCGCGCCCGTCCACGAGGACGCCCATGCCGCCCGGGAAGGCGTGGTCCGGGTCCGGCCAGTCGGGACGGTGCCCCGCGCCGCACCCCTGCGCGAAGTTGTGGTTTGCCGTGGGTGACCCGTAGAGACCCGTGAGCTGATCGCTCGGGTACAGGATGTCCCCGCCGAGCTTCGCCTCTCCCGGGTTCGCGAAGTAGATGTCGTCGCCGGCGAGGTCGACGACCATCCCCACGCCCTCGGTGAAGCCGTAGCCCTGACCCACGTGGTAGATCTCGTAGCGATCGTCGCCGGCGCGATCGAGCAGGAGGCCCGTCCCCCACGCCGCCGCGCCCTGCGAGAAGCCCTCCGCCACGTAAAGGTCGTCGCCCCCCTCGTCGTAGAGGACACCCACGCCGTGCGCGCCGGCCCCCTGCGAGCCCGACAGCGACCGGTAGCGATCCTTCCCCTTGCCCAGGTCGAACAGCATCCCGATCCCGAGATCCCCGGCGCCCTGGCGCGGCGTCCGCGAGGCGGTCTTTCCCTCGACCCGGCCCTCGTCGTCGCTGGCGAGGCGGCGACCCACGCCATCTCCAGGGGCGGGCGACTCGACGTACCCGTAGCGATCGTCCCCGTCGAGATCGACGGACACGCTGACCGGGACGTCGAGGGTGCCGGCGCCGGTCGGCACCTCGTACGTGTCGTCTCCCCCCGTGTCGAGCAGGAGGGCGGCGTCCCCGGCGAGGCTCTCGGCGGTGTGACGATCCGCGCGCGCACCTCGTAGCACGACGGCGCCGATCCGCGTCTCCACGTCGATGGGATCGAGCGTGCGCCCACGGAAGCGCCCGAGATCTGCCTGCTCGAGCGCGCGCGCGAGGACCGACGCCGCGCGCTCCATGCGCTTCACGTCCACCCCCTCGAACACGTCCGGCAGGGTCGGCGTCCACTCGAACCGGCGGACGCCGAGGAGCCAGCTCGGGATCGCGTGCATCGCGCGGTAGTCGTCGGGTGCGGTGCGCCAGGGCGTGGCCCCGAGCCCGCGAGCCCGGACGACCTCGCCGTTCGCGAACGCGATCGCGCGGACGACGGGGACGAGGGCGCGCGCGAGGTCCGCCGGCACTGCCGCCGTACGGCCGCGCTTCACGACGGCCCCGAGTTCATCGAGGGCCAGCCCGAGCGGGTCGTCCCCCTCCATCGCGTAGAACGCGCCCTCCGTGCAGGGCCCCTTCGTGCCCCCCCCCCCACGCAAGGCGGCCGCCACCGCGAGCGCGTCGCTCACCGGTGTCCTCGTGGCGCCGAGGTCCAGCCCGGCCGCCACCTCGCGTGTGAGCCGGATGCCCGCGAAGGGATCGGTCCCCACGCGCCGCGCGAGCCTCATCGCGCGCGGATCCGCGACGTCCAGCTTGCTGGTCGCGATCGCGCCGCCCCCCAGCGTGAGCGAGCACCGCGACCGGTCGATCCCCCCGAGCGCGTCGTCGAGCGCGTCACCGCGGCTCGTGCAGTCCCCGACGGCACCCAGCTGGGGTTGGTTCCGGGCGCACACCACGGGGCGGCTGGTGTCGGGCGCCGCCGCCGAGGGCTTCGCGCACTCGGGTCCGCATGGAGCCGCCGGCACGACGGCAGCGTCGCTCGATGGCGCGGAGCACGCGACGAGCGCCGAGAGCGCGACGAGCGCCGAGAGCGCGACGAGACCGAGACCGCGGGGTCTGTGGACTCCCATTTCTGCACGAACGACCGCGCACCGGTCGGGAACAGGCCCCGTCCCGATCGGGGACGCGATCAGCGTCGTGAAGAGGGCGGATCGGGTGGGAGCGGCCGCCACGACCCGCGCTCCGGCAGCGCCCGCCGGAGGACCACGGTCGAGAAAGGACCGACGTCTATCGTCTGCGCCGCGGGGTACGACGTGTGACCGTCGAACGTGGGCGAGGTCGTGTCGAACACGAGCACCCATCGCTCGCCCCAGGGACGCGGCGGCAGCGTGAACGGGATCGACGCCGCGCACGCGGAGAATACGAGGAAGAACGTGTCGTCCACGACCGGGCGCCCGAGGTCGTCGACGATCCCGAGCGCGTCCCCCGCGAGGAGGAGCCCGAGGGTCGCCGTCTCGGGCCGCTGCCAGTCCCGGTCGTTCATCTCCTCGCCGCGCGGCGCGAACCACGCCACGTCCTTCCCGTGCGCGCCGAACGCGGTTTCGCCCCGCAGGAAGCTCGGCCTGCGGAACACGGGGTGTCTCTTGCGGAGCAGGACGAGATCGCACGTGAACACGAGCAGCGCCTTCCGCCCGGCGTCGAGATCGAACCCGACCCACGACGTGTCGTTGTCCTGGACGTACGCGTTGTTGTTGCCGCCTTGGGTCTTCCCGAGCTCGTCCCCGCTCGTGATCATCGGCACGCCCTGCGAGAGGAGCAGGGTCGCGAGGAAGTTGCGCGCCTGGCGCGCACGGAGCGCCTGGATCTTCGCATCGTCGGTCTCACCCTCCACGCCGCAGTTCCACGACAGGTTGTCGTCCCACCCGTCGCGGTTGTCCTCGCCGTTGGCGAGGTTCCGCTTCTTCTCGTACGTGACGAGGTCGCGCAGCGTGAACCCGTCGTGCGCCGTCACGAAGTTGATGCTGGCCTGCGGTCGCCGGCCGCCGGGCTCGTAGAGATCGCTCGACCCGGTCAGGCGGTACCCCATCTCGGCGACGCGCGCCCGCTCGCCGCGCCAGAACCGCCGCGTCGCATCGCGGTAGTGGCCGTTCCACTCGGTCCACAGGATGGGGACGGTCCCGAC
>SXGT01848059.1_pt1 | contig 24383 bp, 14 predicted proteins | sample 3176221 | NCBI WGS metagenome assembly SXGT01 (sample SAMN11356862, study PRJNA531348) | freshwater metagenome | isolation source: freshwater sample F1-120 | place: China: Fuxian Lake, Yuxi | collected 2017-12-25
CAGCAACCGCGGCGGCGACTGGAACGGGCGGCGGCGTCGCCGGCTTCGGCGCAGCCACGGGAGTGGGCGCAGGCATTGCGGCCTTCGCGGCCGGAGCTGGCGGCGGCGTCGGGGCCGCGGCGGGCTTGCTGGGAGCGGGAGCCGCGGCAGCACCACCGACCGCGCCGGCGTCGATGACCGCGATCACATTGCCGACCGGAACGACGTCACCTTCCTTGCAGCGCAGCTCGGCGATCGTGCCGGTGAACGGCACGGTGATCGTGACGGTGGCCTTGTCCGTCATCACTTCGACGAACTCGTCCTCTTCCTTCACGGCCTGACCGGCCTTGACCTTCCAGCTGACGATCTCGCCCTCGGCGATGCCTTCTCCGATGTCGGGCAGTTTGAATTCTTTGAGTGCCATGGCAGTAGCTCCTGAAGCTTCAGTCGAATGCGATTGCGGGTTCCGCGGCTCGTGTCCGGTTGCGTTGTTTCGCCCGTGTTGGTTCCTCGAGCCGCAAAGAAAAACTGAGTCGGCCGGCGCCGAAGGCGCCGTCAGGCTCACCAGGTGAACGTCTTCTCGATGCCGGCGAGCACGCGCTTCTCGTCGGGCATGTAGAGGTGTTCGAGCGTGTAGGGGAACGGCGTGTCGAAGCCGGCGACGCGCACGATCGGACCTTCAAGGTGCTCGATGCACTTCTCGGCGAGCAGCGCCGACAGCTCGGCGCCGTAGCCGCAGGTCTTCGGCGCTTCGTAGACGACGACGCAGCGGCCGGTCTTCTTGACCGACTCGAACACCGTGGCTTCATCGAGCGGCACCAGCGTGCGCAGATCGACGATCTCGACGCTGCGGCCGGCCTGTGCCGCGGTCGCGGCAGCGGCTTCGCACACCGACACCATCGCGCCGTAGCAGAGCACCGTCACGTCGGTGCCTTCGCGGGCGATGCGGGCCTTGCCGATCGGCACCACGTGTTCGCCGAGTGGCACCTCGCCCTTGCCGTGGCGATAGATGCGCTTGGGTTCGAGGAACATCACCGGGTCCTCGTCGCGGATCGACGCGATCAGCAGTCCCTTCGCGTCGGCCGGCGTGCTCGGGATCACGACCTTGAGCCCCGGCGTGTGGCAGAAGTACGCCTCGCTCGACTGGCTGTGGTAGTGGCCGCCGCGGATGCCGCCGCCGTACGGCGAGCGGATCACCATCGGGCAGGTGTACTCGCCGCCGCTGCGGTAGCGCATCTTCGCCGCTTCGCTGACGATCTGGTCGAACGCGGGATAGATGAAGTCGAGGAACTGGATCTCGGCGATCGGGCGGATGCCGTAGACGGCCATGCCGATCGCGGCACCGATGATGCCGCACTCGGACAGCGGCGTGTCGAAGCAGCGCTTCTCGCCGAACTCCTCGAACAGGCCGGCGGTGGCGCCGAACACGCCACCCTTCTTGCCGACGTCTTCGCCGAACACGACCACCCGATCGTCGTTGCGCATTTCGGTGCGCATCGCGTCGAGGATCGCTTCGAGCATCGTCATCACCTTGGTGCCGGTCTTGCCTTCGCCGGCCTTGGTCTCAGTCGCGGTCATGGGAATGTTCTCGTGGGTGTGCCGGAGTTGTTCAGAGTGGGAAGTGGCCGACCTGGGCACCGACGCCGCCCTTCAGCATCAGGTCGTGCAGTTCCTGCCGCTGCTGCTTCAGCTGCGGCGTGAGGTTCATGTAGACGTCGTCGAACATCGTCTCGGGGCCGGGGTTGGCGACTGCTTCGGCCGCATTCACGGCGGTCTGGATCGCGGCCTTGGCGCCTTCGACGCATTCCTTCTCGAACGCGTCGTTCCACAGCTTCTTGTGCTTCAGGTAGAGCTGGAAGCGCGCGATCGGGTCCTTCTTCTTCCACGCCTCGTAGTCCTTGGCGTCGCGATAGCGCGCCGCATCGTCGGAGCTCGAGTGCGACGCCATGCGGTGCGTCACCGTCTCGACCAGCGTCGGCCCGTCGCCGCGCCGCGCGCGATCGACTGCTTCCTTGCAGACGCGGTAGACGGCGAGCAGGTCGTTGCCGTCGACGCGCACGCCAGGCATGCCATAGGCGTCAGCCTTGATCGCCATCGACTCGCTGGCGGTCTGCTTGCAGGACGGCACCGAGATCGCGTAGCCGTTGTTCTCGCAGACGAACACGACCGGCGCCTTGTAGACCGCCGCGAAGTTGAGGCCGGTGTGGAAGTCGTTGCTGCTGGTGCCGCCGTCGCCGCAGAACGTCATGAACACGGTGTCGTCGCCGCGCATGCGCGCCGCCATGCCAGCCCCCGCGGCGTGCGTGAGCTGCGTGCCGATCGGCGAGCTGATCGACACGAAGTTCGCCTGGCGGAAGCTGTAGTGCACCGGCATCTGCCGGCCCTTGCTGGTGTCGCCGGCGTTGCCGAACCACTCGCAGATGACCTTCTCGATCGGCACCTGGCGCAGCAGCAGGATGCCGGGCTGGCGATACGCCGGGAACAGCCAGTCGCTGTCCTTCAACGCGTAGGCAGCGCCGAGGTGCGACGCCTCCTGGCCGGTCGACTGCAGGTAGAAGCCGATGCGCCCCTGCCGCTGCAGGGCGAGGCCGCGGTCGTCGAGCGCGCGCGTCGTCACCATCAGCCGGTAGAGCTTCTGCAGCTCGGCGGCGGGAAGGTTCGGATCCTTGCCCTTCTGGGCCTTGCCGTCTTGGTCGAGGATCGTGAGCAGTTCGAGGCTCATGGATATCCGTGTTGGGAAGCGGTGTGGATGGGTGCGACGGCGTTGGCGGCGGCGAGTGCCTTCTTCTGGTGCAGCATGCCGGCGAGGTAGAACTCGGCCGCCTTGTAGCTCGATCGCACGAGCGGTCCGGCGGCGACGTACAGGAAGCCCTTGGTCGCGGCGCGCGCTTCCAGGGCGGCGAACCGTGCCGGCGACAGGTGTTCGCGGACCGGCAGGTGCAGCAGCGTCGGCCGCAGGTACTGGCCGAAGGTGACGACGTCGACGCCGTAGTCGCGCAGGTCGTCCATCGCCTGTTCGACTTCGCGTTCACTCTCGCCGAGGCCGAGCATGATCGACGACTTGGTGACGAGATCGGGGCGCAGCCGTTTGGCCAGGCGCAGCGTCGCCAGCGAACCGACATAGCTGCAGCGGTGGTCGCGCACGCGCGGCGTCAGGCGCAGCACGGTCTCGACGTTGTGGGCGTAGACGTCGGGGCCAGCTTCGAGCACGGTCGCGATCATCTCCTCCGTCGTCAGCGTCTGGCGCTTGCCGGCGAGCCAGTCGCCGACCAACGCTTCGACCAGCATCTCCGGCGCCCGCCGCTTGATGGCGCGGATCGTAGCAGCGACGTGGGCGGCACCGCCGTCCGGCAGGTCGTCGCGATCGACCATCGTCAGCACGACGTACTTCAGGCCCATCGCGACGCAGGCCTCGGCGACCTTCTCCGGCTCATTGGGATCGACCGGCGTGCCATCGGCGTGCGTCTTCACCGCGCAGAAACGGCAACCGCGCGTGCAGGTGTCGCCGAGCACCATGAACGTCGCCGTGCCCGACGCCCAGCACTCGCCCATGTTGGGGCACTTCGCTTCTTCGCAAACGGTGTGCAGGCCGCGTTCGCGCAGGGTCTTTTCGAGTCCGGCGACGACGGGGCCCGACGGAATCGGCACCTTCAACCAGTCCGGCTTCGGACCTGGAGTGATGCGCTTGGGCGGGATCGACGACATCGTGGCGGGGCGCCGGGAAGGGCGACGAACGGCCGGGCACGATAGGAATGCGGGCGCGCCGACGCCAATTGGATACCGACAAGTATCGAACGTCCTACCGGCGCCGCGGAGTGCCCGATCGCGCGGCGATGACGGTTACAAGTCAGTTGCCAATAACGATCTGCAACGCATCCGAGGATCCGAACGGAAGCGCCCAGGCGCTCAAGTTGGCGTCGAACACGAGGGATTGCACACCGATCTGCGTGCCGCCCAATCCGCCTTCGTTGGGAATCGGCAGCCCGACCTGCGCCGAGCCGAAGGCGTCGGCGATGACCGCCACGAGGACGTCGGGGAACACGTGGACGAGCACGCACGGTTGCGCGCCGGGCAAGGCAACGCCGGTGGGCAGCACGGCGCCGAGTTTCACGGAGAACAGCACCAAGGCCTGTGGCGGCGTGTTGTCGGTGGCGAGCGTGAAGTTGGAGTTGCCAGCCACCGGATCGCCACCCGCCGCGCCGATGTAGGGCGGGCCGAAGGTGGTGCTGCACGGTTGCCCGACGAACGTGAGGCTCGCCGGCGTGCGCACGAACCGCAGGCCGCGCCACGCCGTGTTGGCCGGGCCGATCGCGAGCGACTGCACGAGCGAAGCGGCGCCGGTGTCGATGGCCTTCACCAGCTGGTTGCCGGTGGTGGTGGCGCACAGCGTGGTGACGCCGTTCGCCGTGAAACCCGACAGGCCGCGGCAGCCGACGCCGGGTCCGGGTGACAGGGTGTACTGCAGCGTCCAGACGCCCGCGGCCAGCGCCCACTTCTGGATGCCACCGAGTCCCGTCGTGCGGTCGTCGGCGACGTAGAGCGTGTTCGCGTTCGCGAACCAGAAGTCGTACGGCGACGGGCCGGACGTGGTCGGGAAGCCCGGCAGCAGGGAGATCGACTGCGGGCTCGTCGTCGGCAGGCCGTTGCCGACCGCACAGACGCCGAAGGCGCTGCCGGACGCAGTGACGGCCCACACCTGGTTGTTCCACACATCGACGCGGCGGATGTTGATGCTGGTGGTGTCGAGTTGCAGCGACGACGAGGCGCCGAGGCCCGCGACGAAGCGCACGCTGGGGTTGTTCGCCGCCGACGCGGTGCCCGCGGTCCAGAACTCGAGTCCCGAGTAGCTGGCGATGCCGCGGAAGTTGTTCTGCGAGTAGGCGTCGCTCAGCGCGGTGGTGCTGTCGATCACCTCGTCGAGCCCGATGCGCGCGCAGACGCGAGGCACCGAAGAACTGGAGCTGCTGGCGACCGACGCGCCGCCGGGGGCTGTGCCATAGCCCGCGACCAGCAAGAAGCGACCGTCGGCCGACTGCGTCAGTGCGCCTTCCGAAGTGGCGGTGCCCGAACTCGTCACCGGCTTGTGCAGGCCGTTCGCCGAAGTCGGCAGCGGCACCGACTGCACGAACGTTCCGGCGAGCGTGTACTCGTCGAGGAACAACGCGGTCGAAGCGTTGCTCAGGGCGGCGCTGCCGGTGCCGACCCGCAGCAACACGAGGTTGCCGGGGGTGATCTGGGCGAGGGCTGGCGACAGAAGGCAGCCGAACAGGATGACGGAGCGAGCGCGCAGCATGATGGGAGGCGGGGCACCGGCTGGGCCGGCGGCTCTCCCACAGTAACACGCCAGATCGAGGGATCGCCCGGCGCGCGTGGGGGTCCTGCTACGGTGCGTCGAATCGTCGACGGCATCGCGCTTCTCGATCCATTGCCTCGAACGACTCGTCGTGCTTCGCACGCCGACTCGCAAGGCGACTTCGCACCCTCCTCCTGCACGCGGCCGAGCCGCTTTGCAGGAGGCCGGTGCTTCAGTTGCCTCGAACGACTCGTCGTGCTTCGCACGCCGACTCGCAAGGCGACTTCGCACCCTCCGCCTGCACGCGGCCGAGCCGCGTGGCAGGCGGCTGGTGCTTCAGTTCCCCACAGTGATCTGCAGCGCGTTCGACGTTCCGATCGGAATGTCGAAGCCGACCAACGACAGGTCGAAGGCCGCGACTTGGGCGCCGAGCAGCAGCCCGCCGAGCGACGAGCTGTTCGGCAGCGGGATCGGCGTGGCCGCGGCGCCGGCGCCGTCGGACACCGTGAGCAGCAGCAGGTCAGGCAGGAAGTAGACCTGCACGCACGCCGGCGTGCCCGGGACCGGGAATCCGATCGGGCTGACCGGGCCGCCGTAGAGCAGGAACATCACGAACTGGCCGGCGCCGCAGTTGCCGGCGGTGACCGCGAAGTTCGTGTTGCCGGTGACCGGGGCGCCGCCGCTCGTACCGACCGTCGGCGTGCCGTTGTTGTTGGCGCAGGCGGTGCCGCTGTGCACCAGAGCGCTCGGAGTGCGAACGAACTGCACGTCTCGGAACGCGGTGTTGGCCGCGGCCGTGACCAGAGTGGTGAACGCCGAGCCAAGGCCGGTGTCGGTGACCGTGACGATTTCGCTGAGTGCGGCGCTGGTCGAGGCGAACAGGGTCGTGACGCCGCTGTTCACGTAGCCGGACAGGCCGCGGCAACCGGTGGTCGCATTCGGCGCGAGCGTGTAGGCGAGCGACCACGTGCTGCCGCTGAACGTCCACTTCTGGATGCCGCCCGAACCGTTGGTGCGGTCGTCCGCCACATAGAGCGTGTTGGCGTCGGCGAACCAGAAGTCGTAGGCCGAAGCGCCCGTGCCGGTTGTCATCGAAGTGATCGTCTGGCCCGAGGTGGTAGGCAGGCCGGTGCCGACCGAGCTGATGCCGAGGAACGCCCCCGAGGCTGAGCTGCAGTAGAGCTGACCGTTGTAGATGTTCACGCAACGCAGGTTCGTCACCGTGCCGCTCAGCTGGGTCGACGTCGTAGCGCCGAGGTTGGCGACGAAGCGCACGCCCGGCGTCGGGACGGTGCCGGTGCCGGACGTCCAGAACGAAGTGCCATCTACGCTGGCAACGCTGCGGAAGCTGTTGGCGGTGTAGGCGTCGCCGAGTGCCGTGCTCGAGTCGATGCTGCCGTCGAGGCCGATCCGGCAGATGACGCGGTTGACCGAGGCGGCAGCGGAGCCGGCAACGCTGAGTGTGCCGACGGCCGCGTCATAGCCGGCCGCGAGCAGATAGCGCCCATCGACCGATTGGGTCACGAAGCCATGCGAGCTTGAGGTGCCGGAGTCGGTGCAAGCACGGTTGCCGCCGACCACCGTGGTCGGCAACGCGATCGTCTGCACGAACCCGCCGCTCGGGGTGTACTCGTCGAGGAAGCGCGGAGTGGCGGCGTTGGACAGGGCGGCGCTGCCGTTGCCGACGCGCGACACGATGAGATTGCCGGGCGTGATCTGGGCGAAGGCAGAAGCGGCGAGAAGGAACGTGGTGCCGAGGGCGGCGAGGCGGGTGGAATGCATGCGAGTTGCTGTGGCTGGAACCGTGAAGGGGCGACAGCCTAGGTCCCATGGTGAAGGAACGCGAAGGACTGCGTGTGACGTTCCCGCGACTTGCTTTGCGGTGTTCCAGAAGCACGTGCGCGAAGCTCCCACCGGGTGGGCTCAACGCACGTTTGTGGCGAAAGCGACGGCGAGGCGCGAATGGGCGTCGAGGAACTGCAGAAGGTGCGCCAGTACGACCGCGGGGGCTTCGAGTTGCGGCGAGTGGGCGAGATCGTCGAGCACGGTCAGGTGCGCGTTCGCCATCTCGCGCACGAGGCGGTGGCCTTGCGCCACCGGCACCAGCGCATCGTGCGCACCAAAGAGCAAGCGCGTCGGCGCGCGGATTGTGCGGTGGCCGTTCTCCCACGCTTCCGGATCGTCTGGCAGCAACTGCCGCTCCTGGCACATGAGCGCGCGAAGCACACCGTCACGCCGCGCCTCGCGCAGGTAGAGCTTGCGCAGCTCCGCCGGAATCTGCGTTCGGTCTGCGAAGTTCTGCTTCATGCCGAAGTCGACGATCATCTCCTTCGAGAGAACGCCGAGCACGATCTCGGCGAGCCACGGCGTGTCCCAGAACCAGCGGCCGTCGAGCGCTCCCTCGCGGTAGGCGGCAGGGGCAATCAGGCATAGTGCGGTGGTTCGCTCGGGGTGCATGCGCGCGAACCCAAGCGCCAACGATCCGCCGAGGCTGTGGCCGACCAGCGTTGCGCGTTCGATGGAGAGAGCGTCGAGCGTGGTCGCGAGCCGGCGCCGGTGCCCTGCGAGCGAATAGTCGCCATCGGCGGGCTTGGTCGAGCGCCCGGCGCCGAGGGCATCCCACACTGTGACGCGATAGCCGGCCGCGACGAGAGGGCCTTCGAGGTACTGCCAGCCCAGACTCGAATCGCCCAAGCGGTGCAGCAGGACGACGTCTGGACCGATGCCCGATTGGCGAACGAAGATCAGTTCGCCTTCGATCGCGAGGCTGCGTCCTGGCGGCGGGGCGGGAAGGTCCGAGAGATCCGTGGTTGCACAACCCGCAAGGAGTGTGCACGCAACGAGTGCGAACGCTGTGTGAATGGGCATGCGAGCCTCCCAAGAAGCACGCACCCTAGAAGTCGATGCTGTGATCCGGCGCGAACTCTTGCGACACGGTTCGTTTCGCGCGGCTTATCGGCGGGGGCGCTCAACGAGCAGTCGAACCGCCGCGCGGGCGGCAACGAGACGATGCGGCTCGATCTGCGGCTGCTGGCGGCGACGCACATGGATCTGCGGGCGATCGTGAAGGTGGGGAGGTTCCGCGAGGACATGTTCTTCCGGCTGGTGGCGGTGGAGATCGGGGTGCCGCCGTTGCGCGAGCGCGGTGACGACATCCTGTTGCTCGGCAAACCTTGCGTGAGCACAACGCGGAGCCGCGGGAGCGGACGCTGCGGTTGGGCGTCGGTCGCGAAAGCGGCGCTGCGTGAATATCGGTGGCCTGGGACGTGCGCCTGCTCGAGCAGGTGTCGCGCGGCCGGACAAAGGCGAAGAAGGCGCGTGCGCTCGGCATCTCGCGCATCGCGATTTACGCAAAGTTGAAGCGCTTCGAACTGGGGTGAGCTTCGCTCCGCGCGGGTTGCGGCCATGGCATGGCGGGTTGAGGGGGTTGCCGGTTACCTGGGGTCGGTTACTTTCTGGGCGTCTTCTCGAACCTCACTCAGGAGCCGCCATGCACCGTTCCGCTCGCAAACTGACTGGTAAGGAAGGAAGTATGGAAGGAAGGAAGGAAGGATGGAACGCGTCAGCGACTCTGCGTCGCCGCACTGCTGCTGTCGCTCGCCGCGGCGCCCTGCGTAGCCCAGATTCCTGCCACGCACTCCTCGACGACCGCGCCGCGCAAGGTCCATCCCTGCATCGCCACGCCCGCGCCAGGTGCGATCATTCCGTCCTCTCCCCGCATGGCAGTTCCCGACGGCGTCTGGAACCATGGCGAAGGCTTCGGCGCCAACTACATCGACCACGGTGGCTGGCATGACGTCACGGACGGCACGAACGTCACCGCAGCGGACGTCCACGTGAACCTCGACGACAGGTTCACGACTACCGGTGTGTTCGTCTACGATCCACCGTTGCATCCAGCCGCGGCAGTGAACTTGGTTCGTCAAGAAGGCTACCTGAGGCCAGCCAGCCTGCCGTTGCCGCAGTCCCACCCTCTGTATGGCCAGCTCAGCGAGCCCTATGTCGACCAGGGGGCATTCGAGATGTTCCGTCCCGGCGCGAACTGGGATGGTGTGAAGAAGATTCTGATCATTATTCACACGCAGGAGACGATTGCGTTCCCGCTGGATCACACAGAGACTCGCCTCGGTTGGCGACACATCTACCGAGGCTTCTTCAGCGCGGACGGCCTCGTGCGCAACGAGATCATTGCCACACAGCGCAGCCATATTTCCGAGCAGATGTTCCTCGATACGGACGACAACGACGATGACGGGGAAGTCGAGCGGCCGCTGCTGGCGACACTGGCTAATTGGAGCGGGACGGAGAGCTACTGGCCGATAGAGGCGTATCCAGTCCTCTCGGTCATGGAGCGGAGTACGACGCTCAACGAGCAGCGGCAGATGCAGTTGCTACAGGCGGTGAAGGCGCTGCTCAGCGTGGCCGATACACGGAATCCACTGTATCCGGTTGTCATTCCACCGGCTGATGTCGAACAGCATGTCGTCGTGGCATTTATGGGTGGCAGCAACGGCGGCATGCAGTCGTCACTCGCGTGTCTTCGCTATCCGCATTTGGTTCACGGCGCCTTCGCGGCCGCCATCAACCCGAGTTACCAGCGTCTTTACGCCGAGTTCGACCTGGATCGAGCGCTGGCTCGATTGGCTGGGGCGTCCATGGGGCCGAGTGAGTGCACGGAGAACGACTTTCTGACTTGGAACCAGTACGTTTGGAGCCAGGGGCTCGAGATGCACGACATGTCGGTGTTGCGCCACTTCGTCAATGGCACCAGCTACCGTTCGTTTTGCTTCACGGTCGGTGACGAAGACACGACCTCCACCGGGACCAACTGGATTCGAGTCCTCGACGGAGCGATGTGGAGGGCGCACGGGGTAGCTCAGGGCAATCCGGCGTTTGGCGGGGCCCACCACACCTTTGCATGGACTGCCGGAACCGGGGCGAGGCATCAGTTCAATCTCGGGCCGGTCACCAACCCGTACTTCCCAAACAACAGTAACCCGGTCTACACAACTGCGGACATCGCTAAGGACATGTGGCCAGGGGTTATCCAGCAACGGGCGGCGACATTGGGGCAGTCCATTCCCGTGCCGGCGTTGACCCACACGCCCCGCCCTGCTGGACAGTTGGGTGGTGGCGATGATCCTCAGGAGTGGTTTCTTGGTAGGTCAGGCGAGCCGCCGAGCTACCCGCCGCCGAGCAACCAGTTGAGCCCTGACACAGCTTGGAACGACGCAGTGAATCCAGGCTCAACGGGGACCATGCCTGGTGGCAAAGAAGCGATGTTCATTCGCGACAACATGGTCTACGTCGGTGGTGCCGACGGGTTCGTGTCGAGGTTCTCTGTTGCCAATACGCCAAAGAGGGAACTGATCCGTCAGGGCCGCAGCGTCAAACTTGGGCACGCTTGCTTCGCGCTCGCTCCCGTGCCGAACGGCAGCGACTGGAGCGTGGTAGCAGGGACCCGGCGTCGCTTGTACAAGCTGTCGAAGGACCTCCTGACGGAGCTTGCCCACGTCGATCTGGATTGGGAAGTTGCAGAACCGCACCACGTTGCCTGCGCGGAGGTACTTGGGAGCAATCCGGGGCCGGAGATCATTTGCGCCACAATCCATGGTGGCCTGTGTTTCTTCGACATGCAGTTGAACGAAGTGTTCGAGTGGCCAGAGCCAGGGATTCTCGACTTCTTCGTCAAGAACGGGGCTCTCACTATTCTGTCGCAGCGGGGCGTGTTGGCGAACGTCACCTTCGACACCAACAACGTGGCGACTTTGCATGCGGCCAGCAAGTCGATCCCTGCCCAGCTTCAGACGTATGGAGCGACTCCTGAGGCTTGCCAGGGTGGTCCGTTCGACATGGAACTCATGCGAGTCAACTGGAGTGCATTCGGTTATGGCGTCAACCTTGCCGCGATCAGCACTTGGCGCGGCGACACGGACGGGCACGCGGTTCGCGGGCATTGGCTGTCGGGGCTGCAGCAGTCGCCGTTCCTCTCACTGCAAAACGCGATTCTGGATATTGCGGTGTGCGCCGAGTCCAATTCCTTGGACGCGATCGGGGACCACTGTCTCGTTCTTCAGGCGAACCGGCTCAAGCTGTTCGATCAGATTGGGCAGTTGGTTGGCGAGAAGGATCTGGTGACATCTCTGCAGGGGCGTTACCCGTTTGGCGGTCAGGCTCATGGAATTGTTGTGGGCGAATTGGCAGGGGGTGGCGGCAGTAGCTACTCTGAGGAGGTTGTTGTCGCGACGAATACCGGGTTGATGTGGATGCACGTCAGTGAGCTCGCAGCGCCTGGAGTTCTGCTGCCGGCGCAGGGCACGCTTGCTGGCGCATTCCAAGGAGGATTCTGGATTGAAGTTGGGTCGCAGGAGCAACCGCGCACCAACCAGTGCATGCAGGCCACGTGGGCGATGGCGAGGCGCCCTGGTCTCGGCGGGGCTTTTGACCAATATCTTCACGTGCTGGATCAGAGAGGGGCCTATTGGCGCATTGCAGGAAGCCCGTCTATTTCGCCGCCCACCGCTCAACTGAGAGGGCTGACAGCGGCCACTGGCGCTCGCAGCTGGACGTTTGTCGGGCCGTTATCGGACCCGTCCTTCTCAGGACTTACTCGTTTGCCTTTTGGCGCCATTGACGTCTTGCAGAGTGCTCCCTACTGCACCAAAAATTCTGAACATGTTGTGTTGGAGGATTCTTCTGGTCCTTTTGTCGTTAACAACTGGTTACCTAGAGTGGTGCGCGACTCAACGCTGGATGGGTTCTTTGTTCATCCTTACGGCGGCTCAGTGGCGACATCCAGCAATGGGACTGGTGTAAGAGTTTGGAATTGGCAATTCGGCTTTGCAATCGACCCTACTCTTTCAGTTCCGGCGCAGGACTCGTTCATTAACCTGCTGGTTGGCTACTCCGCTAGCAGTTCGGGAGTGCTTAATGGCGTTTGGGCCTCGACGGCAACTCCGGATCCCATATCAAGTAAAGTGGATCACCTAAAACTTCGCAGCTACATGGGGTCAAACGCGTCTCTGATGCAGCAGTCAGTCGCTGCGTTTGAGCTGCAGCATGTTGCGGAGAATCGATCTGTCGTGGTCCTTGGGTGCCCGGGTGGGAGGGTGCGAGTATTGCGACCGGGGGTGATGATTTCGGCGACTTCTGCCGTGCATGCGCTCTCCGAGTCGATTCACACGAGCGATGATCTCGGCCTTGGAGGGGCCGCCATGGCGGTCCGGCATGAATCTCAGGGATCGGACCGCCTCCGCATCTGGTTCGCTCCGACCGTTGTCCCCGAGGCTAGGCCGTCATCCTACTCGCCAGGCGCCGGACTCGCGCCGAATGAGGTCGCATCGACCAAGATTTATCAATTGGAGTGGACACCTTCGACTCCGCAGGGTCAGGCGCTCCCTGCGCTGGTGAGTGCCGAATTGCATCCTACTGCCGCGAACCTGCGAGGGGCTTGGGGTGCAACTGCTATGCTTGTGACGAACCTCGTCGATAACGCGGTCGCTGGCTTCGGGGGTGACGAACTTGTAGTGGCGACTGCGAGTGGTGATATCGTGGTGTATGCAATTCATGCAACCACAAACGCTTTATCGGAGATGTGGCGGTCCTATGTTGAGGGGGCCATTGGTGGGCTGCATGTCGCCGATCTCAACCTCGATGGCCGGAACGAGCTATATGTAGCCAGCTCGGCTGGATTGCGGAGGTTTGTCCAGCCTCCCTTGGGTTCCGGAGGGCAATGATCATGCGCCTCTCTACCGTGCCAGTGTTGGTGTTTCTCGTTGGTGGCTTGGCGTCCCAAAGTATTTGGAAGGTCAGCAATGTGCCTGGAAGTGGCGCACATTTCACTGATCTCCCGCAGGCGGTGGCTGTGGCGGCCCCTGGGGACTCGATTTGGGTTTATGGCTCTGGAGGTGTGAATGGTCCCTATATGGCAACCACGATCGACAAGGGGATTAGCATTATCGGTTTCATGGCTGGCGTTACTCCGGGAAGTAACGTGCCCTCTGAGAGTCCCTTGCACGGCCATCTGTCAATTGTTGGTGTCCCCGCGGGTCAGCGCGTCGTGGTTTCCAATTTTTTCATGAACAGTCTGTCGTCTCAGGGTGGAGCTATTATGGTGATGGACTGTCTTGGCTCGGTGATTCTGGAAGACCTGTATTTTAATAGCCTGGGAATCGTAAACCAGCCCATCCGGATAGAGCGAAGTGTAGATGTGACTTTGCGGGGTTGCCATCTGGAAATGAGTGGTGACCCCTTGTATGTCATCGACTCTAGCGTGTTGATCACAACGGGGTTAATCCAGCATCGTGATCCGCTACCTTGGCCGTTTCCTGGCTACACGACAACCCGGGAGACTATATCTCTCCAGCGCGCGAACCTGACGATTAGCGGATCGATTGTCGCGGCAATTGGTGCATGGTCCCTGTACGGGTATCCGCCGCGCAACGCCGTCGTAATGGACACCAGCACCCTCCGCATCAGCCCAAGCTCGCTGGTCCGCGGCGGCTACATCCCCGGCACCCCGGGCACGACTCCGACCAGCTTTGTCCCCTCCGTGGCCTTCACGGGTACCGGCCCCAACGCGGTCTACAAAGACTGGCGCACCCCAGCGGCCAACTACGGCACCGTCCCTGTCACGACCACTTGGCTGCACGAGACCTTCCACGATTGGGTGGTCGCCGACGAACTGTTCAACATCCGCGTCAACGGCCCCCTCGGCGGCTTCGCCTTGCTCGCCCTCGGCGACTACGTCCCGTGGACCCAAAGCCCCTGGGGCAACAGCCTCGCCCTCGATCCGATGACGGCGTTCCTGGTCGGATTCGTTCCCTTGAACGCGGCCACCGGCAACTACCAGTGGACCCTGCACTGTCCGAGCACCGCCCTCAACGGCCACGCGTTTGCATTGCAGGCTCTCACCCTGTCCCAGCAAGGCGAGATCGGTCTCACCATCCCCTCGCCGCTCACCGTTGCCTGGGACAAGGACCGCATCCCGTGACAAAGTAGCGGCGCAGGCGGCCCAGCGTTCAACGTTCAACGCCTGCAACCTGCAGTCACCGCGCGCGCCAGATGCCATCGCGCAGCACTTCGTGCGGCCCGTAGTTCGCCTTGTAGTGCATCGTCGCACAGCCCTCGATCCAGAAGCCGAGGTAGTAGTGGGGCACGCCGAGTTGCGCCGCCCATTGGATTTCCGCGAGCACCGAGAACACCCCGAGGCTGCGGTCGGCTTCGTCGGGATCGAAGAAGTGGTAGACGGCGGAGACCGACTGCGCGCACACATCGACGATGCTCACCGCGACCAGCCGGTCGCCGATGCAGTAGCGCAGTTCGTAGGTGTCGACGATGTCGCGCGCGTACAGCCAGTTTTCTAGCGTTTCGCGGCTGTCGTCGCGGTCGGGGTCGGGGTGCTGGTGGCGCAGGTACTTCTGGTAGAGCGCGTGCGCTTCGTCGGTGACGGCGGGCTTCTGCGCCGTCAGCACCACATCAGGATTGCGGCGCAGCACCCGGCGTTGGCTCTTGCTCGGCTGGAACGTCGCCACCGGCACCCGCAGCGGCACGCACAGAGCACAGCTCGGACAGTCCATCGCATAGAAGATCTGCCCGCTGCGGCGGAAGCCGCGATCCATCAGCCCGTGGTAGGTCGAAGGCGCCAGCCGCTCGGCGAGGAAGGCGCGTTCGCGTGCTTCGCGGCCGGGCAGGTAGTTGCACGGGCGCAGCGGTGCTTGCGGCAACCGGCCCGCGTCGATCCACGCGAACAGCCGGCGTTCGTCGAGTTCGTTTTCGTCGCTGTCGTCGGCGCCGCGGGTCATCGTCGGCACTGTAGCGGTGCCCGAATCAGAACGGCACTTGCGAGCTGTCCGTGAACTGGCGGCGCGCGAGCACGAAGTCGAGGAACTTCAGGGCGACGCGCGGGTCGGCGCTGTGGCTCTCCGTCGCCGCGAGTTGCAAGTCGACCAACGTGGCGCCGCGCACGACCAGTTCTTCGCAGAAGCGCAGCACCGCGGCCGGGCCGTCGAAGTACTCGCCGCGCCAACGTTGCCACCCGCGGCGCACTTCGGGATTGGTGGCCGACAGGCCGAGTTTGCGTTCGGCATCGCTGATCAGTCGCAGGATCGCGAGCGCCGGCAGCCCACGCGTGTCGGTGAACGGTTGGGCCGGACGCGGTGTCGACGTCGTCGGCTCGTAGCGCAGCGGCACCTTGCGGCGCGGGCGCGCGCGGCGGCGCTGGTGGGCCTGCAGCACCGGCCGCAGCCGCAGCAGGCCGTAGCTCGGCGTCAGGTAGGCCTGCACCGCGATTTCGTCGGCGAGCAGCAACGTCACCGGCCGGCCGAGGATCGGATGTTTGCGCGGCCGCGCCACTTCTTCGGGCAGGTAGACGCGGCGCGACATCCACTGCATGCCGCGGCCGTCGGCGACGGGCAGACGCACCGTCATCGTGCCGGCGGCGGCGCTGATCAACTCGGCGTCGATCGGTTCGAGGTTCGGGAAGAACACTTTGCTGGAGAAGCCGGCGAGCACGGCGCCGGCGTCGCTGCCGTACAGCGAGTGGATCTGGCTCGTGCTCTGCACCGCGGCGACCACGCCGACGCGGCGGCTGCGCAGCGTGTTGAGGTAGATCGGGAAGCGTGGGATCGCGCCGATCGCCGAGCCGAACTCGTCGATCACCACGGTGGTCGGGAACCGCAGCCGCGCGTCGGGGCGGCGGCCGGCGGCTTCGATGGCGCGGTCGAAGATCTGCTGCACCAGCACGTTGAAGATCGGGCGCAGGCGTTCGAGCCGCGTCTCGTCCATTTCGACCACCAGCACCGTCGGCCGTTCGAACAGGCGTTCGAGCCGCAGTTCGGCGTGCGACAGCACGGCACAGAGGTCCTGGTCGAGCATGGCGACGAGGCGCATGCTGGCGTCGCTGAGGCAGGTCTCGGCGTTGTGGCTGCCGCTTTCGAGGAACGTCGCGAACTTCGCCACCGCGTGCGCCTTCAACCATTCGAGCAGCTTCGGGCGCGGCTGGTCGAGGACTTCGCAGACGCGCGGCAGCGTCAGCGTCTCGCTCGGTGTGTGCGCCAGGCCGAGCATGATGCCGGTGAGGATGTCGATCGAGTTGTTGCGCCAGTACGGGCCGTCGTGCGACGCCTTGTTTTCGACGGCGAGCACCAGCGACGAAGCGATGCCGTGCGCCATCGTCTTGTCCATGCCGGCGCGCAGCGGATTCCAGCCGAGGCTGCCGTTGGGGTCGGTCAGGTTGAGGCGCAGCACACTTTCGCGCGGTCGGCCGGCGCGCACCGCGATGTCGCGCAGCACGCCGAATTGGTCGCCCTTGGGATCGAATACGACGACGCTGCGGCGGCGGTCGGCGAGCAGGCTCGCAGTCAGCGGCAGCACGAACTGCGTGGTCTTGCCGACGCCGGGTGGGCCGACCGTCAGCGCGTGGCGGTTCAGCATCTCCTCGGGCAGAACGAGGCGCATCGGGCCGAGCACGCAGTTGCGCCGCGCGATGTGTTCGTCGACCAGCGGGAACACGCGGTCGAGCACGATCGTGTGCGGCCGGAGTTCGTCGGGCTCGGGGTCGGCGTTCGCTTCGCGATACAGGTCGTAGAGGTCGTGCTCGCGGGCGCGGCGCGACGGGCCGAGCAGCGGCGAGTTGCCATCGGGAATGTGGGGCGGCAGATGCATGGGATCGCTGAGGAACTCGGCATCGAAGTCCCACGAGTCGGGCACGGCAGTGGAGTCGGGTTCGTGCATGGCGGTGCTCTGCAGGACGAGAACGACGCGTGGCACCTGGCGGCTTTCCAGGTACAGACTTCCGGCCAGGATCGAGGTTCGTGAGCGGCGGGCGGTGCCCTGGCGGCACCGTGGACGGCAGTCGGGCGGCGGCGTTTCTCGCACGTGCGCCCTTACCAAATCCAACGGATCCGACAAGTGGTGATGCGCCGCGCGCGCGACTTCACGATCCGCGTTGCGCACGCAAGTGTGGAGCGTTCGCGGTGCGTGCCGTCGCCGATCCCGCGTCGCCGCTTCGTTGTGCGCGCAGCGACGCGAAATCAGGACGACGAGTTACGGCGCGAAGGCCACGCGCAGAATTTTTTCGCGTGGCCGCGCCGCGTCACAGCGCGCCGATCGTCGCCAGCAACGCGTTCGTGCTGGTGGTGCGAACGAGGCTGAGGGCGGCGTCGAGTTCGAGGCCGACGACCTGCGTGCGCAGCACGATGCCGACGAGGCTCGTCGCATCCGGAATCGCGACCGCCGCAGCGGCGATGCCGCCGTTCGGCAGCAGCACGTCGGTGATCAGCGGATCGACGAACAGCGTGCAGCCCGGCGCGCCGAGCGGCAGTGGTACCACCTGCGGCACGATGCCGATGAGGTGCAGCGCCAGCGACAACGGCGTCATGCCACTTGCCTCGCTGGTGAACGTGGCCCCGGTCCACGGCCGATCGCTGGTCGCCAGCGTCACACTGCCTGCGCCACCGGCACAGCCGGCCCCGAAGGGCACGACCGACGCCGGGCAACTCGGCGTCGACTGCGCGAACGTCGCCGCGACGGCGCCGCCGATCACAGTGAACACGCCGCTCGCGAACAGCTCGCCGCGGTTGCTGGTGCCCATCCACGTGATCGCGCTGTTGGCATCGACCAGCGGCGTCCAGGTGGCGCCATCCCAACGGTGGATGCGGCCGACGACCTGGTTGCCCTGGAGGAACGTCTGCGACGCGAGCAGGTCGCCGTTCGGCAGCTGCGTGGTTGCGGCGACGAACAACGGGCTGCCGCTGCCCAGCGGCGACCAGGCGCCGTTCTGGAACACCAGCACGCCGTGGTTCCCCAGTCCCGTCAGGGTGAAGGCGCCGGCAAGCGCTAGGTCGCCGTTGGCCAGGACCTGGATCGAATCGATCGAGCCTGGCGTCGTTCCGTGGGGAGGCAGCGCCGTCCAGGTTCCATTGGCCAACTGCATTACCGACACGACGGGGCCGCCAAACGGCAGGAAGATGCCGGCGGCGAACACGCGGCCATCCGGATGCACCGCGAGGTCGTAGACGTTGTTGATCAGCGGCAGGTTCGTGATCGCCCACGTCGATCCGTCCCAGCGGACCAAGCGCTCGGCGCCGTTGTGGGCCGCCCAGATGTCGCCGTTGGCAGCGACGACGATGCGGTGCGGTGGCCACGTCAAGCCCGCACCGAGCGTGGCCCAGGTCGAACCGTTCCAGCGGGCTATGCGGTTTGCGGGCGCGCCGCCGGCCGTGTTGAAGAAGCCGCCGACGACCACGCTGCCATCCGGTGCGACCGCGACTGCGGTCACCGTGTCGGAGACGCCGAGACCCATCGGCTGCCACGTGCTGCCGTTCCAGTGCGCGACGTTGTTGGCGGCGGTGCCACCGATCGCAGTGAAGACACCACCGGCGACCATGCCGCCATCGGTGGTTGCCGCGTAGGTCTGCACCAGGGGCGGCTTCTCGGCGCCGGCGCGCGCGTAGGTTGCGCCGTTCCAATCGAGCACGCTGTACTCAGCTGGGTTGCCCACCGGCGACACGATCGTCGAGACGAGCAGCGAGCTGTTGTTGCGTTGCAGGATGGCGTACGCCCCGGTGCCCGGGAAATCGCCCAGCAGCGTCCACGCCGTACCATTCCAGCGTTCGAGCTCAGTGCTGCCGCCAATGCTGCCGAACGACGCGACCAGGTTGCCGGCGGTGTCGAGCGCCATCGCATACACCGGCTGCGGGCGGCCGTTGCCGACCGGTTGGATCGCGGCGCCGTCGAAGCGCACGAGGTTGGGGCTGGTCGGGAACGACTGCACACTGAAGGAGCCGCCGATGAACACTTCGCCGCTGTTCGTGGCAGTCAGCGAGAAGACCGTTGCGTTGATGCTGCTGTTGCCGCCGATCGTGGACCAGTTGGTGCCGTCGAAGCGATTCAGGCCGAGCGCCTGTCCACCGGCGCCGCCGACGAAGAGATCGCCGTTCGGTGTGCGGGCAAGTGCGCGCCGCGCGGACGTGAACGTCGGTTGCGTGCCGAACGTCGTGAATGCGCCGCCGGTCCAGCGAGCCAGCCGGTTGGTGGCGACGGCGCCCGCATTCGTGAAGTTGCCGGCGAGCGCGAGTTCGCCGCCGGGCAAGGCCTGCAACGCGTAGACGATGCCGTTGGTGCCGCCGCCGAGATCGTGCCACGCGGTGCCGTCCCAACGCGCGAGGTTGTTGACCGACACGCCGCCAGCCAGCGTGAACTGGCCGCCGACGACGAGGTCGCCGGTCGTCAGCACGGCTGCCGCGTAGACGGTGCCGTTGGTGCCGCTGCCGAGCGCATGCCAGGTGGTGCCGTCCCAACGCGCGACGCGGTTGGCGATGGCGTGGTCGGCGACGAGGAAGGCGCCGCCGGCGATGGCGTCACCGTTCGGCAGCGCGACGAGGCAATGGACTTGGCCGTCGGGGCCGGCCGCCGCCGCGCCCGGTTGCCACTGCAAGGCGCATTGGGCTGCGCCGACGGTGGCGAGTGCAGGAAGAACGAACGCTAACGAAGCGGCGAACCGCCACAGGGGTCGGACAGGCATTGTGATCCTCGGGATCAGAGGGTGTGGCGACCGCGCGTCTCTCTAGTTCGATCGGTTGGGGTGGAAACCCGCCCCAGCGAAAATTCTGCCGCACGCTTGGCTGCGTTCAGTAACCGACCAGACTCGACTGCAGGTGCCGGTGCAGCGCTGTGCGTTCGGCGAAGGTGATCCGCACGCCGCCGGGGATGCGACCTCGCCGAAGGCTGATGCGCAGTCGTTCGAGCACGCGTTCCCGCAGTGCCGTGGGCAAGCGCGCGAAGGCCGGCGAATGCACCATCGGCGACAGCGGCAGCGTGAAAGGTGCGCTCGCGCAGGTCGAACACGCCGAGCCGTGTCCCGGTCGCGTCGCCAGGCCACTGCGAAGCGAACGCGCTCGCGAACGGCTCGGCTGGCGCCGCCGCGTGCGGGCGCAGGTATCGGTAGCGCGAGCGGTGTTGCGGTGACGGTCGAACGGACCGTGCCGCTGCGGGACGGCGTGCTCGAACTTGGCGAGCTCGCGCTCACGTCGCATGCGCCGGTGCTGCGCGGTCGCGTCGTCGATGCGCGTGGGCGGCCCGTGCCGGCGGCCCAGGTCGTCGCGCAGGGGCCAACAAGTGCCGGCGCAATCGCTGACGTGCCGGTGTCCGTCGATGGCGACGGCCGCTTTGTGCTCGCGGGCCCGGTGTTTCGCGATGCGCGCGGCGACGTCGGGGCTGCGGTGGTCACCGCGTCGTTGCCGCACGTGCATCCGCGCCAACTGGCGCCGCAGCCGCCGCCGTTCCGTTCGGGCGCCGCGACGGTCGCACCGCCGGGCGACGCCATCGAACTCGTGGTGCCCGATGCCGCGACGGGCGCGTTCGCAATGGTGGTGCACGGGGCGCCCCAAGCGTTCCGCCAGCAATTGCAGGTGTGCGTGCTCGACGGCAACAACCAACGGCTGCTGCACGACGAGAGGTTGCTTGCACCGAAGGAAGCCGGGGCGTGGCATCGCGGTTCGATCGAAGCGCCGGTCGGGCGGCGCACGGTGCAGTTGCGCGCCTTCAACCACGTGCTCTGCGAAGTGGAGATCGACATCCAGCCAACGCGGCCGAACGATGCGAACGCGGTGCAGGTGCACACGGTCGCGTGGGACGCCATCGTGCGGCCACGCGCGATTCGCGCCGTCGATGCCGCGGGGCAGGTGATTCCCGCTGCGCGGGTCCACATGCGCACCGCCGGCCACAAGTCCGGGACGATTCCTGATGCGAGTGGCCAACTGGTTTGGCTGCAACCACTCCAATTGCGCCATGCCGCGTACCTGATCGCGCCGGGCAAGCAGATGATCCAGTTGCCGGAGACCGCGAGCGGCGACGTGACGATGGTGGAGGCAACGCCGCTGCCGCTCGACGTGAAGGTGGCTGCCGGCGAGCAGCTCGCAGGCGATTGGAAGGTGATGTTGGATCCGTGCGAGGACACCGGTTTGGCGAGCTACGGGACGCTGTCGGCGAATAGCGAAGTTCGCTTCCCCGGACCGCCGCCGGGCCGCTACCACGTCGCGATGTTCGTTCGCTTCGACCAATTCACGCGGCGCGTGCGGGTGGGAACCATCGACGTCGCCGAGTCCAAGGCGATGCCGGGCTCGCTGACGATCGATGCCGCGACGCTGGCGGCGTTGCGCGTCCTGCAGGCGGAACCGCCGCCCAAGAAGTGAAACAGGTCGAAGGCCGACCGCGCCTCACCCGTCAGCGGGAGCGAGTTCGCGCAAGCGGCAGCGCGTCGTCGGGGCCGGTCCGGTGGTCCGTAGGGCACTAGTTCTGGCGAGCTTGCCGGCACCGCGTGCCGCGACTCCTGCTACTTCTTCGCTGCCGCGGGTACGCTCGCGCCTCGGCGACGGCTCCTCCCGATGCCTGTAGGACCAAGGATGAACCCCGCGTCCAGAACGTCTCGAACCGTAGCTGTCGCCGCATTGCTGGTCGGGCTCCAAGGTGTCGCGACGGCGCAGTGCGGACACGCCGTGCGTCCCGGCACCACCGCGGGCGTCAGTGGTCCCGTCAATGCGTCGGTGTGGTGGGATCCGGACGGGCCCGGTCCAGCGGTGCCGCGATGGGTCGTCGCCGGCCAGTTCACGATCGCAGGCAACCTCAGTGCGAGCAACATCGCCGCGTACGAGCCCGCCGCGGGAACCTGGTCAACACTCGGCGCTGGGTTGCCTGCGAACGTGGAGTCGCTGGCCGTCGCGGCCAACGGCGATTTGATCGCCGGGATCAGCTTCGGTGCCGCGGGTGGCTCCCTGTTCCGCTGGAACGGTGCCACGTGGGCTGCCTTCGCGCCGGGCCTGATGCCGATCGCGGGTCAGTCGAGTGGCCGCATCTTCGAGCTGGGCGTGTTGCCGAACGGCGACATCATCGCTGGCGGCCTCTTGCGGGTGCCCAGTGTTGCCGGCGCGATGCACATCGCGCGTTGGAATGGCACGGCCTGGTCCGCACTCGGTTCGGGCTCGACGACGCACGTGCGAGCATTGATCGTGCTGGCCAACGGCGATGTCGTGGCCGGCGGCACCTTCTCGTCGCCGAGCGGGGTCGCGTCGGGGATCGGCCGCTGGAACGGCACGACGTGGTCGTCGCTCGGCGCCGGCAGCCCCGGCAGCATCGACGCCCTCATCGAGCTGCCGAACGGCGACCTGATCGCAGGCGGGTCCTTTGCAACGATCGGTGGCGTCGCCGCGGCCAACATCGCGCGCTGGAATGGCAGTGTGTGGTCGGCGTTGGGTCTTGGCTGCAACGCCCAGGTGATGGCGATCGCGCCCCTTGCCAGTGGTGGCTTCGCGGCAGGTGGTGCCTTCTGGACGGCCGGCGGTGCCGCAGCCGCCAAGGTGGCGAGCTGGAACGGCGTCCAGTGGTCGAGCTTTGGCCTGGGTCTGGGCTCGAGCAACGCTCTCAGTGACCATGTCCGCACGCTGGTCGAGCTGCCGCAGGGTCGACTCGCCGCCGCCGGTACCCTCCTCACCACCGGTGGTGCCGATCTGGGCAATCTGGCCATCTGGAACGGCGCGTCGTGGTTGCCCACCAGCGAGGGCTTCGTCGTGTATGCGGGCAGTCGGGTGCTCGCCTCGGCAGTGGCACCCAACGGCGACGTGATCGTCGCCGGCTCCTTCGTCGGCACGGGGGGCATCAACTGCATCGCCCGCTGGAATGGCAGCGCGTGGTCGGCCTTGGGCGCTGGCATCCAGCCCAACTTCCTCTACCCGCCACTCCGCGCGGTGGCAGTGTTGGCCAACGGTGACGTGATCGCGGGCGGCGACTTCACTTTGGCCGGGGGCGTGCCCGCTTCGAACATCGCCCGCTGGGACGGTGCGACGTGGTCGCCGCTCGGTCCGGGCCAGCCTTCGATGGTCGGCGCGCTGCTGACGTTGCCCAATGGTGACCTGTTGGCGGCTGGCGCGTGGGGCGACATCTCGCGCTGGAACGGCAGTACGTGGTCCACCATCGGCACGGGATTCAACGGCCCGGTGACGGCACTGGAACTGCTGCCGAACGGCGACGTGATCGCGGCCGGTCTGTTTCCCGGCGGCATTCAGCGCTACGACGGGACCGCCTGGTCACCGTTGGGCGCGGGAGTCGGCTATGGCGTCACCGCGGTCGCGGTGATGTTGAACGGGGACATCGTGGTCGGTGGCACGTTCAGCGTCGCCGGGAGCGTGCCCGCGAACCGCATCGCGCGCTGGAACGGCACTGCCTGGCTGCCGCTCGGCGCGGGCCTCAACTGGACGGTGGGGGGCCTCGCCGTTCTGCCCAACGGCGACCTCGTGGCGGTCGGCCAGTTCTCGACCGCCGGCGGCGTTGCCGTGAACGGTATCGCCCGCTGGAACGGCACTGCATGGTCGCCATGGAGTGCCGGGGGTAGCCCGGGGCTACCCTCCCTTTTCTGCACGCGCATGCTCGACGACGAGCTGTTGATCGGCGGTGCCTTCTCGAACTTCGAGGGCCTCGTCACTCCGTACGTGGCACGCCTCGCCGCGACGTGTCCGGCCATCGCGAACACGAGCGGCGCCGGCTGTCCGAGCAGCGGCGGCAGCAACTCGTTGATCGCCGACTCGATGCCTTGGCTCGGTTCGACGTTCACGGTGACGGGCTTCGGCTTGCCGACGACTGCCATCATCGTGATGGTCACCGGCTTCTCGTCGTTGGCGGCGGGCACCGCGCCGCTGTCACTCTTCTTCCCGCAGGCGGGGGTCGGCTGTGACCTGCTCGCGTCCACGGAGATTCTGGAACTGCTCCTCACCACGACCGGCACCGTGCAGTCGTCGATCGTGCTACCGAACGCGCTGGCGTTGGTTGGCGCACCGTTCTTCCAGCAGATGTTGCCGGTCGAGTTCGACCCGCAGGGTGCGCTGGTGTCGATTACCGCGACGAACGCGCTGCAAGTGACGCCGGGCAGCTTCTGACCATCACGGCGTCAACGCGAGCCGTCGGTGCCATCTACTGCGTTGTGCGGCGCGCTGTTTTTGATGACAGTGCTGCAATGCGCACCGAGCCCCTGCGTGCCCTTGCCGTTCGTCACGTATCGCCGTCGATGCGCTTCTGTGCGGTCGCCGTCGGAGCGCTGCTCGCCGGCTACTTGCCGGCGCAA
>SXGT01026048.1_pt1 | contig 24371 bp, 27 predicted proteins | sample 3176221 | NCBI WGS metagenome assembly SXGT01 (sample SAMN11356862, study PRJNA531348) | freshwater metagenome | isolation source: freshwater sample F1-120 | place: China: Fuxian Lake, Yuxi | collected 2017-12-25
CGACCAGTTCGACTGGGTTTACCGGGAGATGGATTACGGCGTGTTCCCCTTCACCATCCATCCCGATGTCAGCGGCAGGCCGCAGGTCTTGCTGATGCTTGAGCGTCTGATTGAATACATCAACGGCCATGCGGGCGTGGAATGGATGACGTTTGAGCAGATCGCCGCCGATTTCCGCAAGCGCTTCCCGTTCTCTGGCGGCAAGCGGCCGGAGGTGATATAAGACCCGTATGTGTTCAAGTTGTGGATATCCGGCCGCGCCTGGCCACTGGACTGAGGCGGGCGCGTCCGATCTACCTGACAGACTGCGCGCGCGGCTTCGCCGCGCGCAGGTTCTGCAAGGGGTTCTCCCTGCCTACGGCCTGGCTGCCTATGACGGCACCCAGGTGCCCGGCATCCAGATATCGACACTGTCAGGCGACCACACGATCGTGCGTGACCTCACGGAAGTCTGGGTGACGGCGGAAAGGCTGGCTGGCGGCCCGATCGACCCGCTCGATCCGCGTTTTATCGGCGGGACCGGCAAGGCGGACTAAGTTGACTGAAAAATCCGACACGCGCATGCGGCTGACAGTGCTGGGCGGCTTCCTCGGTTCGGGAAAAACCACATGGCTGCGGCACCAGTTGCACCAGGGGCTGTTCACGGACGCCTGTATCCTGGTGAATGAGGCGGCGGAAACGCCGGTCGATGATGCACTGCTTGCAGGCTCCACGAAAATGCTGGTGCTCGCGGGCGGCTGTGCCTGCTGTGCGGGCAAGACTGATCTGATTGCGATGCTGCGAAGGATTTGCGACGAGCGCAGCCAGACGGAGTCAAGCGAAACGCGATTTGAGCGCATCGTGCTTGAAACCAGCGGGCTGGCCGATCCGGCGCCAATCATCGATGCTATCAGGACCGATCCTGTCCTGGTGCATCATATCGTCGTCAGTGAAACTCTGGTTACGGTGGATGCGTTGCACGCTCTCAGTCAATTGGCCTCGGAACCGCTCGGCCGCCGTCAAATCGAAATTGCCGATTGCCTGATTGTCACCAAGGTGGACGAGGCCCATCCGGTGGAACTTGCGAGACTTCTGGCAACCCTGCGCCAGCTCAATCCCGGTGCGGCTCTCCGCGGCGCGGTCAGGGGTTCGGAGGCCGCATTGCCTTCATTCGACAATGCCAAACCACAGCAGCTGGCTGAATTGGCCGACCAGGCAGGGCGGCCGCCGATCTTTCCGGCAAAGCTGGTGCTCGACAATACCATCGATTGGGCCGCCTTCAGCGTCTGGCTTTCAGCCCTGCTCCATGCCCGCGGCGATGACGTGCTTCGCGTCAAGGGGGTGTTGCGCACGCCGGCGGGGCGGCTGCTGCTGCAAACCGTCAGGAAGATCGTGCAGTCGCCGGAAATATTGCCGGAGCAGGCCGGCGATACGGAGCGCGAGGACAACACCATCGTCGTCATCGGCCGGGGCTACGAAGCCGATGACCTTCGGCGTTCGCTCCGGCATTTTGCAGGCGCCGGACGGATTTGAGGGGAAGGTCCGGCACGGCGGGTCGGGAACTTGGCAGTCATGCCTTGCAGCAGAACCGCGAAGGACGGGATCGTGTTTTCCGGCGATGGGTACGGGCGCGCGCTCCTTGTTCATATCACAAAAATTGAATGTATCCTTCTGCATCCGCGGCAAGCTTCTTCACACCTTGGCAGCGATACATTAATTCTGCGGCGGCGCATCCATGCCGCGCATAATGGTGCCGCCGCCGGGAAGATGCAGGGACTCGTAGGGGCTTTCCACCGACAGTTGCTCCACCCCCCAGGAGATGAACTGGTCGACATAGCGGTGATAGTTGGTGAGCAGGATCCAGGGCTGGGTGTCGCGCCAGTGGGTGCCGGTGTAGTGCTGCAGGCGCTTGAGGGAATAATCCACCCGCACGGCATCGAACAGGGCGAGCGGCAGGGCGTGATCGGGGGTATGGTTCCAGGTGCCGTCGGCAATTTCATCGCCCACCAGATCAAGGCGGGGCACCGGGAAATGGACGGCAAGCTCGGCCGCCGTGGTGCCTTCGCCGCCGAGGTCGTCGCCCTTGTCGAGCACATAGGGGTGGGGGAATTCCTGGGACGAGGGGCCCACCTCGATGGTGGCGGCATAATCCTTCACCAGATAGGAGAGCTGGTCCACCCGCTTAATGGGTCAAATTTGCATGCTGAAACACAAACGGCCGCCTGACCCGATACGCCGCCACGTGATGGTGCTTGAAGAAGCGCTCCAAATCCGGTGCAAACCGCCCTGCCACCCAAACAGGAAAAAGCCGGCGATCCACTTGGAAGATCTAAAGGGCCGCCGCACATGAATTGAATGGATTTCCATCCAAGCGTCCCCCAATTGGGTGCCCCAGACAGCACAGTGAATCATATTTTTTATTTGTTTCAGCATATTATGATGTGTAGGCAGCTGATAAGTTATCGGCGGGTCGTAGGTTCGAGTCCGACTTGCGCCCACCAAGGAAACCGGATATCCGCAATGCTTCCCGAAGACGGCAGGCCCTGATGCTCACAAATCTCGCCCTCGCAACCGCCATGGTCATCGTGACGGTATTCATCCACTTCGGCGGGCTGTTGGTCCTCATCCGCCTGCTGCGCGACCGGGGCCACCGGTTTCGTGCCCACGAGAGCGTCCTGGGCCAGGGCAGTCTCATTGTCGCTGTGGTGCTGGGAATCTTCGCGATTCACACGATCGAGATATGGCTCTATGCGGTGGTGTTCGTCGCCATCGGGGCGCTGGAGAGCTTTGACGTGGCGCTGTATTTCTCGACGGTCACGTTTGCTTCGCTGGGTTACGGCGATGTTGTCCTTACCCCCCAGTGGCGGCTGTTCGGGGCGATCGAGGCCGCCAACGGGCTCATCCTGCTGGCCTGGTCGACCGCCTTCCTGCTCTCGCTGATGAGCCGCCTCCGTGGCCTCGAGCATGACTGGCTGGAATAGGGAGCGGGAGAATCGTCATGGCCGTGCGGCACGGTCATAGCTGGGCCACGCCGACAACGTAGTTCTTGCCGTAGGCCTTGGCGCATTTTGGGCAGGTCGTGTAGAAGAACCAGAGCGATTTCGGCTCGGACCCGCGGGCGCGGACAAGGTCGGTCATTTCATCATACCAGTGGCGTGCCTCCCGGTAGGGGCCTTCAAAAACCTTGGTGATGAAATCGCCCGAAAGCACTGTCATCTCTTCGCCCGGCACATCCTTGGTGACGGCGAACAGGTGTTCTCCGGCAAAAGCCGAGGTATCGCGCGACAGAACGATGTAGTGGCTGGCGTCCATTGCGTCGGCCTTCTGGATATGATCCAGCACCCGGGAAAAGACATTGCCCATATTGACGGGGAGATGCATCACGCTGCGGGTAGTGGCGCGCACGAAGCGCTTGTCGCGGAAGTGGAGCTCCTGGGCATCCCAGCCTTCGGGGTTGAATTTCGGGCAGCAGCCGGTCGTGTTCACCGACATGTCATAGACGGGAAGATCATTCGTTCTCATTGGATACTCCTCCACTCGAACCTGCTGGACTTGACGCCTTGCAGGCCCTCGCGGCATTGACCCAAATCAACCCGGCGGCATCTTCAACAGGCGGGCCTGGACCTCTTCCGGGCTGCCCGAGGCATCAATTCGGGTCCAGGTCAGCTTCCCAAGATCATAGCCGAGTTGCACATCGACGACCTCCGTGGTGGCGTCGGAGGCATCGCCGAGGCGCGAGGTGACACGGGACTTCAGTGTCTCAGGCTTGGCCTCAAGCCAAATCCCGCGGAATGCCACGCCCCGGCGCAAGGCCAAGTCCTCGGCGGCCTTGCGCTCGCCCTCATGGGCAAACACGGCATCGATGACAACGGCCCGTCCGGCGGTGAGCGCCCGGTCCGCCCGGTCGAACAACGCCTCATACACTCTCCGGGAGGTTGCCGGGGTGTAGTGTTCGGGACACAGGCGTTGGGTTTCGGCAACGCCCGCCAGCACCTTGCGTTCCACGTCGCTGCGCACATGGATGGCGCCGGGAGGAGGGCCGATTGCGGGAGCCAGGGTTGCCGCCTGGGTTGATTTCCCGGTGCCCGACAGGCCTCCCACACAGATCAATTGCGGCGCCGCCGGCTTGAGGAAGGCCAGGCTGGCGTTGAAATAGTCGCGCGATGTTTTGCTGAGTGTGGGGCGTTCCGCTACGGGCAGCTCATGGACCAGATCGGCGGTAACCAAGGCGCGCACGCCTGAACGCGTCGCCAGAAAGAGGGGCAGGGCCCTGAGGCCCGAAAGGTCCTCCTCGGCGCGGCGCAGATGCAGGTAACGGTTGAGAACGAGATTGGCGGCGCGCGGCTGGCCGTGGCGCAACAGATCCATGATGAGGAAGGCCAGGTCGTAGAGCACGTCGATGGTGGCGATTTTCTCGCTGAATTCTATCGCGTCAAAGAGAACCGGCCTGTCCTGGAGAATGACGATGTTGGCGCAATGCATGTCGCCGTGGCAGCGGCGGACCAGCCCGCCGTCGCCGCGCCGGTTGAGCAGGGGCTCCAGGCTGGCAAGCGCAGCCGCGTAAAGGGCCTGGAAATCAATTGCCGCAGGGCCGGGGAACAGGTCAGGCGATGCGGTAAAGGCCTTTGCGAGCTGGGCGCCAAGGCCGGCCATGATGCCGGCTCCCGCTGTTTTCACCGGCGGCGCAATCCAGTGGGCCTCCGCCGCGGTCTTCGCCAGGGCGGCCGAAAGCCTGTCATCGATGCCATGATGATCGACATGCCAGGACAGCATCGCCTCCGCCGCGAAGCGCTTCATGACCAGGACAGGCTCGCCCTGCTTCTCGGTCACTGCCAGGTAGATGTCGGGCGCGAAGGCGCGGTTGATCTCGAGCTCCCGCTGCAGCACGGCACGGCGCAGGTCAAGCGTGGAGAAGTCGAGGTAGGGGAATTTCACGTCCTTCTTGATTTTGAAGGCCCGGTCGCCGCAGAGGAAGACATGGGCTGCATGGGTTTCGATGTGCTCCACCGCCGATCCGGGGAAGCCCCATGTATCACCCATCAAGAATCGCGGATTCAGCATGCAGGGAAGCTAGCATTCCAAAGCGATTGTGTATTGCCGGGCGTCAAAATGGCGGGACTCTGCCTATTCAGGTTTCAACGCCGCGAGATAGGCGGCCATTGCCGCGATCTGGTCCGGCTCAAAAGTGAAATGCGGCAGCTGCTTGTGCTTTGCCGGGATCTCCTGCGCCAGCACATCGTCAAGATAAACGGGTTCGTAGCGTTTCGCTATGTCGCGCAGCGGCAGCGCCGTTGCCACGGGGCTGTCGCCCAGTGCCTCGATGGCGTGGCAGCGGGCGCAGTTCTTGACCAGGATTTCATAACCGGCAACGCCGGGGCTGTCGCCGGACTTGGTTTCGGCGTTTCCGCCGAGTGCCATGATGTAGGTGGCGAGGGCTTCCGCCTGGTCCATGGTCATGTCCCAGTCCGGCATGGCCTGGTGACGCACGGCGAGCCCTTCCATGAATCCGTCGACCAATTCTTCCGGGGTGTAGTTTTTGGCAACTTCGCGAAAAGGAGGGGCGGGGGCAAACGGGCTGGCGCCTGACACGCCAATTGCGTGGCAGCGGGCGCAGTTGGTCTCGGCTAGGCGCAGGCCTTTTCCATAGGCTGTCTCCTCCGCTTGGGTTGGGACGACCGAGCAAAAGAGAGCGCCGCAGAAAAGGGCAAACCTGAGGATTGACTGCATTGGCGTAACGGAAGACGAGTTTCCCGGTGTTTGCATTGATCTCTGTCAAGCACCGGGGCTCAGCGGAGGGCCCGGAGCGCGTTCAGAATGACCGCCACGTCAATCACTTCCTGAAACAGTGCGCCCTCGACGACCTCCAGGTAGCCGAATGAGGCGGCTATCATAGCCCCAAGCGAGAGGGTGAGCCCGGCATAGACGCTTTGCAGGGCAATCTTGCGGGACCGCCTGGCGATTTCGACCGCCTCGGCGATGCGTTCGAGGCTGTCGACGAGCAGGACCGCGTCAGCCGATTCGGCGGAAGCAGGCGAGCCCCGCGCGCCCATGGAAATGCCGACATCGGCCGCCGCGAGGGCCGGCGCGTCATTGACCCCGTCACCGGCCATGAGCACCACCCCGTTGGCCCGTTCGGCGACAACCACGCCGACCTTTTCGTTTGGCAGGAGCTCGAACCGGGTATCATCGAGGTCAAGCAGGGAAGCGATGGCCTCGACCACCTCGCGGTGGTCGCCGGAGGCCAGCACCAGGCGGGCGAAGCCGGCCTCACGCAGGCGGGCCAGGGCCCGTCCCGCATCGTGGCGCAGCGCATCCGCCAGAATGAGATGGCCGGCAAGATGGCCGTCGACCGCCACCGCAACGACAACCGAACCAGGTGGCGCAATCGGTTTGTGCAGGGAACGGAGCCTGATCTTGCGGCGCACGAAGTCGCTGCTGCCGACGATCACCCGCTTGCCGTCGACACGGCCTTCGATGCCGGCACCTGCCGTTTCCTTTGCATGAACCGGCATGCTGAGGGTCTGGCCACGGGCATAGGCCGCTTCCACGACGGAGGCGGCGATAACATGGCCGGAGGCCTGGTCGAGGGAGGCGGCAAGGCGCAGGATTTCGTCGCCCTCGCGCCTGCCCGACACCAGAATATCGACAAGCCTGGCCCGCCCCTCGGTCAGGGTGCCGGTCTTGTCGCTCACCAGGACGGAGGCGCGCGCCAGGGTTTCCAGGACGGGCCCGCCCTTGACCAGCACGCCGCGCCTGGCGGACTTGCTAATTCCGGAGATGATCGCGATGGGAACCGCCAGGATGAGGGGGCAGGGCGTGGCCGAGACCAGGACCGCGAGCATCCGCAGGTGTTCGCCGGTTACAATCCATGTCCCGCCGGCAAGGAGAACTGTCAGGGCCAGAAACCACAGGGCAAAGCGGTCGGCGAGCCGCACCATCGGGGCTTTCGCCCGTTGCGCCGCCTGCACCAGCCGCACGATGCCGGAATAGGTGCTCTCCGCCGCGGACCGCATCACGGTCATGTCGAATGCCGTATCAAGGCTGGACGAACCGCTCAGCACATCGTCGCCGGCCTTGCGGTAGACCGGCACGGATTCGCCGGTAATGATGGACTGGTCGAGAAGGGCTTTCCCATGCACCACCTTGCCGTCGACGGGTACGATCTCGCCCTGGCGCACCAGGATGCGGTCTCCCGGCACAAGCTGCTCAATATCCACTTCGGCAAGCTGCCCGTCGAAATAGCGGAGGGCCCGCTTGGGGGCGCGGCCAAGCAGGCTGTTCATTTCGGAGCGGGCCCGGGCCTCGGCGAAATCCTCGAGCAGTTTGCCGCCTGCATACATCAGTGCGACGACCGCCGCCGCCAGCGTCTCGCCGAAGTAGAGGGCCGTGGACATTGACAGGGCCGCCACTATGTCCAGGCCGTATTCACCCCGCCGCAGCGAGAAGAATATGTCCTTTAAGAGGAATACCAGGATGATTGCGGCGGCAAGCCGCCATGCCGCGGACTGCCATGCGGCCATGGCAATGAATGGCGCAAGGAACCCCGCCGCCAGGCCAGCGGCCGAAACAAAGACCAGAAGAAGCTTTAGACGGTTCAGCACAACCCAGCTGTCAAATTGAAATCACAAGATGGCCCTATGGCCGATAATGAACTTGCAGCCTTGCCCCGGCCCATGCAAGGCGGCATTGATCCCAGTCAACTACCTGTCGATGGCCCTGCCATAAGGTGCTACAAGCACACGACAGGCAAATTTGAGGCGCAGCGCATGCAGTGGTCGGTTACCGTCGGACGGATTGCCGGAACGGCGATCCGAGTTCACTTCACGTTCTTTCTGTTTCTGGTTTGGATCGCCGCGAATGACTACAGAAGCGGTGGTTTCGAGGCGGCAAAATCTTCGATTGTCTTTGTCCTGCTGGTCTTTGCCTGCGTCGTGGCGCATGAGTTCGGGCATATTCTCACGGCCAGGCGCTTCGGCGTGAAAACGCCGGAAGTGACCCTGCTTCCCATCGGCGGTGTCGCCAACATGGAACGCATTCCGGAGGATCCGTGGCAGGAACTCCTGGTTGCCGTTGCCGGCCCCATGGTCAATGTGGTGATTGCCGGGGTGCTTATCCTGGCAGGCGGGGTTGCCATTCAAGACTTGCAGTCCATCGATGTGGAGCAAGTCACCCTGGTGCAGCGCCTTGCCCTGATCAATGTCTCGTTGGTTGTGTTCAACCTGATTCCCGCCTTTCCGATGGATGGGGGGAGGGTGCTTCGGGCCCTCCTGGCGATGCGGCTGGGGCCGCAGCGGGCAACGGAGATCGCCGCGAAATTCGGCCAGGTCTTTGCTTTCCTCTTTGCCGCCGCCGGGTTGTTCGTGAATCCAATGCTCGTCCTTATCGGCATGTTCATTTACATTGCCGCCGCTTCGGAATTGCAAGCGAATGCCCTGCGCTGGTTCGCGCGCGGCCTCACCGTAGCGGACGGCATGGAGCGAACGGTCCTGCGGCTCTCGGCGGACACTTTGCTTTCGGAGGCGGTCGAAGGCCTGCTTGCCAGCTCGCAGCGGACCTTCCCGGTTGTGGATGCCATGGAGATGCCGGTGGGCCTGCTTGACCGCGATGACCTGCTGCTTGGCCTGAAGGAGAAGGGGCCCGATGCGGCGGTTTCCTCAGTCATGCGGAAGTCAGGTGTGACGGGAGTGCGGGTACCGCTCAACGATGCTGTCATGGAGATGAACCGGCAGGGGCTCCGATCCCAGATCGTTGTGGATGAGAGGGGTGAACTTGCGGGTATGCTGACGCTCGAGAACGTGGCCGAGATGATGATGATCCACGCCATGCGGCCCGAATGGAATTTCGCCCAGCCGGGGAGGTGATGGCGCCTTCCTCTTGGGCAATCTTGATCTGCCTCAATGCGGCTGGGCAGTGCTGGTTTTAGGTGTCTGACAAGCGGCAGTTGGAAATTCGATTTCCGGTAGGAGACCACACGCTATGGGAACCCTCGCATTTCTGGACGATACCCCTCTCTTCGATGGGGAGTGCGTGCGCTTCAATGGGGTTGACGGGGCAGAACAGGTTGTCTGCGGGGTGACGACCTATGCGCTCCAGCACTGCATGCCAGGCCTGCCCCACCACGGATTGTTGCCGGCGGAAGCCTTCATCTCCGCTTTCGAGAAACTGATGGCGGATATCCATCATGTGGCGCGGCGCAAGTATGAACGGGGCGATTTGGAACCCGAGGGAGTTGTAAGAGTCATGATCCACCGCAAGGATATCGCCCCCTAGCGGCGTCACCCGGTGGACGCACTGGAATTCAAGCCCGAGGAATCATTCCTTCGGGTAGCCCAAGGTTTGCGACAGCAGCACCTGCTGGTCGTGGTTGAGCCACAGTGCGTCGGCGATCGCTTCACGGTCAATCCAGGCACGGATCACGGTGACCAAGCCGGCACTGGCTGCGAACAGGTAGACATTTTGCGCGATCGCGCCGACCGCGACCGAGGCATAGCTCTCGCGATTCACGACCGGCACCAATTTCATCCGGCTGTGATCCGCGACAAAGACCAGGTCCAGGGCGGCGTCGTTGACGAAGTCTTGGTAGCCGGTTACGCGTCGAACGTCATTGGCCGCCACCAGTTGCAGCTGGTTTGCGCTGGCGTCGTAGAGATAAGCGCCGGTGGGCAACGCAACGTAGATGTCAATTTCCTGGGCGTTCAGCGCCGAGGGGGCGGTGCGCCCCTTGTCGGGCCGGTTCACGCCATAGGCGGCCCACAGGAGATTGGACAACACTTGCGGCGATAGTTCCTTGGTGGCGAATTCCCGCCCCGAGTGCCGCTTGGCAAGCGCCTCCATCAGCGGCATTCCGCCTTCCTTTTGAGGCGAGGGGAGATCGATCCTTGGCAGGGAATCCCCCTGGGGCGGCTTTGGGCGCAATTGCCCCATCATGCCGAGGGCGAGTTTCGTCAGGGTGCTCATGGCATCAGCTTCCTTTTTTCAGAATTGCGGCTTCGGGTTGCATGTTGACCAGTCGATCGCCCGAAGAACCATGATTTACATCAATTTGACGCGCCAAAATTGCTGCAGTCAGGGATTCGTTGAGACACGAGCAACCAAATCGACCCACGTTGCGCGGGCAGGTCCGGATTGCCACTACAGACATATCCAGGAGACATGATGGCTCGCTGCGAGATTCTCAGCCGATAGTCAGAGACAGCCATCATGAAAGACCGCAATCGTTGTGAAGCCGCCATTGGCTTCCATCCATCCCATTCAATCATGTCCTGGTACAGTCAGGTCCATACAAGTTTCTGGGATTAGATGGTCGTGGATAAGTATAATTGCGCAAAGCAGAATTTCATTCATAAGTAGCGCTTGGCGGTCGAGGCTCAACTCGAAGTGAATTTCCTGGCGTTGCCTGATGCGTTCAACCCGTCAATGAGGACAATGTACCCATGACTTCCCAATCCAGCACTTTAGGAAAAATCACGATTGCCCGCCTTGTGGTCGTTTCCGGCGCCATTATTGTGGCGGCCAATCTTTTCGTCGCCTGGCAGAACAACGCCACCATTGCGGAAGTCAAGGTTGGCGGCCCCGCCTTCAACCAGATTGCCGCCGGCAAGGACTTTGTCGCCGACATCCTGCCGCCGCCCCTGTTTCCGGTGGAGGCCTTCGCCGTCGCCCAGATGATCAACGATCACCCCGCACTGCTTGCCGAGAAGAAGCCGGTGATCGAAGTGCTGCGCACGCAATACGCCGAGCGGTTGGCCTATTGGCAAAAGGAGATCGACGCCAATGGCTTGATGACCGCCGAGCAGAGGCAGGTCTTCGAGAAAGGCTTCGCCGAGGATGGCCAGAAGTTCTGGGATGAAATGTACAAGACATTTCTGCCTGCGGTCGAGCGCGGCGACATCGCCGCAAGCGAACAGTCAATCCAGCGACTTACCGAGGGCTATCTCGCCTTTCACAGGCTCATAGACGGCACCTTGCCCAAGGTTTTTGAATCCATTGCCAATGTCCAGGCTCAATCCACAAACGACGCGGATCGTTCCAAAAGCATCAGTCTTTATCTCAGCGTCCTGATGGCGGCGTTCATTGGCGGTCTTCTGGCGGCGGCGTACTTCTTCATAGTCCGGCCAATCGTCCGGATGACCGAATGCATCGGACAACTGGCGACGGGCAATCTTGAGGTCGCCATTCCATTCGCGGCCCGGGGCGACGAACTCGGCGTGATGGCCCGCAGCGTCGAGGTGTTCAAGCAGAACGGGCTTGAGGCGATCCGCCTGCGCGAGGAAGCGGAAGAGGAAAAGCAGCGGGCCGAGGAATCCCAGCGTCAGGCGGAAGCTGCGGCAATCGCCGGGGAGCGCCAGACGGTGTCCGAATCGATCGGCACCGGGCTGATGCGGCTGGCGGCGAAGGATTTGACTTACCGGGTGAGCAACATGCCGGAGGCCTACCAGAAGCTCCAGGACGACTTCAACTCGGCGCTGGACCAGCTTGAGGAAGCGATCCAGGCGGTGGCGGGCAATACCGACACAATCAACTCCGGCACCCAGGAAATCTCTTCCGCCTCCGACGACATGTCCAGGCGCACCGAGACCCAGGCGGCCAACATCGAGGAAACGGCAGCTGCCGTGGCCGAGATCACCGCCACCGTACGCAAGACGGCGGCTGGCGCCGTGCAGGCCCGGGAAGTCGTGGCCGGCGCCACGGACGAGGCCACCAAGAGCAGCGAGGTGGTGCGCAAGGCCATCGAGGCGATGAACGGCATCGAGAAGTCGTCGCAGCAGATCAATCAGATCATAGGCGTCATCGACGAGCTCGCCTTCCAGACCACTCTGCGGGCGCTGAATGCCGGGGTGGAAGCGGCGCGGGCCGGCGATGCGGGAAGAGGCTTTGCCGTGGTGGCCTCGGAAGTGCGGGCGCTGGCGCAGCGTTCGGCGGAAGCGGCCAAGGAGATCAAGGCCCTGCTGCAGACCTCACGGACACAGGTTGAACAGGGGGTTAAGCTGGTGGCCGAGACCGGCACCTCGCTCGACCGGATTGTCGAGCGGGTGGCGCAGGTGAACACCGTTGTGACGGAAATCGCCACCAACGCCCAGACCCAGGCGGCAGGCTTGCAGGAGGTCAACACGGCGGTTGGCCAGATGGACCAGACGACCCAGCAGAACGCGGCGATGGCGGAAGAATCAACCGCCGCGACCCGCACCCTTGCCGGACAGTCGCAGGAACTTGCCAGCGTGGTTGCAAGCTTCACCACAAGGGCCCTCAGGTCCGTGATGCCCAAGCGCCACGAGGCACCCAAGGCAGTCCACAAGCCAGCCCCATTGGCAGCCAAGCCCGCGCCCAAGAAAGCAGCCGCAGGCGGCGGCGCCGGCGACAGCTGGGAGGAGTTCTGAGCCATGGCTGAGCCAGTCACGTCCGACGGCAAGCGCGGCCAGGAGCTGATCTCCTTCAGCATCGCCAACCAGGAATACTGTGTCGATGTCATGTCGGTGCGCGAGATCAGGGGGTGGACCCAGGCCACCACCCTGCCGGCCTCGCCCGAGCATGTGCGCGGCATCATCAACCTGCGCGGCACGGTCCTGCCGATCGTCGACCTCTCGGCCCGGCTGGGGCTGGGGATGACCGAGTCCTCGGCGCGCAACGTGATCATCGTGGTGGACATCGGCGAGAAGCAGGTAGGCCTTCTGGTCGATGCCGTCTCGGAGATCTTCACCATCGATCCCAAGACCATGCAGGCTCCGCCCGATGTGGGTTCGGAAGCGGTGAAGCGCATGGTCAAGGGCATCCTGCCGGCGGAAGGCGGCAAGCTTATCTCGTGGATCGCCCTGGAGAACACCCTCACCGACGATGTCGCCATGGCGGCGTGACGGGAGATTTGAAGAAGGGCCCCGACATGCGCCAACCTTCCTGTGGACCTCACGGAAAAAAGGGGAAGTCTGGCGCAATGCCGGGGCAAGTTTCGGTGAACTATAAGTTGAGTATCAAGCCGTGTTCCTGGAGTTAAAATTGAGAAAACACCATGGCGCCACTATCAATTAAGTCGGGTCAGAGCACCATGAGAGCTGAAGCACTTTCCAGAGGCCGGGTGCTGATTGGATCCGGCGCGCAACCGCGGGCGGCGCTAGCCCCAGCTGAGAGGAATTTTGTAGCATGACAGACGCAGTCCCCAAAGACTATCCGCTTCCCGAGGTGCTGGATTCAACAGCGGCGGGCCCGCTGCTGGCGGACCTTCAGAAGTTGCGCGGAAATCCCGTCCAGGTGGCGGGCGGAGACGTGAGCCGGATCAGCGCGCTGTGCGTGCAGGTGCTGCTGTCGGCGGAAAAGACATGGAAGGCCGATGGAATATCGTTCTCCGTCAGCTCGCCGTCGGATGCCCTGCGCGAAGCGCTGCGCATTCTCGGTGTAAGTGATGTTCAATTAACAGCAAGCGGTGCGCTGACATGACAATGACGGTGCTGACAGTTGACGACTCCCGCACCATGCGGGACATGTTGAGGATGGCCCTGACAGGGGCGGGCTTTCATGTCACGCAGGCCGAGGACGGCGTGCACGGGCTGGAAGTCCTCAGCCAGGGGACGCCACGCGTCATCGTGACCGACATCAACATGCCGCGCATGGACGGGTTCGGATTCATCGAGGCGGTGCGCAGCCAGCCGCAATACAAGGCCATCCCGATTCTCGTCCTCACAACCGAAAGCGATGACGCCAAGAAGATGCGGGCGCGCCAAGCCGGGGCAACCGGATGGATCGTCAAGCCATTTGACCCTGAAAAGCTCGTTGCCGCGGTCCGCCGTGTTGCCGTCTGATCGCGTAAGAAGGAAAAAAACATGGATCCTATGGCCGCAATCCGCGACACATTCTTCCAGGAATGCGATGAACAGCTTGCAGCACTAGAGGCGGGCCTTCTCACCATGGAGGAAGGCGACACGTCTTCCGATACGGTGAATGCGGTGTTCAGGGCCGTCCACTCGATCAAGGGCGGCGCCGGCGCGTTCAAGCTCCATGAACTGGTTGCCTTCGCCCACGTCTTCGAAACGGCCCTCGACCGGGTCCGCTCCGGAACGCTGAATCCGGACCCCGACCTGCTCAAGCTGATGCTCCGGGCCATCGACGTCCTCTCCGACATGGTGTCGGCTTCGCGCGAAGGAAATGCCTTGCCTCCCGGCATGGGAGCTTCGATCGTCGAAGAGTTCAATACGATCATGGGAAGCGGGAACAAGGTGGAAAGTGTCGAAGACGAATTTGCCGACATCGACTTCCAGCCGATGATCATCAGTATCGACGAGCCTGCGCCGGTAGCCGTCGAACTGCCGGCTGAGGGCAATGAGTTCGAGATCAAGTTCAAGCCTTTCCGGGGGCTTTTCGACAAGGCCAACGAGCCGCAGTTGCTGTTCCGCGAACTGGAGCGGCTGGGAAAGATCACCGTTCACTGCGATTCATCCGCAGTTCCACTGCTCCCTGATGTCGACGCGGGCGAACCGTATTTGAGCTGGACGGTCCAGATGCAGACTGGTTCGAGCCTGCAGGAGGTAACGGAGGTCTTCGAGTTCGTGGACGGCGACTGCAGCCTGGCGATTACCGGCGCGGGCGGCGCGCCAAAGGACGAGATGGACATCCAGGCGATCCTGGACAAGGTGCGCAGCGCCGCGACAGCGATGCAAGCAGACGCTTCGCCAAATGCAAGCGAACAAGCGGCAAATGCAGCTCCTTCAGCCGAACCGAAGGCGGCGGCGGAGGCGGGCGGGTCCGTCGAGCGCCGCAGTGAATCGCGGCCTGCGGCTCCCACCATACGAGTCGACCTGGAACGGGTGGACCGGCTGATCAACCTGGTCGGCGAACTCGTCATCAACCAGGCGATGCTCAGCCAGCGCGTTTACAAGGCCGGCTATGGAAACAATTCACTGGTGTCCACCAGCCTTGAAGAGCTTGAGCATCTTACCCGCGATCTCCAGGAAAGCGTAATGGCAATCCGGGCGCAACCGGTCAAGCCGCTCTTCCAGCGCATGGGCCGCACCGTGCGGGAGGTTGCTGACGCGACCGGAAAGCAGGTTCGCCTCAAGACTGAAGGCGAAGCCACGGAAATTGACAAGACGGTCATCGAACTGCTTGCCGATCCCTTGACGCACATGATCCGCAACGGCGTCGATCACGGCCTGGAAAGGCCGGAGGACCGCATTGCCGCCGGAAAGCCCGCGGAAGGTGTCATCCGGCTGACGGCGGCGCACCGGTCCGGCCGCGTCGTCATCGAGGTGTCGGACGACGGGGCGGGAATCAACCGGCCGAAAGTCCTGGAGTCAGCCAAGAACAAGGGTTTGATACCCCAGGATGCCCAGCTCAGCGATTCGGAAATAGACAATCTCCTCTTCCTGCCTGGCTTTTCGACGGCCTCAACGGTCTCCAGCATTTCCGGCCGCGGGGTTGGAATGGATGTGGTCAAGCGGTCAATCCAGGCGTTGGGCGGACGGATCACAATTGCTTCACGTCCCAAGCTTGGCTCGACGTTCTCGATGAGCCTTCCGCTCACGCTGGCGGTACTTGATGGCATTGTCGTCGCGATCGACGATCAGACCCTGGTCATCCCGCTGACGGCCATCGTCGAAACCCTGAAGCCAAATCCCAGCAGCATTCATCCCCTGGGCGAAGGCTCCTTTGTCATGCGGGTCCGCGACAATTTTGTGCCGCTGATCGATGTGGGGGCGGAAATCGGCATCAGGCCCCGTTCACTGACGCCTCCGGAGGGCGTTGCCATCCTGGTGGAGACCGAAAACAGCAATCGCAATGCCCTCATGGTTGACGCGATTCTCGATCAGCGCCAGGTGGTGATCAAGAGTCTTGAAACCAATTATGGCCGCGCAACCGGTGTTGCCGCCGCAACGATTCTTGGTGACGGGCGGGTGGCCATGATTCTTGACGTCGACGCGCTGGTGGGCGGAAAGCGCCAGGAAAACCTTCACGGCGAAGAAGAATTGGCGAAAGCGAGCTAATGACCATGGAAAAGACGGCAAATGAAGCAGGCAAGCATCAGGAACTGGTGGCCTTCCGCATTGGCGACCAGGAATTCTGCGTTGACATCATGTCGGTGCGCGAAATCCGGGGGTGGGCACCGGCCACACCCATTCCGCATGCGCCCCGCTTTGTCAGCGGCGTGATCAATTTGCGCGGCGCCGTTCTGCCTATCGTCGACCTCGCCGCCCGCTTTGGGCTGCCTTCGGTCGAACCCACGGCCCGCCACGTCATTATCGTCAGCCAGGTCGGCGACAGAATTGCCGGCCTTTTGGTCGACGCCGTGTCCGATATCCTGTCGATGGAAACCTCGTTGATCCAGCCTACGCCCGACGTGGCCTCGGAGGTCGCCAGGGCATTCGTGCGTGGCGTTGTGGCCATGGAGGGCCGCATGATCAGCATCATTACTTTGGAGTCCGTGCTTCCAGCCATGGACCGGGAGGCAGCATGACACCTACTGTGAGCGGCGAGTTTGCGTTTACCGGCCAGGATTTCGAACGCATCAAACGGATTCTCTACGACGAGACCGGCATCCATTTGAAGGAATCCAAGTCCACGCTTGTCTATTCCCGTTTGACCAAGAGACTGCGCCTGCTGGGCCTTGAGAATTTCCGTGATTATTGCGACCTGATATCACGGACCGGCAATGACGAACTGCAACATATGTGCACCGCCCTTACGACAAACGTCACCGCGTTTTTCCGCGAAAACCACCACTTCGACCACCTGCGTTCCCAGGTCCTGCCCCGCCTTCTGGCTGGCGCGAAGGCGGGCCGGAAAGTCCGCATTTGGTCGGCCGGGTGTTCAAGCGGCCAGGAACCCTATTCGATTGCCCTCACCATTCTTTCGCTGATGCCGGAGGCGCGGTCCTACGACATCAAGATTCTTGCCACCGACATCAATCCGCATGTCCTGGCAACCGGCAAGGCGGGGCGCTATCCGGCAGAAGAGATGGCCGACGTCGAGCCGGCGCTGCGCAACAAATGGACCGAGCGGGTATCGGTCAATGGCGTTCCGCATCTGCAGCTTGACGAGGCAGCCCTCGGCCTGGTGACCTTCCGCCCGCTGAACCTCATGGGAAGTTGGCCGATGAAGGGGCCTTTCCACGCCATCTTCTGCCGTAATGTCGTCATATATTTTGATGAATCAACCCAGGCCCGGATTTGGAGCCGCATCCTGCCGCTGCTCGATCAAAACGGGGTCCTCTACATCGGCCATTCCGAAAGGGTCACGGGACCGGCCGCTTCGCAGACCAAGGCTGATGGGACTACGACCTATCGCAAGGCAGTGAGGGCTGTGGCATGAAGCGGATTCGCGTATTGGTGGTTGATGATTCACCTACAATGCTGCAGCTTGTGGCAAGGGTGCTGGAAAGCGACCCGGCAATCGAGGTTGTGGCATTGGCGCTCGATGCCGCGACGGCCCGCCAGGCGATTAAGGAATATAATCCCGACGTCATGACGCTTGACGTTGAGATGCCGAACATGAACGGCATTGAGTTTCTGGAAAAAGTCATGCGCCTGCGTCCAATGCCCGTCATCATGGTCTCGACGCTGACCTCAAAAGGCAGTGAAACCGCCATAGAGGCCCTGTATCTCGGCGCATTTGATTGCGTGGCGAAGCCAACCTCGAGCAATCCCAACAGTTTTGACGCGCTTCCTCAGTTGGTGAAGATAGCGTCGCAGTCCAACATGCAGGCGCGGCCCACGCAGCGCAACCTGAGCCGGCCGGCCCAAGAAGGGCCGAAGGATTTCAAGCCAGGGGCCAAGATTGTCGCCATTGGCTCCTCAACCGGCGGGGTTGAAGCGCTCATAGCGGTTGTCAGCAAGTTTCCGGAGCAATGCGCTCCGACAGTGATCACCCAGCACATGCCGGCAAATTTTACTGCCCCTCTTGCCGGCCGGTTGGACCGGAACTGCGCGGCCAAAGTTGTTGAAGCAACCGATGGCGCGCCGCTGAGGATTGGGCATGTCTACCTTGCTCCGGGGGGCGGTTCGCACCTCGAGATCGTCGGGCGCGAGAACTACAGCTGCAGGCTGCGCAGCGGCGAAAGCGTGAATGGCCACCGGCCATCAGTCGATGTCCTGTTCAACTCCGTGGCGCGCTGCGCCGGAGGAAAATCCGTTGGTGTTATTCTCACCGGGATGGGGCGCGACGGCGCGGCGGGCCTGCTTGCAATGCGCGAAAGCGGGGCCCGCACCATCGGCCAGAATGAGGCGACAAGCGTGGTGTATGGAATGCCCAAGGCCGCCTTTGAATTGGGCGCGGTGGGAATACAGTTGCCGGTTGACAAGATTGGAAACGAAATCGTGAATTTAACTGCGTCTGCATTCGCCTAAAGGAAAACCGACATGCCATTAGCAACTCAATTGAAGGTCATGGTGGTGGACGATACATCGGTCAGCCGCATGCTCTTGGCCGATGGCCTGACGCAGATAGGAATAACCAATGTCACAATGACAAAAGATGGGGAAGAATGCCTCAAGTCCATGATGGCTGCTCCTTGCCACCTCGTGCTGTCCGACTTCAACATGCCAAAGCTTGACGGTCTTCAGTTGCTCCGGGCGTTGCGGGAGTATGCGCCGACAAAGCAGGTCGGTTTCATTCTGGTTACCGGCCGGGGCGACAAGGCGCTGATCGACCAGGCTAGGGCCTATGGCCTCAACAACTATCTGCCCAAACCGTTCACCGTGGCAAGTCTCAAGGCAACGCTTGAGGCTGTAGTAGGAAAGCTGACGTAGTTTGATGGCCAAGGATCCAAAGCGCATCAATATCATCCAGGGCGAATACCAGGTCAGCAGTGATCCGGATGCAGTGATTTCAACGCTGCTTGGATCATGTGTGGCGGCCTGCATGTATGACCCGGTCATGCGCGTGGGCGGCATGAATCATTTTCTCCTGCCAGGCGACTCGGCAGGCGGGCGGGCCAGTCAGGCGGAAAGCTATGGCGTCCACCTGATGGAGCTCCTGGTGAACGGCCTGCTGAAACTTGGGGCCAGCCGGCAAAATCTCCAGGCGAAGCTTTTTGGCGGGGCAAATACCGTACGCGGGCTCGGGGAAATCGGCTCGACGAACGCTAGGTTTGCGCGAGACTTCCTGAACCGGGAGCATATCGCTTGCATCGGGGGCAGTCTCGGCGGCGATAGGGGCCGCCGTGTGCAATTTTGGCCGGCTACCGGAAAGGCAATGCAAATGCTGATGGCAGGCGACGAAGTGGCGAAAATCGAGATCCTGGCACCGGTCATCCCGCAGAAGACCGGAGAGTTGGAATTGTTTTGAACTTCGAGTGTGTAAAAAGGAACCCCGCTACTTTGGCAGATTCAATTTCCAGCATCGACAAAGTGCCTTTGGCTGATGTCCTGAAGCAGATCAGTGCGGAGCTGACAGCGATTGCCGACACGGTGGGTACGGTGGAGGAGACTATCAGCCGTATTGCCCATGGCGGTGGAGGCGCAGATCACAACATGATGCGCGACCTGCAGAACATCGACATGATATCTCAGTCGCTAAAGGCAATTGCTGATTACTCCAAGTGCATATCTCAAAGCGCGCCCGAGGATTGGGCAGTCGACACAAGCGTGGCCGCCAAGTCTGTGCTGCTGGCCGATTTGGCAAGACGTCTTTCCTGCGCTCCTCGCCAGGTGGATTGGGGCAATTCAAGCCGTTCGGGCGAATGGGAAGTATTCGACTGATCCGGGTCGCCCCCTGGCCGGGTTGAATCTGCGTCTCTCGTCGGCAGGAGCGGCAGATTCCCGGAATTGACACACCCCCGAAAGACTGTGCAAAGTCAAATATCCTACAAATGCCACCCGTGGCAAAGCAAAGGATATCGCATGAAGGCTGCCGGATCATGGTCGTTCGCGGAGGATGCCCCGCCGCTCGGTCTTTCCGTCCCGCTGCAGGCTTTGTGGTGGCTTAAGAAGGGCCGGCTGGCATTGGGGCCCGAATGGGACAGGGCCCATGCACTTTGCCAGATGGAGGAGGGTGAGCCTGCACATGACCTCGTGCATGCGTTGGCCCACTGGATTGAAGGCGACACGTCCAACGCGGCCTACTGGTACCGGCGGGTTGGCGGGCAGCGTGCCGCAGACATCGCAAAGGAATGGCAGCGGATCGCCTCCGAACTGGCAACTTAAATGATTCAACAGGGCAGGTTATTGAGACCATGAAAAGCACATTTGCAAACTATCCGAGCCTTGCCGGGAAAACGGTTTTCGTAACCGGTGGTGCCTCCGGTATTGGGGCTGAGATCGTCCGGGGGTTTTCGGTTCAAGGTGCAAAGGTTGGCTTCCTTGACATGGACCGTCCGGCAAGTGCCGCGCTTGCCAAGGAACTGGGCGGCGAGACCACCTACGAGATTTGCGACTTGCGCGATATCGGGGCCCTGAAATCCGCCCTTGCGGCCTTGCAGGACAGGCTTGGCGCCGCCGCCGTGCTGGTGAACAACGCGGCCCGCGACGACCGCCACAAATGGCAGGATGTAACGCCGGAATACTGGGATGAACGGCTGAACACCAATCTGCGGCATTTCTTTTTTGCCATGCAGGCCGTGGCGCCTGGGATGATCGCCGCCGGTGGCGGGTCGATCATCAACATGGGTTCAAACAGCTGGTGGGAAGCGGTGGGCGGTTTCCCGGCCTATGCAACGGCGAAGGCCGCCGTCCACGGCTTGACGCGGACCATGGCAAGGGACTTGGGGCGGCACCGGATCAGGGTGAACACGGTTGTTCCGGGCTGGATCATGACCGAACGGCAGAAAAAGCTTTGGGCGACACCCGAGGCGCTTGAGGCGCACAGGCTGAGCCAATGCCTGCCCGATTTGATAGAGCCCGAGTATGTGGCGCGTATGGTCCTGTTTCTGGCCTCGGATGATGCGCGGATGTGCACCGCAAACAACTATATGGTTGAAGCCGGGTCCATATAGAGGCAGCCCCACGGGTTTCGAATGAGCGCTATGCTTGGCAACCGAATTGCAGCAATGTTGATCTTGGGCTTATATGCCATTGCAAACTCAGTTGGGGAGCTTTAGCCTTGCCGGACACCAAAAGGAAAATTCTGCTGATTGGTGAAACGTGGATGAGCGCTGCATCCCATTTCAAGGGGTTTGACCAATTTGGCAGTGTGACTTTTCATTCCGGCGCGGAACCACTGGTCAAGGCGCTGGCCGGAACGCGGTTCGAGTTGATCCACATGCCGGCGCACGAAGCGGTTGAGAAACTGCCCTTCGATCTCGCCGGGCTGAGCGCCTACGATGCGATACTGCTTTCCGACATTGGCGCCAATTCGCTGCTGCTGCATCCCGATGTATGGATCCGCGGCAAACCCGTGCCCAACCGTCTCAAGCTCCTGCGTGACTGGACGGCGGCCGGTGGCGGGCTCGCGATGATTGGCGGATACCTCAGCTTTCAGGGCATCGATGGCCGAGCCCGCTGGCACCGCACTGCGGTGGAAGAGGCGCTGCCGGTCGACTGCCTGCCCCATGACGACCGGCTTGAAATACCGGAAGGCTTCACGGCCGATGTCCACCGGCATCTTCACCATCCTATCCTGAAAGACCTCGACGGGGAGTGGCCGCTCCTGCTGGGGGCCAATGAGGTCAGGGTGAAGAAGCTCGACAACGTTGAGGTGCTGGCGAGCCTGCCGGCGGAGCAGGGTGGCCATCCGCTCCTGGTGACGGGAAAATACGGCAAGGGACGCACGCTGGCCTGGACCTCGGATGTCAGCCCGCACTGGCTGCCCGCCGGATTCTACGAATGGCCCGGCTACGCCACTCTTTGGCGCAACATGGTTGGCTGGTTGTCGGAGAAATGAGAAAAATGCTCATGCTGTCCCGTTGTCCCGCCGAAGTTGTTGCATTTGCAGTGGCAGCATAAGGCCGTGCTGTTGGGGTGTATCGCGGACGACTTCACGGGGGCCACGGACCTGGCAAACACGCTGACCCGGCATGGCATGCGCACCATGCAGATCATCGGGGAACCCACAGGCCTGCCGCCCGATACGGATGCGATCGTCGTGGCACTCAAGTCCCGCACCACTCCGGCTCATGAAGCGATTGCCCAATCGCTTGCCGCCTGCCGCTGGCTGAAACAGCACGGCGCCCGGCAAATCTACTTCAAGTATTGCTCCACATTTGATTCCACCGACAAGGGCAACATCGGGCCGGTGGCGGACGCGCTGCTTGACGAACTCGGTTCCGATTTCACCATTGCCTGCCCGGCGTTTCCGGAAAATGGCCGGACAATCTACATGGGGCATCTGTTTGTGGGGCAGCTTCTGTTGTCCGAATCGAGCATGCGGCATCACCCGCTTACACCAATGCTGGATTCCAATCTGGTGATTGTGCTGTCCCGGCAAACGCCGCACAAGACCGGGCTGGTTGCCCATGGCGTGGTGAAACAAGGGGCCAAGGCGATTGCCTCCGGTTTTGCCGAGTTGCGTTCGCGCGGCATCCGCCATGCCATCGTCGATGCGATCGAAGATATCGACCTCGTCCATATCGGCGAGGCTTCGGCAAAGCTTGCCCTTGTCACAGGAGGCTCGGGCGCGGCCATTGGCCTGCCTGAAAACTTCCGGCGAGAGGGGCTGTTGCCCAGGCGCGACAAAGCAAGACCGCTGCCACCGGTTGGCGGCGGCGGCGTTGTTCTCTCAGGAAGCTGCTCGGCGGCAACGCTGGCCCAGGTGGCTGTCATGAGCGGGAAATATCCCTCGCGGGCCATTGAGAGCGCCGATCTCGCAGTGGACAAGGATAGGCTCGCCGCCGAAATTGTGGCGTGGGCGATGGCAAGACTGCCGTCTTCCCCGGTACTGATCTATGCCAGCGCACCGCCCGAACAGGTTTCGGAGACCCAGTCGCGGTTTGGCCGGGAGAAGGCGGGCGCCATGATCGAGGATATCATCGCCGCCGTGGCGAAAGGCCTGGCCGGGGCGGGGGTGCGGCGTTTCGTGGTTGCGGGCGGCGAAACCTCGGGGGCCGTTGTCTCGGCCCTTGGCGTCAAGGGGCTCGAGATCGGCCCGCAGATTTCCCCCGGGGTTCCGGCGACGCTGTCCTATGGCGAGCCGAGATATGCCCTGGCGCTCAAGTCTGGAAATTTCGGCGGACCCGGCTTTTTCATGGAAGCCCTGGAGGCGCTGAAATGAATGAATTCGATGCCCGTGACCTGATCGTTGAAATGGCCGCCTCCATGTTCGCCAGGCGATTGACCTTCGGAAGCTCGGGCAACATCAGCGTGAAGATCGACGGCGGCTGGCTGATGACGCCGACCGGATCATCCCTTGGGCGGCTTGACCCGGCGCGCCTGTCAAAACTGGACGAAAAGGGCAAACTGCTCTCGGGCGACCCGCCCACCAAGGAAAGCTTCCTGCATCTGGCCATGTACCGGGAGCGCAAGGCCGCTGGTGCCGTGGTGCACCTGCATTCGACTCATTCGGTTGCCGTCTCGTGCCTCGACGGGATCAACCACGACGATGTGCTGCCGCCGATCACCGCCTATTATGTCATGCGGGTTGGCAAGCTGCCCCTCGTTCCCTACTACGCACCGGGAGATGCAGCCCTCGGCGAGGCGGTTGGGCAACTGGCGGCAAAGCATGCGGCGGTGCTTCTGGCAAACCATGGTCCGGTGGTTTCGGGGTCGTCACTTTCGGCTGCCGTCGATGCCATCGAGGAGCTTGAGGAAACGGCCCGGCTTTACCTGCTGCTCCACGGCCGGCCGACGCGCTACCTGAGTGCCGAGCAGGTCGCTGATCTGAAGCGAAGATTTCCATAGCATTGCAGGGAGTAGAATCAGTCGTGACAACGCAGAAAGTAGTGTCGGCAGGGGTGATAGGCCTGGGCTCCATGGGGCTCGGCATGGCGCAATCCATGGTCCGGCGCGGCATTGGGGTTGCTGGCTTTGACCTCAACGCAGGCGCGGTCGCCAGGCTGGCCGAGGCGGGCGGGTCCGCCGCAAAGAATGTGGCCGACGTTGCCCGGGGCGCCGATGTCCTGCTCGTTGTCGTGGTCAACGCCGCGCAAACCGACGCGGTGCTGTTCGGCGGGAATGGCGCGGCGGCCGCCATGACGCCGGGCAGCGTGATTGTTTCCTCCGCCACCATGGCCCCTGATGAGGCGCGCAAGCTGGCGGCCAAGGCGGAGGCCCTCGGCCTGCTCTATCTCGACGCACCAATCAGCGGGGGAGCAGCAAAGGCGGCCAGCGGCCAACTGACGGTCATGGCATCCGGGACGCCTGCGGCATTTCAGCGGGCCCGCCCGGTTCTCGAGGCCATTGCCGCAACTGTCCATGAGCTGGGCGATGCCGCCGGTATCGGGGCCTCCTTCAAGATGGTGAACCAGCTGTTGGCGGGCGTCCATATTGCGGCAGCTTGCGAGGCCATTACCTTCGCCAAGAAGCTCGGCCTCGATCTGCCGA
>SXGT01578817.1_pt1 | contig 24367 bp, 20 predicted proteins | sample 3176221 | NCBI WGS metagenome assembly SXGT01 (sample SAMN11356862, study PRJNA531348) | freshwater metagenome | isolation source: freshwater sample F1-120 | place: China: Fuxian Lake, Yuxi | collected 2017-12-25
CTGCTCTCCAACGCGATCAAGTTCACGCCCGAAGGGGGACGAATTACGGTCGGCGCAAGAGGAACGCCGCGGGGGATGATTGAATTCTGGGTCAGCGACACGGGAGTGGGGATTGCGGGCGCGGACCGGGACATTATCTTTGAGAAGTTCCGCCAGGGAACCGCGGTTGCCGGCAAAGATGCCGACAACCTGACCCGCGAATACACCGGCACTGGCCTGGGTCTTTCGATTGTAAAGGAGCTCTGCAAATTGCTCGGCGGAGAAGTGAGCGTCGAGAGCGAGCTTGGCAAGGGAAGCACTTTTCGGGTTTTCCTCCCCTGGATGCGGGCCGACATTGCCCAGACCGCGGCCCGCATGAGCACCAAGCTCGACGACTTGACAAAACCCCGGCGAGGAGAGTTTCAGGCGGGCGATGGGGCGGCAACCTAACGAGTTGAGAAATTCGAAATTCGAATGGCGAATGTCGAATTAAAGCAGAAATTTTGACCGATTTCCATTCGTCATTCGCCATTCGAGTTTCGTCATTTCCCCTTTCCCCAAATGTCTTTCCCCGACGAACCCGAAATCCAACTCTTCACCGACGGCGGCTGCAGCGGCAATCCGGGGCCGGGAGGCTGGGCGTATATTCTGCGGCATGCCGGCACGGGGAAAGAGAAGGAAGCTTTCGGCGCGGAGCGGAACACCACCAACAACCGCATGGAATTGCAAGCCGTTGTGGAAGGGCTCACCGCGCTCAAGCGGCCCTGCCATGTCGAGCTCCTTACGGATAGCGAGTACGTTCGCAAGGGCCTCTCCGAATGGATGGCCGGCTGGAAACGGAACGGCTGGAAACGGCGGGAGAAAGGGAAGCTGGTGGAACTGAAGAACTCCGACCTCTGGATCAAGCTCGACGAGCTGATCGCCGCCCATCAGTTCAAATTCACTCGCGTTGCCGGCCACTCCGGCCATCCCGAAAACGACCGCTGCGACGAATTGGCGGTGGCGGCCTATCAGAAATACCTGTAACGCTGCGGAGTTGTTGCTCGCGGTGACACTGATAGAATCAAGACGCGAACCGTGTCGCTCTTGAATCGCTCCAATTGCCGGGTATTGCCATGAAAACCCTTTCCGTGGGTCTGTGCGTTCTTGCATTGCTTGCTTCCAGCCTGCTGCTCAGGCCCGCTTTAGCCGCCGAGCCGAAGATTCTGGAAGTGCGGCAGATTTGGGACGCAGGGAAGCATAATGCGTTTACTGATTTGATCCGCTGGCATGGAAAATGGTTCTGCACCTTCAGGGAGGCGGATGCGCACGTCGGTGGGGATGGGAAGTTGCGGGTGCTGGAATCGGCCGATGGCCAGAAATGGGAGTCGGCAGCGCTGCTGACAGAGAAGGGGATTGATTTGCGGGATCCCAAGCTCTCCGTCACGCCAGATGATCGGCTGATGATGACGGCGGGGGGCTCTGTTTATGAAGGCAAAACGCTCCTTGGCCGCCAGCCGCGGGTCGCGTTTTCCAAGGATGGGCGGGAGTGGACCGCAACCGAGCGCGTCCTCACCGAAGGAGAATGGTTGTGGCGAGTGACCTGGCACGGGGGGAAGGCGTATGGTGTCTCTTACAACGCGGAAGAGCGAAAGTCGCCGGCTGCGAAAGACGCGGCGACGACCGGCAAGGCGGAGCCAGGGCCGGCCGATTGGAAGCTGAAACTCGTCGCCAGCTCGGATGGTGTGAAGTACGACCTGATTACGCATCTGGATGTTCCCGGCCATCCCAACGAAACGACGCTTCGGTTCGCTCCCGATGGGGAAATGATCGCTCTCGTCCGCCGCGAAGGAGGAAACACATTCGGATGGATTGGACGGAGCAAAGCGCCGTACAAAGAATGGAAGTGGACGGAAACAAAGCATCGACTGGGCGGCCCGAACTTCCTAAGGCTACCGGATGGATCGTGGTGGGGAGCAGGGCGGAGTTATCCCGGTGGTGCGAAGGCGGTTCTGGCCACGATGACCGTCGACGGCGGCTATGAACCAGTGTTGACGTTCCCCAGCAGTGGCGATACCAGTTATCCGGGGCTGGTCTGGCACAACGGCATTCTTTGGATGAGTTACTACTCGTCGCACGAAGGAAAGACGCAGATTTATCTCGCCAAGATCCAGGTGCCGCTGGAAGCCGAGAACATCGGCTCGCGTTTGGAGCCGCTGGTCGACGACTATTTGCTGGAAAAGGTGAGCGGCTCGGCCCGGCTCGTGGTGCAACAGCCTCAGCCGCAAGAAGTGGTCCTGACCGCGGACAAGCCGTGGGAGGGAAACACGAGTGCCTACTACACGCTCGTCGATGATACCGACGGTCAAGGAGGTGGCAAGTATCGCCTCTATTATCGCGGCTCCCATTGGGATGAAAAAGCTAAGAAAGCCACCCACCGCGAGGTAACCTGTTACGCGGAAAGCAACGACGGGATTCACTTCACGAAGCCGGAACTTGGTCTGTTCGACTTCGACGGTTCGAAGGCGAACAACATCATTTGGGACGGCGAGGGAACGCACTGTTTCACGCCGTTCAAAGACAACAATCCCAAGTGCTTGCCCAATGCTCGCTTCAAGGCAATTACAGCTTTGCCCGGTCGCGGCGGCCTGTTGCCCCTCAAGTCGGCAGACGGCATCCACTGGACGCCGATGGCGGATAAACCAGTGATTACCCACGGAGCGTTCGACTCGCAGAATCTCGCGTTCTGGGACGAGTATCTTGGCAAATACCGCGGCTATCACCGCATGTTCCGCACCGTGCGCGACATCATGACGGAAACCTCCGATGATTTCCTGCACTGGACGGAGCCGAAGTTTCTCGACTATCCCGATGCTCCTCCCGAGCATCTCTACACCAACACGATCCGGAACTATCTCGGCGCTCCGCACATCCTTGTTGGCTTTCCCACCCGCTTCCTTCCCGCCAGGGAGCAGACCGAGCCAACCTTCATGGTCAGCCGCGATGGCCAGACGTTTCATCGCTACACAGAAGCCGTGATCCCAACATCCGCTCCGGCGAATCGGGATGGCAACCGGAGCAACTACATGGCCTGGGGGCTCGTCAATCTCAAGCACGAGCGGGCGGGTTTTTCGGTCTACGCCAAGGAGGCTTATTACACCGGCCCCGCCAGTCGGCTGCGCAGATTCACTTATCGGCAGGACGGGCTGGTCGCTCTCACCGCCGCCTCGGAGGGTGGCGAAGTCTTGACTCGGCCCATTACCTTTACCGGCAAGAATCTGCTCCTCAACTTTGCGACCCGGCCTGGAGGTCTTCTGCAAGTAGAACTCCAAGATATCTCTGGCAAGCCCCTCGGCTTGTACACGGCGGACAACGCGACGCTTACCGGCGACATGATTCGCAAGAAAGTCTCCTGGGGGGACCAGGCCGACGTATCCCAATTCGCCAACCAGCCGATCCGCTTGCGATTCACTTTGAAGGATGCCCAGCTCTTCTCCTTCCGTTTTCAATAGGTGCGTGCAATGCAGGAAATGATTCTCGATGGACGCAAAGCCCTGGTCACCGGGGCCGCCCGCGGCATCGGACGCGGCTGTGCGCTGGAGCTCGCTCGGGCAGGGGCGGACGTGGCGATCAACGACCGGGAGCATTCCGCGGAAACCGATTCTCTCCTCGCGGAGATTAAGGCGTTTGGCCGGAGAGGGATGATTGTGGACGGGGATGCGTTCTCCAGACCTGGCTGCGAAAACATTGTCGAGCGGACCCTGCATGCCTTCGGCTGGCTTGACATTCTTGTCAGCAACCCGGCCTATTCCCGCCGCGGCGATTTCTTGAGCTATGAACCGGAGACTTTCGAAAAGGTGCTGCAAGGAACTCTGGTGGGAGGCTTCCACATGAGCCAGCTTGTCGCCCGCGACATGGTGAAAAAGGGGCGCGGCGGCAAAATCGTGTTCATCTCCAGCGTTCATGCCCGCGTGCCCTATGCCGGCAGCGTGGCCTACAACGCGGGCAAGAGCGGCCTCAATCACATGGCCTTCACCATTGCGGCGGAGCTGCTGCCGCACCGCATCAATGTGAATGTCATCGAGCCCGGCTGGATTGACACGCCGGGGGAGCACGAAACCTTCGGCCATGACGCCATTGATAAGGCGGCCCCGACGTTGCCGTGGAAGCGGCTCGGCACATCGGCGGACATCGGCCGAGCCGCGGTGTTCCTCTGCTCGGACGACGCGGATTATGTCACCGGCACGTCGCTGCTGGTGGACGGAGGATTTGCGCTCAGGGCGGCACTGCCGAGGGAAGAAGCATAGCGACGAGTTTGGCGCTAGTTACCATAAAGACGAGCGCCGGATAAACAGCGTCTTGTTTGGTTACCACAATGACTCCCATCCAACGTGAATTCAACCGCCTGACGGTCGTCTACAAGAAACTTGGCAAAGACCTTAATCGCCAGCCTGCAGCCATGGAAAAAGCGATTGAATCGGTGGCAAAAGTCACCGGCGTCAAGGTCGCATCAGAGTTGCAAGAACTTTGGAGAATCTCCAACGGTTCCGGGCGTACCATGTGGTTCGCGGCAGGAGAGGGTGAATTTACCCCCTACTACTTTCTTTCAATTGACGAGGTTCTTGAAAACTGGCAGCTATTTGCGCCTTACAATGCGGCTCGATATGAGGAATGGCACGATGACGAAGAATGGGGAAAACGTGATCCGCGCATTCAGCGGCATTATTTGCGGCACAAGCACTGGTTATCGTTTGCTGAATTCAATGGAGGCAGCCATTCCTTGTTGTTCGATTCAGATCCGACTGCGAAGGGGCGACGCGGTCAAATCATCAATTACATACACGATCCAGACGGTGTGTTTTGGCGATCGGCAAGCTTCATCAAGTTCTTTGTGACGTCAAACAATACGCTTGAGGAATGGCTGAAATACCCCAGCGAACTTCGCGAACAGCTTTGGCTATGGGACTAACGCAGCCAAACATCGAATTGCATACGGCGAATGCGTTTGGACAATCCCGACCCTTTCACGTCACCCGCTTGGAATCAAAATATCCCGTGTCCCGCGTTCCCAAAAGCCAGGCCCTCTACTCCCGCGCCCTCCAGCTCATTCCCGGCGGCACGCAGCTCGTCAGTCGGCGGCCAAGTCGGTATGCGGCGGGGGTTTCGCCGGCGTATTTTGCGCGGGCCAAAGGGGCCCGTTTTTGGGACGTGGACGGCCACGAATACATCGACTGGGTCAGCGGCATCGGGGCGATCATCCTGGGTTACTGCGACGAGGTGGTGGACGACGCGGTCCGCGAGCAGATCAGCCGCGGGACGATGACTTCGGTCAATCACGAGCTGGAAATCGAACTCGCCGAGGAGCTTTGCCGCACGATTTCTTGTGCCGAGATGGTCCGCTACGCCAAATGCGGCGGCGAAGCCTGTGCTGTCGCCGTCCGCATTGCCCGCGGCGTAACCGGGAGAGACAAGATTCTCTTCTGCGGCTATCACGGTTGGCACGACTGGTATCTGGCGGCGAACCTGGCGGAGGAAGCAAGTCTCAATGCGCATCTCTTTCCCGGCATCGAGCCCATCGGCGTTCCGGCGGCGCTCAAGGGAACTGCGATTCCATTCCCCTATGGGGATTTGACGACACTCGCCACTCTGCTCGACGACCATCGCGGAGAAGTCGCGGCGATCATCATGGAGCCGCTACGGAGCGAACTGCCGCCGGAGGGTTATCTGGCTGGAGTGAGGAAGCTGTGCGACGAGCGCGGCGTGGTGCTGATTTTTGATGAGGTCTCCAGCGGCTTTCGGACAAGGCTGGGCGGGGTTCAAGAATTAGTCGGCGTGACGCCCGACATGGCGGTCTTCGCCAAGGCGATCTCCAACGGCTATCCGATGGCGGCGGTCGTCGGCAAGCGGGCGGTGATGGAGCCGTCGGGACGAATGTTCATTTCCAGCACCTATTGGAGTGACACGATTGGCCTGCGAGCTGCGCTGACGACTATTCAGGAGCTGCGCAGACGCAATGTGCCTGCTCAATTGGAGAAAGTCGGAAATGAGATCATCCGCCGCATGAATGAAGTCGCCGCGAAAACAGGACTTCCGGTGAAGTGCGGCGGCCTTCCGACGCATCCGTTACTCGCCTTTCAAACCGACAACCCAGCCACAAAAGCCAAACTCACAACTCTTTACATTCAGGAGATGGCGAAGCGCGGCTGCCACGGCTATGCTGCCTTCTACTTGAACGCCGCCCAGAGTTCCGCAGAGGTTGAGCAGACCGCTGCTGCCGCGCAAGAGGTCTTCGGGCTGATGAAGGTCGGCCTCGACAGTAATCGGCTCGACGAGCTCCTCGAATGTGAGCCGGCACAGGACGCCTTCCGCCGGCTGGTGCGCTAACCATGTAGGACAATGCCTCCCCAACCTGACACCACAATCGCCGCGCACCCCGGCCTCCAGCCGCTCGACTATGCGGCGGTAGTGTTCTATTTGCTCGTCACGTTCGGCATCGCACTCTACTTCTGTCGCAAGCAGAAGAACACCGAGGACTTCTTCGTCGGCGGCCGGCGAATGCCCTGGTTTGCGGTGGGGTTGAGCATATTGGCGACGCTGTTTTCGACGATTTCCTATCTCGGCGTCCCGGGGGAAGTCATCAAGAACGGCATCACACTCTTCTGCGGCTATCTGGCAGTCCCCTTCACCTTCCTGGTGATCATGTATTTGTGGGTGCCGTTCTTCATGCGGCTGAAGCTGACCAGCGCTTATGAGTACCTCGATAAGCGGTTCAACTATGCCGTCCGCTTGATCGGGGCAACCTTGTTTGTTTTGTTGCGGATCGGCTGGATGAGCATGGTCACCTTCGTCGCTTCGCTCGCCCTGGATCGCATCAAAGGGGACGATATCGCCTGGCTCCCCGGCCCCGACTTGTACTGGTGGATTGCCGGAATCGGCATTGTCGCCGCGGTCTACACCTCGATCGGCGGCATTCAGGCGGTCATTTGGGTCGATGTCATTCAGTGCCTGCTCTTGCTGGCGGGGGTCCTGATGACCATTGGCTATGTCGTGGCGGTGGACGGCACCGGACCAGCGGACTGGTGGCGAATCACCACGGAGAAAGCACCGCAGCATACCACCCCGCCGCTGTTCAGCCTCGACTTCACGGTCCGGCTTACCATCATCACGGCGATGGTCAACAATTTCTTCTGGACCATCTGCACCCACGGCTCCGACCAGGTCGTGTTGCAGCGCTATTTTTCCACGTCCTCGCTGCAAGCCGCCCGCCGGAGTTACCTGACCAATTTGGTGGTGGACTTCACCATCGTCGGCCTGCTGTCGCTGGCCGGACTTGCGCTGCTGGCGTTCTACGTCGCGCACCCCGGCTTGCTCCCAGACCAAAAAACGCCGATGGCCATGGCCGATAAGCTGTTCCCGCATTTCCTCGGGCATCAACTGCCGGCGGGCTGCGCGGGGCTCATCATGGCCGCCTTTCTGTGCGACGCCATTCAAACGCTCGAATCCGGGGTCAACGGTATCACGGCCGTGGTAGTCAAGGATTTCCTCACTCGAACACTGAAAACGAATGACAGCGACCTTCGCCCCGATCTGCAGGCGGATGCCGAAACCGGCGCTTCGTCGCTGCGGGTTGTGCGGTGGCTGACCATCGTCATTGCCCTGCTGGTGGCGGCAAATGCCTGCCTGGTCGCGTTCGTGCAGCAACGGCAGCCGGACCTGAACATCGTGGACATGATGCCTAAGTTCTTCAATATGTTTGTCGGCCCGCTTTCGGCGATGTTCTTCATCGGCATGTTTCTTCCCCGCTGCTCGGCCCGATCGGTGATCCCAGCGGTCATCTTCGGAATCTCTTACGCCGTCTTCTGGAGCTGGTGCGACGTCATCCTGGGAAGTCCCGATCGCCTGGCGTTCGCCTGGGCCATCGCCATTCCCTGCATGACAACATTCTTTACGGCTGCCCTTCTGGGAATGCTGGTTGAGCCGCGGCGGTCACACGGCGGAAGTGATTACAACTGGTGGGCCGTGGTGCGGGGAAAGTAGACTGCACGTGTTGCAAAGTGAGGGTGATGGAATGCGTTTTAACGAGTACAAATCCACCTATGATCGCGACGGCTTCGTCATTGTGCGACAGCTCCTCTCGCCGGGCGACTTCGCCGAGCTGAGCCGCGAATTGGCCCGCTACATTCGCGAAGTGGTGCCGACGCTGCCGGACAAGTACGCGTTTTACGACGACAAGTCCCGGCCCGAGACGCTCAAGCAACTGCAGCACATGGACATCGATCCGTTCTTTCGCGAATATTACCAGCATCCCGTTTGGACGGCGCTCGCCGCGGCGCTCGTCGGCGAAGAGGTCGTCTCGATGGGCCCCGAATGGTTTGACAAACCGCCGGAGACGAGCAAGCACACCCCGCCCCACCAGGACAACTACTACTTCTGCCTTAAGCCGCCCCATGTAGTAACCGTTTGGATGGCCCTTGATGACGTCGACGACGGCAACGGCTGCCTGCGGTATGTGCGGGGCTCGCACCTGCTGCCGATTCGCCCGCACAGCCGCTCCAGTGTTCTTGGCTTCTCGCAGGGCATCACCGACTACGGCCCGGCGGACGAAGCCCGCGAAGTCCGCATCCATTTATCCCCGGGAGACGTCGTCGCCCATCACGGCAACACGATCCACCGGGCTGACGCGAATGCGTCCGCGAGTCGCAATCGCCGGGCGTTTGCGATGGTGCTGAAAGGGGTGAGTTGCCGCCGGGATGAGGAAGCCTTCAGCCGGTATCAGGCTGCCCTCAAGCAGCAGCATGAGGCATTGGGGTTAAAAGTGGGGTAGGCTTCCAGCCTGCCCAGAGAGATTTCAATGCATCCACGGCAGGCTGGAAGCCTACCCCACGGATATACTTGCTGCCAACTAGAATTCTCAAGGAGCAACACCGATGAATACCGCTCGCCGTTCATTCGTCGCCGCCGGGGCGGCCGCACTCGCGTTCGCTCCGACCACGGCAACTTGGGGAGAGGAGAAACTAGCCGAGCCCGCAAAGGTCAATGGCCTGACCTGCCTCGACTACGGCCGCTCCTTCATCTGCAACACGGCGACATTCAATGCCGTCCGTTTCTGGGTCGAGAGCCGCACCGTACTAATCGACGGCGAGCAGCGATTCGAGTTCTACCAGTGCGGCTCGTGCAAGAGCGAGAACACGTTCGCCAAGGAAGATTTGTTCGCCAAGGAGAATTATGACTTCATGCCGATTCTTGGAGACGGGCACTGGCTGGTTTTTCGCCGCACGGCCAAGCTCAATCCGAGTTATCGCCAGATCAAGACGCTGGACGGATTCTGGGGCCCCGCCAACCTCACGCTGCGGGAGGCCCGCAAGTTGACCCTGCTGGAAACCTGGGAGCAGATTCGCGATGCCACTGCCGCCGCAACACCCATCGTCAGCCGCACGGAAATCCAGGATGAAACGACCGGGCTGAAAGCCATCATCGAGTGCCCGGTCAAAACGATGAATATCAGTTTGGACCTGAAGATGTACCAGGTGGATACCGGCCCTATCATTCTCCCCGACTTGAGCAAACGCTACGAGCCCCGCATCGATTGCTTGCGGCTGGCCTTCGTCGCCTTCAACGCCCCTCACTTTGCCGACTTCGTCATCGAACAGCCGACGAAGATCATCGAGGAGGAGCAGGAGAAATGCCAGACTCATCATTACTCGGGACCGATCAGCCTCAAGGCCAAAAACTCGCTGCTGGGGGTAGAGGACGCATGAAACGGACTTCCTACATGCTGGTGCTGGTTCTCTGCGGAGTTGCTCTCGCGACTACTCGGGCCGCGGAGGATGCCGAACTGCGACCCCTTTCGCCGGAACTTCGCGAGAAGTGCCTGACAGTTCTTCGCACAGCGCTAAAAGGGGATGAATTCTGGCCCGCCATGCACGCGGCCGAGGCGCTGACGCTGACGGGAAAGGGAAGCGAAGTAGTGCCGCTGCTCGAGGCTCGCCTCAAGACCGATGAAGACCCGCAGCATCGGTGCGGCCTGGCCCGCGAGATCGTTCGCGCCGGGAAGCGAGAGCCGCTGGCGATTCTGTGGAAGACGCTGGCCGATCCGAAGTCCAATGGCCGCGTCCACGCCGCGGAAAGCCTGTACAAAATTGGCGAAGTCGGGGACGGCAAGCTGTTGCAGGCCGCCATGCAGGACAAGGAAAGTCCCAAGCTGCAAATCATGGCGGCAGCGGCCCTTGGACGAGCAGGAAATCAGCGGGCGTTGGAATTTGTTCGGGAGAAATTGAAGTCAGACGACTCTGAACACCGCAAATTGGCAGCCTGGGTGCTGGGGCTCCTGGGAAACTCGCACGATATCCCCGCCATTGGGAAGTTGCGGGACAACGAAACCGACCCGCTCACACAGTCGTACTTTGTGAATTCCTTGGCCTGCCTGAGCGAAGCCAAGGGACGTGAATCCCTTGCCAAGAACATCGACTCCGCCGATCCGACGATTCGCACCTATGCCGCCGACTTCGCCGCCTGGTCCCGCAGCTTGGACGCTCTAAAACCTGACCGGCTCAGCGACCCCAACGTCGATGTGCGGGTTCGAACGGCGCAGGCGCTGCTCGTTTTCTCCATGCCGCGACATATCCTCGGCCTCCCTCTCGCGGCAGCTGGCGGGGATATTCAGGTCGACCTCTTTCCTGCCTCCGACAAATTTCCTCGCTATAGCGAAGGCTCGATAATCACCCTGCGAGATGGCTCCCTCCTTTATGCCACCACCGAGTTTGTCGGCGGCGGCGCGGATCATGCCACGGCCACCATTGTGGCCAAGACCTCGCAGGATGGCGGACGGACCTGGAGCGATCAGCGGACGCTGCAAGAGAACATCGGCAAGCAGAACGTGATGTCCGTGACGCTCCGCCGGCTGCCACCGGGTGATGAGATGTCACCCCTGGGAATGTTCTTCCTCGAAAAGAACAGTCAAACCGATCTCAAGGTGCTCCTCCGGATTTCCGAGGACGAAGGCCGAACCTTCGGCAAGCCCATCGTGGTAACCTCCGGACCCGGCTATCACGTGATGAATAACGACCGGGTGACGCTCCTTTCCAGCGGGCGGCTGGTCTGCCCGGTTTCCTGGTCCGAGGATGTTTTCAAGAACGGACATTTTGTCTGCTTCTGTTTGCTTTCTGACGACGGTGGGCAGACCTGGCGGCAGAGCAAGGATCGAGTGGATCAGCCCAAGCGGGGAGCGATGGAGCCGGAGGTGGTCGAACTCGCGGACGGAAAACTGCTGATGATTGTCCGTACGCAGCTTGGCTACATCGCGACGAGTCTCTCCGAGGATGGCGGCGAGCACTGGTCCGCTCCCGGCAAACTGCCGCTCGATGCACCCGAAGCACCCGCCACCATCCGCACCATTCCGGCCTCGGGGGACTTGCTCCTCATTTGGAATAATACCTATGACAAGAGCAAGGGGCACGGTGGCGACCGTACGCCGCTGAACTCAGCCATCTCCAGCGATGGTGGCATAACCTGGTCGCACATCCGGAGTCTGGAAACCCGCCGCGATCAGACCTATGCTTACACCAGCGTGCTGTTCCACAAGGACCGCGTGCTGCTCAGCTATTACGTTTCGGACAACAAGCGCGGCCGGATCTCCAGCCGCTTCCGCTCGCTGCCGGTGAGGTGGTTTTATGAAGATCAATAAGTCGCTCGCTCTCGTCGCGGCAGTTATATTGGCCCTCGCAATTACTGCGCGCGCCGAAGATTGGCCTCAGTTCCGCGGCGAAAACTCCAGCGGCGTCTCCAAATCCGACAAGCCGCTGCCGACCAAGTTTTCGCTGACGGAAAATCTCCGCTGGTCCGCCAAGCTCGGCGACGGCATCGGCTCGCCGATTGTCGTCGGCGGCAGAGTTTTCAGCACGGCGATGACTGACGAGCAGAAGCTCGGTATCTTTGCCTTCGATTCCAATACCGGCAAGCAGCTTTGGAAGACCGAACTCGACACCGGCAAGCTTCCCCGCATCACCCCCCCCAACAGCCACGCTTCGGCCACGCCCGCGAGCGACGGTAAACGGGTCTACGTCCATTTCAGCACGCTCGGCCTCATCGCGCTCGACTGCGAAACTGGCCAAATCGCCTGGAAACGCTCGCTCCCCGTGCCGGCCTATCTCATGGACTGGGGTTCCGGCTCATCCCCCATCGTTTACAAGGATCTGGTTATCTTCAACCAGGACGACGACCTCGCCCCGGCCCTGTTTGCCGTCGATTCCGCCACCGGCGAAATCCGCTGGAAGACCGATCGCAAGGAAATGCTTGCCGGCTACGCGATTCCTGTCCTCTGCGAAGCCGGCGGCCGGACGGATATCGTCGTTGCTGGCAGCGGCAAGCTGAAGGGGTACGACCCAAAGACCGGCAAAGAGCTGTGGGTCTGCAACTCCCTCCTCCGGACCATGATGACCTCGCCAGTCGTCAAGGGCGATCTCATCTACACCTCCGTCCAAAGCTACGGCGACGAAAGCCGCACGCTCAAGTACGCCCTGCTGGAATGGCTCGATACGAACCAGGACGGTAACCTGGCCCGCGACGAAGTCCCCAAGGAATTCTGGGAGCGGTTCGACCAGTCCGACAAGGACAAGAGCAAATTCCTCTCCGGCAGCGAGCTCGACACCGCCTTCCAGTCGGCGGAGAACATGATCGGCGGCGGCACCAGCATCCAGGCGGTCCGCGGCGGCGGCAGCGGCGACGTCACGAGCACGAACGTCATATTCGACCTGCACAACAAGTCGCCGTCCAACCTCACCTCGCCGCTCGTCGTCGGCAACCAGCTCTTCGTGGTCAAAAAAGGTGGCCTCTCCAGCTCGTTTGATGCCGCCACCGGCAGCACCCATTGGGAGTTGGCCCGCATCAAGAACATCGGCGACTACTACGGCTCCCCCGTCGCCGGCGACGGCAAAATCTACGTCCCCGGCGAGAATGGGTTCATCGTCGTCCTGGAGCAAGGCGAGAAAATGAAATTCCTGGCGAAAAACGACATCGGCGAACCCTGCCTCGCCACCCCCGCCATCGTGGACGGCCGTATTTTCATCCGCGGACGGGAAACGCTGTTCTGCTTTGGGGAGGAGGCTAAGTGATGACGCGAATTTTCTCGGTCACATTGCTGCTGCTTGTTGCTGCTGCACAATCCGCGCTCGCCGTCGGCCCGCGAGTGGATATTGTCATTGGCGAGAAAGCGCCGCCGCTGGAAAAACGGGCTGCCGAAGATATCGCCGTGGATTTGAAAAAAGTCTACGACGCGGAAGTGAAGATCGCGACGGCGGCACCAGAGGGTGCTGAGAATGTCATCTTCGTGGGCAGCCCAGAGACAAATGAGCAAACAAAGAAACAAATCGAAGAGAATTGGCCAAAGTTGAGTGAGCAAGGACATGTCCTCCGGACCATCAAGTATCGCAATAAGCCCGCATTATTCATCGGTGGCGGAAGTCCTGTCGCAGCCTACTGGGGTGCTGCTGAATACGCACATGCATTGGGTGTTCGGACAATGCTGTATGGAGATTTGTATCCGGTTTTGCCGCCACCATTTTCATTGGATAACTATGAAGTGATGCAGGAACCAGTCGTCACACAGCGAGGCACATCGCATGCACTAGATCACAATCCGACAGGCAAGTCTTCCTGGGGGCTTGAGGATCAGAAACGTCTTCTGAGGCAGCTTGCCAGACTCAGGCGAAATAGATTGGCAATTGCAGTTCGCTCAACTGGGCCATTCGTGCATTTTGAATTCGAAGGAGTAAAGAAGGAAACCGGCGTGCTTTTCTATGATTGGAAGTTCTTGGTGAGTGGCGATACTGCAGGGCGGTCAGCCTTCAACGGCGCAAAGCTATTTGAGAATCCTGACTTTGCCGGAAAGGCAAATTACATTGAAAGGTTGAAGGTCGGACAGAACTTAGTTCAAGGCCTAATCGACGAGGCGCATTCTTTGGGTATGGGCGTGGATCTCGAGTTTAACCCTCTCGAATTCCCCGTCGAGTTTTCGACTGTACTTCCGGGGTTTCGAGCGTTGGCAGAACCAATGACTTTTGCAATAGAACCCGATCCAAATCGAATGGTTCCAGGAGAGAAAGTGTTCAGGCTGGCCACTGCCCAATTGAAAGCGTATCAAAATGCGTACCCAAAAGCGGATTCATTTGCCTTGTCCAACTCCCAGTTCGATGAAATCGTATCTCGATTAAGAAATGATGTAGTTCCTGCGCGCAACAGGAGTTTTCGTAAGGAAATTCCATTCGTTGCTCAGGCACCGATGCCCTTGGTGATTGATAAGGATTTAGGTGCGTACCGTGGCAGTCGGTGGGAATTTGATCGTTCGGTAACCTCCGAATCAGCTTGTCGTTCGCTAGTTGAATCCGTCTGTGGTGCCGGCGTTGACGGAGTTGTGCTAAAAGCAGAAAGCCAAATAAACGAAGCAGATGGGCTCTTTCGTAAGAATGATCTTCAAATAATCATGCCATCGCCGGACATAATCCTCAGGCACTACGCCAAGTCCGATCCTCCTCCCGAATGGTGGTCCAAAGTCCGTGACAATTATCTCGGCGCGATGAACGACATGTATCGGGCCAACTCGCGTGCGAGGGAAGGGGGGCGGTCGTATACGCTCTATCTCGCCCGCCGCTGCGAGTTTGGGTATGAGTACATGAACTGCGTGGAGGCGACTCGCATGGCGGGGATCGCCAAGAGCAAAAAAGACACCACCGAGCAGCGGGCGCAGCTCGAAAAGGCCATCGAATCCATGAACGCCGCCTGTTCCGCCCTGGCCGCTGTCGCCCGGGACCAGAGCGACCGGGGAATGATCGCCGTCTGCAACGAGTTCGGCTACAAGGCGCTGCAGAAGGAACTGGAAAAACTGGATGCGGAGGAGAGCAAGTAAGCGGCCACGGATTGAACACGGACTTGCGAAAGAGAAGGAGGAACCACGAAGGCTCGAAGACACAAAGAGGACAGGATCAAATGAATTCTTCGAGTCTTCGGGTCTTCGTGGTTAACTCAATGGCAATCTCCTTGGGCCGTCGAGAGAATTCTTCAGTGTTTCATCCGTGTTCAATCCGTGGTTAACCAATTCGCATGACCGAACCCCTCGTCTATCTCCGCGGCCAGATCCTCCCCGCCTCCCAGGCCAGCCTGAAGATCTACGACTCCGGCATCGTGATGGGAGCGACCGTCACGGAGATGACCCGCACCTTCCGCCACCAGCCGTTCCGCCTGGAGGACCACATCGCCCGACTGTTCCGCTCGCTGAAGTACACGCGAATGGAAATCGGCCTATCGCCGGCCGACATGACCTGCATCAGCCGCGAGTTGCTGGCCCACAACACAGGCCTTATCAAACCCGAAGAAGAGCTCGGCCTCATTCATTTCGTCACTGCGGGGGAATACCCCGTCTATGCCGGCTCGGCAGCAAGCGGCGGGCCGATGACGCCGACGGTTTGCGTCCATACGTTTCCGCTGCCGTTCAGTCTCTGGTCGCAGCGGATGGAGGAAGGAGCTCACGTCGTCACGCCGTCGATCCGCCACGTCCCTCCGCAGTGCTTTGACCCGAAGATGAAGTACCGCAGCCGCATGCATTATTACCTGGCGGATCAGGAAGCCCGACTCGTTGCCCCCGATGCGATCGCACTCTTGCTCGACCTGGACGGCAACGTCACCGAAACCAGCGGTGCGAACTTCCTGGTCGTCCAGCGCGGTACGATCGTCTCCCCCGGCCCCCGCAACATACTCCCCGGCATCAGCCGGCAGACAGTGATTGAGCTGGCGGCGAAGCTGGGAATTCCCTATGCCGAGCGCGACCTGCAAGTCCACGACGTGATGAACGCCGACGAAGCCTTGCTCAGCAGCACACCGTTTTGCCTGATGCCCGTTACCAAAATCAACGGAGCGTTGATCGCAGATGGAAAACCGGGACCGATCTTCTGCCGCCTCATGGAAGCTTGGAGCGAGTTGGTGGGGCTGGATATTCTGGGACAGTTCCATAGTCCGCTCACTCCGTGAGGGGACATTCCTGACCTGCACACGGAGTGTGCAGGCAACTTTCACCACGCGGTCCAGCCGCCGTCGATGAGCAGATTCTGGCCGGTCATGTAGCTGCTGGCGTCGCTGGCGAGGAAGACGATGGCTCCTTTGAGCTCCCAGGACTCTCCCATTCGCCCCATCGGGCTCTTGGTGCGGAGGCGGGCGACCATTTCTCCGTTGGCGGAGTCTTTGGGGAAGGGGCCGGGACTGAGGCAGTTCACTCGCACCCCTTCTTTGGCCCAGTAGACCGCCAGGTGCCGCGTCATGTGGACAATCCCCCCTTTGAGCGCGTGGTAGGCGACGGGGCTTGCGGGCACGACCCCTTCGTAGGCCTCCGGATAGGAGCCGACGACGCCGTACATCGAGCCGATTTGGATGATGCTCGCGCCGGCCTGGCGTTCCACCGCGTGATTGCGCACCAATCGGGCCAGTTCAAAATAGCCGGCGGCATTGGCGAGATGTCGGGCGAACTCTTCGGCCGTGACGTCGGTCCAGTCCTTGCCGAGCGCCTCGTGGCCGTTGTTCATCAGTACGTCCACTCGGCCGACCAGCGCAACCGCCTGAGCAAAGCTCGCCGGCAGCGTCTCGGGCTGCATGTGATCGAGCGCAAGGCCGAAGTGCGAGGCTCCCTCTTCCCATGGCAACTTTGCGGCAGCGTCTTTGGCTTTGTCTTCGTCCCGACTTGTCACAATCACCGACGCCCCCGCCTCCGCCAGACCACGCGCCATGGCCGAGCCGAGGTGCCCGCAGCCGCCGGTGATGAGAGCGACCTTGCCGCGGAGCGAAAAGAGTTGCTGAATGGTTGGCTCGTTTGCGGGATTTGTCACTCGCACGCCTCCGGTTGGATAGTCTCCCATGATTCGGTTTCCAAACTCTTCAGCGAGGCCAGGTTCACTCGCAGCGTCTGCAAGCCATCTTCCAACGAGCAGGTCGGCGGCTGTTTACCCTCCACGGCTTCCAGAAAGAGATTCGCCTGCCGGGTAAACAATTCATCCCGTTCCAGCGGCTGCACAAGCCCGTCTTGCCATTCACCCCCAGGTGAAGTCATCCAGCGCCAACGGTTGCCGTGCACTTCGAACCGGACGGTCCCTCGCTCGCAAATGACGGTGATGCTGGTTTCATTCGGTGCCTGATGCTGGTTCAGGCTGTAGCTTCCCAGCACATTGCCGTGGCGGGTGAGAATATGGACCGTGTCTTCTACCTCCACGCCCGGCAGTACTTGATGGGCAGCATCGGCTACCAAACGAGTCACCGGCCCGACGAGCCACTCGCCAGCATTGATGAGATGGGTGAGTGCATCCTGAATGGCTCCACCACCGGTCGCCCGGTCACGATAGTAGATTTCCCGGTAAGCCGGCCGATAGGTCGGAAAATGCTGGCCGGCGACGACGACAATCTGCACCTGAGGGCCGAACTTGCCACTCTCGATTGCCTTTCGCATGTCCGATAGAACCGGATGACTGCGGTAGACATAGGCGACGCCCGCCACAAGATTCCTTTCGCGGACGAGCGAAATCAACCGCGCCACTCCTGCTGCGCTTGTCGCCAGGGGCTTTTCAATGAGCAAACGAATTCCCGCCTCAGCGAGCTTCGTCGCCATCTCAATATGCAAGTGGGCTGGTGTGGCGACGACGGCGATTTCTGGACCTGTTGCAATTCCTGCTTCCAAAGTAGCAAATCCGCAAGCGGCATAGCGGGCCGCAATCGTCTCTCGCAGCGTCGCGTTGACTTCCACAAACGAAACTTCACACCGCCCCGTCGCCAGAAAACACCGGATGTGGCGCTCCCCAATCGAGCCAGCGCCGACGACAAGCACGCGGTGTGGATTGGTCCCAGCCATGCGTCACGCCCGCTTCTCAAACGTCACTCCCAGCGGGCCAAACTTCTTCTGCATCTCCTCCAGGCCATTCTTCACCATCAGCAGATCGCAGCCGTGGCAGAGGAAGCGGCCGCCGAGCTCCATCACCTCTTGGGCGTGCTCGGTGGAGAAGATCGGCATTCCCCAATCCTTGCCCGCCTTTTTGGCGGCTGCGGAGACCTTTTGCATAGCTTCCTTGATGATTGGGTGGGTCATCTGTCCGGGAATGCCGGCCAGGATGCTGTAATCGCCGGGGCCGAGGAACAACACATCCACGCCGGGGACTGCCGCCATCTCGTCCGCTTGCACGATGGCCGCCGGGTCTTCGATTTGAATCACGACGAACGTCTCGGCATTGGCGGCCGTCAGGTATTCCGTCAGCGGCATCATGCAGTAAGGGTTGTCCGGCCCCGCACTATCAATGCCGCGCTGCCCTTGCGGTGCGAACTTAGCCCACTTCACCACCTCGCGGGCCTCCGCCGCATTGTCGCAGCGAGGGTACATGATGCCCGTCGCTCCGATCTCGAAAAGCCGGCACATCTTCATGAACTCCCCCTTGGCGGGGCGGATCATGATGTCCGATGAGCCGACTCGTGTCGCCCGCGTCAGATTCGCCGCGGTCTCTTCCGTGAACCCATGATGCTCCAGGTCGAGCCAGATGGCATCAAAGCCCATGAGGCTCGTCAGCTCGAATAGTTGTGGATCGGGAATGTGCAGCGTGGTCAGCAGCACCGGCTGCTTCTGGCGGAGTTTGGCTTTGATGCGGCTTTTGCGCATAGGAGACTTTCGGGAAAGTGTCGAAGGGAGTGCAAAGTGTAGAGTGTAAAGTGCAGAGTGCGGAGCGGACAGTACTGAGTACTCAGTACTCGGCCACCTCCAACACTACCGCCACGCTTACTCCAATTTCGACTCGCGGGAAGGTGTGCAGGACGATTACGATTCCGGTGTAGCGGGAGCGAATGTCCGCAATCTGTTTTCCAAGCGGGTCGCAAATCGTACCAAGCGAGTCTCCCGCATTGACCTTCTGACCAAGCGAGACCGCCGGCTCAAAAAATCCCTCGCAGGGGGCAGGATGATTGACCTGCATGTGGCCGGCGCCGGTGCGATCATCTTCGACAATTATCGGCTCTTCGCCGTGTCCTCCGCGCTTTCCGTGCCCCACTCCCTCTCTCTCCAGCATCCCAAACTCCGCCATCACGCAACGACATCCACTTACATACGCGGCGACTCCCTCAGGATCGAAGCGGCCGCCGCCGAGGTATTCGGCATAGATGGCGGGGATGTTCGCCTGCCGTGCGATGGAGAGGGAGCGCCCGGGGAGATTGGGATCGGTTCCCCAAATCAGCGGCAGGCCGAAGGCCCGCGCCATCCGCCGCTGTTGTTCCAGCACGGCCTGATCGGGATGCAGCACGTATCCGGTCAGCGGCAATACCATCAGCCGCGTCCCGCCGGTGTGCAAGTCGATATAGAGGTCCACCGACCGGATAAGCTGTGAAAGTTCAAACGCAATCCGCTCGGTCACGCTGCCGTCAGCCCGACCCGGACAGGTCCGCGCCAAATCCAGGTCATCTTCCGCGCATCGGTTTCCCAGCCGGAACGCCGGTTCATTGACGACAGGGACCAGTGTCACGCGACCGCGCAATTTTTCCGGCCGAAGCTCGCGAGCCAGTTGCCGCATGGCTGCCATCGGCTCGAACTCGTCGCCGTGAACGCCGCCGGTGATCAGCAGGTGCGGCCCGGACAACGAACCGATCAACTCAAATGACGGAAGATATTCCGTTAGGGGCATGAACTGTTACCTCGATCGATTGGGATAGTTTGCAGAAGTGTCACCTAGTAATCGGCTGCCGATAGCGACACGACGTAGATAATAATCAGGGCAAGAAGGGAGTACAAAACCGCGTTCGCGCACCTCGCCCAAAACAGATCATTCTGGTACATCGGGCGGAGCGTCTCCGATATTTGCGACGCCGTCCAGAGCAAACGAGTTGAATATCCCAAGAGCCAAAACATGCCGATCAAAAAGAACAACGATCCTATGCCTGTGGATTGTTTCCATTGTCCAGGCAATCCCACGGAATTCCCGGCGAGGATCCAGGAACAGACGGCTGCCATTTTCGCGCGTCGGACGAGGTCTTCCCTCAGGTTCATTGTCGGATGATAACGCTCCGCTGCCGTGACGGGCTTGCGGTCCATGCAGGGAGGCGGAAGGGGGAGGTCTTTCTGTTCGGGAGACTTCTCGATGCTGCACTCCGAGACAAGCAAGTCGCGGGCTTCACGCCAGCTTCGCAGCGCCTGATGGGCTGCCTGTTCGAACTCCGTTTCTACCTGCAACTTCGTCCATCCGATCGCATTCCCCCAAGTCCAAATCGCGGTTGCAATATGTTCGTCAAAAACGTGAGCGCGAATCCCCTGTGTTGCCAGGTAATTCCGCGCAATCCACGCCGAGATTGGAGTGCGAAAAGTGGCGACGGTCGTTAAGCGAAATGGCATCCCTTCAATTCTCTATTACCGCCTGCCGTTCTTAGACGCTCGCTTGTAGGTAATCAGCATGACTACCCCTTTCGTATCCTCGCCGGCCTTGAAATCCGCGGGCCGTTCCGTGCCGTTCAGCCCGTAGCAGACCTTCAGCTCGTTCCCTTTCAGCTCATAGATGCAAGGGAGCAGCTTTCCCTTGTTCGGGCCGACGCTGGGGGTGATGTCCATTTCCCGCGGCGTTTTGGTCGCGTCCACCTTCAGCGTTCCTTCGTCCTTCTCTTCGCCGACGACCGTGTTGTACTTGTCCCCGGTGATGGTGAGCCTGATGGACTTCGCCACCTTGTCCGGCTGCTTCTTCCCGTTGAGCTGCATCAAAACGGGGATCCACTCGCCGGCCATTTTCTTGAGGTCCGCTTCGCCTTCGTCTTCAGCGACGGCTGGCGAAAGAACGAGCAAGAGGCTGGTGAAAAACACAGCGGCGATGGACAGTGTTTTGAGCATGGCTCGTTCAACCTTGAAGGAGTTTCAAGCGGAAGGGAATGGCAGCAGCCAATGTACGCAATCCAGCCCCAGATTGCCACATTTTCGTGGTAAGATATCAACCTGCTGCCAACGAGCCCCCTTTCCAGGAGCCTCTCCATGCCTGACTCCTCGCGCCGTGACTTCCTCTCCTCCACCGCTGCCTTGGCTGCCGGGGCCGCTTCTGCTGCGCTCGTCGCGCGAACCGGCTTGGCCGCGGAGGAAGCACCGGCAATTTCGTTCGGTCTCGTAACCTACAGGTGGGGGGAGGACTGGGACTTGCCGACGCTGCTGAAGAACTGCAAGAAGACAGGAGCCCTCGGCGTCGAACTCCGGACCACGCATGCCCACAAGGTGGAGCCGGACCTGGATGAAGCGGGACGCGAAAAGGTCCGCAACCTGTTCGCCGACAGCGGCGTCACCTTTGTCGGCATCGGCAGTGACGAGCGGTTCGACAACCCCGATCCGGCCAAGGTGAAAGCCGCGATCGAAAAGACCAAACAGTTCATCCGCCTTAGCCACGACATTGGCGGCTCCGGGGTGAAGGTCAAGCCCGACAAGTTCTACGACAACGTCCCCCACGAAAAAACCATTGAACAAATCGGCAAGGCGCTGAACGAACTCGGCGAATTCGCCTCCGGCTTCGGCCAGCAGATCCGTTTGGAGGTCCACGGCCAATGCGCCGATCTGCCGACCATCAAGGCGATCATGGACGTGGCCAAGGACGACAACGTCTTCGTCTGCTGGAACTCCAACGCCACCGACCTGAAAGGGGACGGCCTGGAGAAGAACTTTGCCCTGGTCCGCAAACGGTTCGGGCAGACGGTGCACGTTCGGGAACTCGATACGCCCGACTATCCTTTCCAGGATCTCATGACCATGCTCGTCAAAAGCAAGTACGAAGGCTGGGTCTTGCTCGAAGCCAGCAGCAAGCCGCAAGACCGTGTTGCAGCGCTGGCTACCCAGAAGAAGTTGTTTGACCAGATGCTGAAGAAGGCAGCAGCGTAGCATTCGAATCGATGCCATTTGAGTCCTACGCCTGGCCCATTCCTGATGCTGAGGTTCAGGCAGCGCTGGTGGCAGCTTATCAGGATGGAAGCTGGGGGAAGTACGACGGGCCGAATTGCCGGAACTTGGAAAGTGCCCTCCGGGAATTGAACCTGGTGGAGCACGCCTTCCTTTGCTCCTCCGGCACGATTGCGGTCGAACTGGCTTTACGAGGGCTGAAGGTCGGACCTGGGGACGAGGTGATTCTGGCAGGGTACGACTTTCCGGGGAACTTTCGTGCTGTCGAGGCGGTTGGCGCGAAGCCTGTCTTGGTCGATTTCCAGGAGAATACCTGGTCCCTCGACGTCGCGCAGATTCCACTGGCCGTTTCGTCCCAGACCAAAGCAGTCATCGCTTCCCATCTACACGGGTCGCTCGTGGACATGCGGACCTTGATGACCGTCTCCCAAAAACAGGGCCTTGCGATCGTCGAAGATGCCTGCCAGGCACCGGGTGCACTTGTGCAAGGCAAACTAGCAGGCTCCTGGGGGGATGTGGGCGTCCATAGCTTCGGCGGCAGCAAGCTCTTGACCGCCGGGCGAGGCGGGGCGATTGTCACTCGCCGCGAGGATGTAATCCAGCGAATCAAGGTTTTCAGCGAGCGGGGAAACCAGGCATTTCCCCTCAGTGAGTTGCAAGCCGCAGCGATTTTGCCGCAGATTCCCAAACTGGCGTCCCGCAACGAAGTCCGCTGGCAGAATGTAAACAGGCTCATTCAAGCGGTGGACGGGCAATCGGTTTTTCAACCATTGCCGCTCCCGACCAATGGCGATATTCCGGCGTTTTACAAGCTCGGCTGGCTGCTGGTCCCGTCTCTCCGAGCCTCGACGGATGCTGACGCCGAACAAATTCGCCAGGGTTTGGTCCATACCTTGCAGCAGCACGGTCTCCCCTTCGACACGGGTTTCCGTGGCTTTGCCCGGCGAACCACGCAGCGCTGCCGCGTGGTAAACGAGTTGCCGAATTGCCGCAAGGCGGCCTGTTCCACGCTCCTGATGCATCACCCGGTCCTCCTGCAATCGCCGGAGGTCATTGACCAGATCGCCGCAGCGATGCAGGAGTTAGCCGTCCGCTAGAAGGAATGGACCGCGAGAAATAAGATGGAAGGTTTCCACGAACAAAACACTCACTCACATACTGAATTGACTTCATGACTCAGCTCAACAAAATCTCCAGTCGTATTACTCAGCCCAAGAGCCAGGGGGCGAGTCAGGCGATGCTCTATGCCACGGGGATGTCCGAGGCGGACATGGGAAAGGCCCAGGTCGGCATCGGCTCCGTTTGGTACGACGGCAATCCCTGCAACATGCACCTGAACAAGCTTGCCGACCTGGTGAAAGAAGGGGTGCGAGAGGCGGGGCTCGTCGGCATGCGGTTCAACACCATCGGCGTCTCCGACGGCATTTCGATGGGGACCGAAGGGATGAGCTATTCGTTGCAATCGCGGGACCTCATTGCCGACAGCATCGAAACCATCATGGGGGCCCAGTGGTATGACGCCCTGGTCACGCTCCCCGGCTGCGACAAGAACATGCCGGGTTGTTTGATGGCAATGGGACGGCTGAATCGGCCGAGCCTGATGGTCTACGGCGGCACCATCAAGCCAGGCCACCTTGATGGCAAGCCGCTCGATGTGGTTTCGGCGTTTCAGTGCTATGGGCAGTTTATCGCCGGTTCGATTGACGAAAAAACGCGCAGCGACATCGTCAAAAAGTCCTGTCCTGGTGCCGGCGCGTGCGGCGGAATGTATACAGCCAACACGATGTCCACTGCCATCGAAGCCATGGGCATGTCGCTCCCCTACAGCTCGTCATCGCCGGCGGAATCTCCGGAGAAAGCCGCGGAATGCCGGGCCGCGGGAAAGGCGGTGCTGAGGCTGCTGGAGCTCGACCTCAAGCCGCGGGATATCATGACGCGGGCAGCGTTTGAGAACGCAATGGTGACTGTAATGGCCCTCGGCGGCTCCACCAATGCTGTGCTGCATCTGATTGCGATGGCCCGAGCCGTGAACGTACCGCTGACGATCGACGATTTCCAGAAGACGAGCAACCGGATACCGTTCATCGGCGACTTGCGTCCGAGCGGCAAATTCGTGGAAGAAGACCTGCACAACGTCGGCGGCACTCCGGCGGTGATGAAGTACCTGCTAGAGAAAGGACTTATCAACGGCGACTGTATGACGGTCACAGGCAAATCCGTGGCCGAGAACTTGTCGACTTTGCCGGGGCTTAAGTCGGGCCAGAAGGTCATCCTGCCGCTGGAGACGCCGATCAAAGAGACGGCCCACATTCAGATTCTTCGCGGCAACCTGGCACCCGAGGGATCCGTCGGCAAGATCACCGGCAAGGAAGGGCTGGTGTTTTCCGGGCCGGCCAAAGTCTTCGACAGCGAAGAGGACATGCTGCACGCCTTGGAACGGAAGGAGATTGCCAAGGGAGACGTGGTCATTATCCGCTACGAAGGGCCCAA
>SXGT01482415.1_pt1 | contig 24366 bp, 39 predicted proteins | sample 3176221 | NCBI WGS metagenome assembly SXGT01 (sample SAMN11356862, study PRJNA531348) | freshwater metagenome | isolation source: freshwater sample F1-120 | place: China: Fuxian Lake, Yuxi | collected 2017-12-25
GGCTTGATATTCAATGCCTTCAATTGGTTAGCAGCATCCGGTGAAGGCTCGGTCACCTGCCAGACGCGACCGTTGGGGCTGGACAATAGCGCCAACTGGATGCGTTTCAGATCGTCCCGGATGTTGCGCCACGTATCCTGGTGATTAGACGCTAGATATTTACAGGGCCAGAAGCGCGCTAAATGGTGGGAAGAACCGAAATAATCCGAATCAATACGGGACGCGAATGAAAGAAGCTTGCGTATTGCGAAAGTGACGAAGCGGGATCACTTCTCGGATAAATGGCGTTCGATGATGCGCAGTACCGCAGAATTATCGCCATCCGACAGCCCCAAAAAAGGCCGCGCCGGAATGTGGCCATCCTTACTGCCGAACTGATGCACCGCCGCGCCGGCCGCGAACAGGTCGGCAAGGCGATCGGTGCCAACTGCCACCCCGCCTGGAATCATCTGATAGCGGATGGTACGGGCGAGCTGCTCGGTGGCGACCAGGGGTTTCTTGCCGATCATCGTGGCACTGCCCTTGGCGCTGATCTTGCCGCGCTTGCCGACGCCGCCGGTGGTCTTGGCCAGCAGGCGCTCCAGCGTCGAGCGGGCATTCGGCGCCCAGCGGCTGCCATCGGGGGCGGTGCTGCTGGAAAAGCGCTGTTTGGTGGTTTCGGTGATGAGTTCGCCGATCGCCACCATGGCCGGCCGCATGCCCGCCTCGCCCACCTTGTCGCGCAGGCGGCCGAGCGCGGCACGCACATCGTCGTCGTCGATGTCAAAGGTGATCATGATCTATACTGTGACCAAGGCGGTTGTTTCCAATGGGAATGGTTAGGGGTGGCCTGCCATCGCTATGATCCGGTTCGAATCCGGCACCGCCTTACCTATCAAGCGGCACATAGCGCCCGCCTGCGCGAATGTCCGCCGGCTCGATCAAACCTCCCGTCCGAATGAAATTTGAAGTCAGCTTGTCGCGCTTGGCGCCGTCGTTGACCTTGCTGGTGTAATTCACCCGCACCGCCACCTTACCCAGCCCCTCCGGCGCTTCGAAGACATAGACGATGCCCGCATCGACGGTATCCAGGTAGGGGGTGGCTGTCTTGAGCAATTCTGGCAGATCGCTCCAAACTGCCTCGGTTAGCGCCGCCCCACGCCCCGCCTTGGTCTCGCGCAGGGCATGAATCAACTCGGCATCGCGCAGCCAGATGTCGGCGCTTTTCAGCGGCACGCCGCGAGCGGCCAAGTCGCTCACCGTCGCCGGCGCGGCGACATGCGCCAAGGCAGCGTGGTTGCTGGCCTGCATGGTCGTCGACGCCTCGCTGACCAGTGAAGTCCACGCCAGGCGTTGTTCCAGCGCCAATGCCGGCCCGAGGTTTTCCCACAGCGCCGCACCGATGGGCGCGGGCAGGTTGAACAGCTTTTGCTCAATCAACTCCCGCAAGGGCGTTGCCGCGTTCGCCCCTGGCGCATACCCCCAGCCCTTGCCGATGCCTTTGGGCGCGCCGGTTTTCGGGTCGATCTCGCCCCAGCCCTCTGGCAGGTGCTTGTCTGGATCGCCGCCGATGGCGCGCGCATCCTCCGGGTGTTCGATGCCGATGACTCGGCACTTGCAGCCCCAGCCGTTGGGCGGAAAATGGGTTTTCCAGAAGGGATGATCGCGCGGCAAGATCAGGCCATCCCAGCCCAGATGCTGCTCGCGCGGGTTCGTTACCAGCGGGTCATGGCGATAGAGCCAGTAACGCAGGTTCGGGCTATCCATAAGTTGCCGATAGCGGCCGGCGGCATAGCTGGTGTAGAGGTTCGTCTCGTAAATGATGCGCGGCCGCCAGGCGCGGCCGGCGGCGCTGTCCATGCCGGTGTAGGGCCAGCCATGGGTAAATACGATCTGCTCGAAATGCTGGCGAAACTCCTCCAGCCCGCCACGCGTGCGGGCATCGCCAATCGCCCGGTACAGATCGGCCAGCAGGTCGGCCTTGGCGGCACCGGCGACGATGAAGGCGCGATCATGCGCGGCGGCCTTGATGTCATCATATTTGGCGGTTGGCAGATGAATCTTGCGGAGAAAGAAGTCTTCCGCCTCGGCAAAGGGCAGGCCGAAGGCACCTTTAATTGCCATCGCTCATATCCGCCATGCCAGCCAGATCGGCCACGCGCAGGGCTTGCGCCATGACCGCCGTCAATTCGTCCGTCGGCAGATCGCCATAGGCGGCCAACAGGCGCGCCTCGAATTCCTCAAGGCTTTCGGCGGTGGCCAGCATGGCGCGAATAGTTTCAATCCAGCCGGCCAGCTGGGCGACGCCAGCGGCCGCCAGTCGGTCGGCTAGCGGCGTCATTGGGTCGATGGTTTCTGGCGGGGCGGAAAACTCAGCCGGAATAGATGGCGGTTGCTCGGGTTTGACCGGGTCAGCCGGGGTTTCAACAGCCTCCCACTCGCCGCCATACGTCTCCTCGACATACCGCGCCGTAGGGCGGTATCCCATATCGAAGATCGACTTGTCGCGCTTGGCGCGGGTTTCGAGGTCTTCCGGCTCCTCCACCAGGCGCCACAAGCCGGGCACAGCGGCGCTGGGGAAGTTCCACTCCGTCAACCAGCGCGCCGGGCCGGCGTTAAAACTCGCCGAGAGCAGATCAGCATCCGCGCGCACGATATCCAGGCGCACGTCGTTTTGCGTGTCGTCATTGCCCAGCTTGCCAGGCGTGCCCTGCGTGCTGGCCGTCTGGCCGATGGTGGCGACGAGGATGGCGGCATTCATCTGCCCGATGAAGGTGGCGTAATCGGCCGTGCCACTGCGCGTCGCCTCCAGCAGCTCGATGGCGATGCCTTCGGGGATGGTCACTGCCGCATCACGGCGCAGCGCACGCAGGGCGTCGAGCAACTTGCGCTGATCAGCCTCCGGCGTAGCGGCCGGGTATTTACCCACGGCCGCCGGCGTGCCAAAGCGTTCGAGATACACAGCCCAAAAGCGGTGCCCGTTGCGCTTGAACCATACCGGCCAGTAGAGCCAATGAGCGAGGCCGAGGCCGTAGGGCGCATCGTCGTGGTCAGCCCCGGCGGCGAACGTCCAAAACTTCTTCTCTGGCAACAGCTCGCCGAGCGGCTGCTGCATGGTTTTGAGCCGCAGGCGGTTCTCGCCATCAAAACCGAAGCGGCGGCGATCGCGCACGCGGATCGCGTCGAGCGCCCAGTAACGCCCATCCGGTGCCCACAAACATTCGCCGACAGCAAAGCCATAGAACACGCCCATCAGCATCTTGTCGCAAATCGTGTCCCAGCCGATGCGCTCGATGTTGGCGCGCAGGAAGTCAGCAGCGGCCTTGTCGATGCCGCGCTTGCCGCCGGGGCGCACTTCCCAGGGGCGAGCGATCACGGCACGACGGCGCTGTAGCAATGCCGCCATGACGTGATCGTCGCGCAACACCTCACGGTAGAGTGCGTAGTCGCCGCCGCCACGCTCGATCAGTACCGAGTCGTCGGGCGGATTGACGTTGAGCCGATCCACCCACGGGCGCGTGATGTCGCGGCCGTCGAGGGTGGTGGCGATTTCGTTGCGGATCTCTTTGGCTGGGCCGGTCATGTCAATATCCTCTGAAGTCGAGGCCAGCGTCGTGGCCACTGTCATCGCCTGCCGCGCTCATGAATTCGATGGGAACAGCTTCCGCCCGGCTAGCGGCGTGGGCGAGTAGGTAGGCCACGCCGGCGTCGCCGTGGCGTTGCTGGCCATCCTGCCCCTTGGTGCGCACGTCAGGTAGTAGCGGGATGCCCTTGATCACCTGAAAGGCGCGTAAGTCGTCAAGATGATCGGCATCGCGGATCAGCTCGATGGTGGCATCTTCCAGCCCGGCCTTGAACGGCGCGGTATTGTCGCGGTACCAGGGCAGTGAGAGCATCACGCACTCGATACGAGCGCTCCCCCATTTTTGGATGGCCTTTTCGGCGAGATACTGGCCGTTGCCGCGCGCATCGAGCTTGCCGGCGAAGAAGCGCGGCAACCGATCACCGATGAAATACACGGCTTCGCGCTGCTGGTCGAACGGGCAGTTCGATAGCTCGACGCCGAACGGGAAACGACGGCGTAGCTGTTTGGTAATCTGAAACGGCAGCATGACAGACAGGTCACCGTTGCGGCCAAAGTCCATGCCAAAGCCGGAGCGCAGTTCAGGGTCCAGCGAGAGCAGCAGCGGCAACACTTCGCGCTCCAACCATTCGCGCATTTCGGCGGTGCGCAGATGCTCCGGCCACAGCGTGAAATCCTTGGCGGGTGGTTTCCAGCGCAGCACTGGCGCATCGACCATGCGCGCCTCGATGACGGCGCGCGACAGCCAAGCCCCGCCGCTGTTGCTCGGTACGCAATCCAGTTCCTCTTCGGCATCGGTGCCGTATTGATCGTAGATGCCTTTGATCCAGGCAGCTTTGCTGTCATCGTCCTGCGTTACGCCTGTGCGCAGGCAGACGCGCTCATAAAGACCATCGTCTACCGCGTCGCGGAAGGTGACCTTGTGCAGGGAATAAGGTTTCTTGCCGGCGCGGATGTCCAGGCACAAGGCGTTGAAAGGGTTGTCGACGCCGTTGTGCGTCGAGATGACGTGCACCTCGCCACCCCAGATCAGTAGTGCCAGCGCGGCCTTGAGCAGTTCTTTCTGGTCGCTGTGGAAGGCAAACTCGTCGAGAATGACGCGGCACTGCTTGCCGCGCAGGTTGCGCGGCGCGGATGAAAGCGCCTCAATCCGCCAGCCAGAGGCAAAGCGCAAGGTGTAGATGAAGATCGACTTCTTTTCTTCACCATCAATCCAGACCTCCTCGGTCTCGGCGATTTCGCCAGCTGCAAGCGAATAAGATTTGGCAAACTCCGCGCAATCCTTGATGAACTCCTGCGCCATTTCCTTCATGTAGCCGATGTAGAAGGAATTCATGCCGGACTGGCTGGCCGCCAGCAGCGCGGTATCTGCCGCCTCACCCCACGACAAACCGATTCGGCGACTTTTCTCGATGACCTTTACTTGGGCACGATCTGCCGCCCAGCGCTGCTGATAGGGCAACAACGCCATCGGCGTGCGCGCCATGCTGGCGGGCGCTTCCCTGGCTATCATCCGGCAATGCCCAGAATGCGGCGGCGGATCTGCTCGGCGGCATCGTCCGAAAGGCCGCCCGACTTGGCAATCTGCGTTACTGCATCGGCAGCTGCTGCGGCCTTTGCGCGCACTTCCGTCTGCCACTTCTTCTGTGTCACCGTGGCGCGGCCAAGATCAGCAACGGCGCGGGCCACCTTGGGTAAATCGAAGCCACCCTCTTCATCTGCCGTCAGCAACTTGAACAAATGCTCCTGCACCAGGCGCATCAATGCCTCATTGACCGCGCCTTCATCGTCCGGTGCCGCCGTCACGATGGCGCGCGCCTGCTCACTGGCGAGCTTCAGCATGGACAGCTTCTGTTCGAACTGGCTGCCATAGCGGTGGATGCTGCTTTTGCCGATGTCGAAGCCGCGCGTCTTCAGTTCGGCTTCGAGCTGCTCGTAGCCGCTGAAATTACCCTCGACCAGGGATGCATCAAGCCATTGTTTGACAGCCTTTGGCAGTCCCTCAATTTTGGAGCGGCGCGGCATCAGAACCCCGTCTTTTTCGGGCGGGCAATACCGGGTTCGACGTCGACGGTATATTCGACCACGTCGATCCCATAGCGTCCAATATCGGCATACCAGCGACCATCCGGATGTCGCTCAATCTTGATCAGCCCGCGCTCTTCGAGGTAGTCGAGTTCGCTGCGCAACTCCAGCGCCGTGGCGTTGGCATATTCCGACTGCACCACCTGCAACAGCAGCGTTTCCGATGCACCGCCCGAGGCGCGCGCGTTGTTGAGCGTCAAGAGCAGCATCCAGCGCATGAAATCGCGCCGCAGTTTTTGCATGTCAAGCATAATCGTTCCCCCGTTTCAGTTGGGTGTTTTCAATCCGTAGCGCCAGGCCATCCAGCTTCGATTCAATGACGGACTGGATGCGCACGAAATCGTCGCGACGCACATAATTGAGCGGCAAGTCGGCCTTCAGCGCCAGCAGCTCGCGTTCGATGCGCTGCCACTGCGCCGACTCGGCACGAATATCCTGCTCGATCTTGTTCATCTGCTGGTGCAGCGCCTTGTGGCGCAGATCCTCGGCGCGCTCCATCTGATTCAGCGCGACTTTCCCCAGCGTGAAAAATCCGCCGATGATGACAACCACCAGGCTGATGGCATGCCAAAGTTCCAGTTGCAACGTCATTCTCAATCCCCTCCACTCACGACGGAATACTCAAGTTCCTGCTGACAGTCGATACAGGTCTGCACGCCGGGCACGGCACGGTGGCGGGCCAGCGGAATCAGCTCTTCGCAGATGCGGCAGTGCGTGGCCGACTTCTCGCCCAGCCCTGCGTTTCGGCGCCGCGCCCATGCCTCGATAGAGTCGGAGCGGAATTCCTCCTCGTGCGCGGTGGCGCGATCGCATACATCATTCATCGCGGCCATCCGTCGATGCAGAGCTTGGCGTCGGCAGCGTGTTCATCAGCTGTTTGCGCCATGCCTCGATAGCGTTCGCTGCAGTCTCCGAGTACGGCGTGGCAGGTGTCGAGCGCTGCATAACCGGCGGCGCCGGGATCTCCGGCAACGCGCTGGCGGATGACGACAAGGTCGTCGCGCAGCCCGCGAGCAGCATGATCGGCGCGAGCAGCAGCGTCGCGCAGCTTCTGTGTATCAAGTTGGTTTGCACGGTAGGCAACCTCCATGTTTCTGAAATTGGTCGTAGCTCGGGCACGCGCGGCGCGTTCATCGGTGGCGATCTGGCGGTTGACCTTGGCCTCCCAGCGCAGATCGACGCGCCGGCTGCCATCCCATTCGCCAACGATGGCGCCGGCCGCAAAGGCCAGGACAAAGGCGAGGATCAGCCAGGGATGGTTCAAGTCAGCCCCTCGCGGCACAAGTCGCGCTCGGCGGCACGGCGCTTCGTCAGGCCCGGCAGTTCGACCATCCGCCCTGCCACGCGCGCCTTGTTCCAGCGCGGTAGCTGGTCGCAGGCACCTTGGATGTCGCCGGCTTGTAGAAGGCGGGCCGCTGTTGAGTTATTGGTGTCGCAAGCGACTTTCGGCCCTAAGTTGTAGACGGCATCGCCAAAGGCAGCCAGCACCGGCTCGGGCAGGCCCGGCGCGCAGCGCTCGACAGTTTCGATGGCTTGCCGCATGTCTTGATCGAGTCGCGCACGGCATTCGTCGAGGCTGTAACGCTTGCCGGCAACAACGTTGGTGGTTGAGCCATAGCAAACGCTGAGGATGCCGGGCGGATCGTAGTAGGCGATCTGGCGCAGGCCCTCGGCCGGGATGGCGATGGCGGTGGCCAGCGCAGCGGCGACGCCGAGGCGCTTTTGCTTTGGCGTCATTCGGATAGCCCCTTTTGCGCCAGCAGCCGGGCGACGAAGGCGCCACCGATTGTGAGCATGGACAGCGCCGCGAACAGGTTGCGCGGGATGGCCTCGACGAACAGCGGCAGGATGACCTCCGCCCCCGATAGCAGGCCGGCCAGCAGCATCAGGCGAATGCTCCAGGCGCGCCGCAGGATGGCCTGCCAATCAGATAACAGGCGCACGGCGATATTCCTCCTGGAATCGCGATGGCACCCACTGACACCCCGCCGAGCGCGGCAGAAAGTTGGCGCGCTCTAGCGACGTACCGCCGGCACGGCACCAGCCGTAGCCCGCGAGGGACGATGGATCAAGAAAGCGGCAGGCGCCGCAGGTGTTGGGGGTGGGGTGCATGGCGCGCATCATCGCGCGCGCGCATTGGGTAAGGCAGGGGGAAGAGGTTCCCATGCCGCCTATTCCTATGACTTATGCGATATGGAACCTTTTGTGATACCCAATTATAATAAGCTCATGTCGCACACCTTCAAAATCGAACACCACCCACTTGGCGTTGTTGTCGTTGACGATGGCCATTCGCGTGAGCTATTGATTGAGGGAGAGTCGTGTTGCGGTGTCCGGTTCGCCGATCTTGTACATATTTCTAATACCAGCAGGCAGCTAGTGGTTGATGACTGCGCCGCAGAGAAGTACCGTCTTTATTGGCGATAGACACGATTCAAAACAACTCTGCCTGCTCAACTGCCACACCGGCATCCGCCTTGCCACAAATCATCTCAATGGCGCGACTGCTGATGGGCGCGAATTTGAGGCCGATTTCATAAATCGCCTGTTTGCCGGACATGCCTTCGCTGGTGGTGAGCCGGTCGAACTCGGCGCGGATCGCGCGGTGGCGCAGTTCGTCGCGAGCGGCCTTACAGGTTGGGATATCGAGGACATCACCGCCGTAGCGGGTGGCAAGCGCCTGCATGCCTTGTGCGCCGACGATCTCTGCAAGTTCGACCCAGCGTTTGGCGCCAGCCGGGTTGTGATCCGGGTGTTTGGGAATCAGCAGGGTGCAGCCAGGGCGGGCCGACAGTAGCGCGCAGGCGGGCGTGGCGCCAAGGATGCCGACCAGCGCCTGCGCCGTGTAAGGCAGTAGCGCCCAGACCTGGCGCAGCGTGTCAGGCGTGAGCATCATTCGGATCGTGGCCATGTCGCCGCGCGGCAACGGTCAGCGCTTGGACGATGCGCCACAGCTCGTCGGCATCGCACATCGGCAACGGTTTCGCCACCGGCCCGGCCGAAGCCGCCGCGCCACTCATCTGCAGGGCGATGCCTTCGGCGTAGGCGATCTGCTTGCCCTCGGCGATACCGGCCTCGATGCACAGGCGGCGGATCTTCCAGATCTTGTTCCGCCGGTCGGTCGGTGCGCGGTTTGCCCAGTCCCATTCGTGCGGCTGCCGAGCGTGAGGGGTCTGCGCGCCCAGCGCCGCCACCAGGCGCGCCAGCGTTGCACCATCCAAATCGCCCGCCGAGCGCTTTCCGGTGCGAGCGAACAGGATGTCGCGATAGGTGTCATCGTCCCAGCCCAGCTCTTTCTTTAGGCAGTGCAGGCGGGCGAGGAGTTGGTTACGGGTGGCGGGCATGATGGCGTTACTACGCGGCGACGATGGCGACGGTGGGATCGCCGACCGTGGTGGCGACGAAGCCTCTGAGCGCGAGGCCGAGTTCGTCGCGATCGTCGTCGATGATGGCGTCGAGCTTGGCGGTGGTGCTGTGGCTTGTTTTGCTATCGACCAGATCGTCAAAGCGCGCACCGAGCAGGGCGCGCACGGCGCCCAAGTCCTTGATGACGCGCTTGACGGCGCCGCGCTTCAAGGTGACACGGCAGACGCCGGGGATGACGATGGCGGCGGACGGGTCGAGGTCTTTGTAGCCGTCGAGCAGCTCGATCTTGAGCTGGTCTTGCTCGGCCTTGATGTCTTTTCCGGCTTGCTGGCGCTGCCACAGTTCGATGGCGTGATGGACGACAGTGTCGGAAGCGGTGACGCGCTGGCCGGCAATTTCGATGTAGCCGATAGGGAGTGGTTGGGGTTTGCTCATTGGAGGGCTCCTTGGGGTTGGGGTGGGTTGAGGCGGTAAAACCAGAGGTCGCCTTGGCGGCGACAGGTGATGGCAAGACCGTTCTCGCGCAGCTCGGCGATGGCGCTGTTGACAGCGCAAACGTTGGCGTGGGCGACGATCTCGGCAGTGGTGTATTCGAGCCCGCCTTCGAGTAGCCGGGCAACGCGCTGCAGGCGCGCTGAGGTCTTGAGGCAGGCATGTTTCATGGGCGATCTCCTAGGGGTTGAGGACGACGTGCGGGGTGTCGAACAGGCCACAACGCGAGGCGGCGTGTTCGGCGCTGGCTTTACAGCGCGGGCAGATGCGGTTGGCGGCGCTGCTGCTCAGGAACATCTGCCCGCAGCCGTCGGCAAGGCAGCGGCGCATGCTGCGCTGATTTGGGGCGAGCGGTGCACCGCTGGCGGGGGTTGGGTTGTGTTCGCCACCGCACCAGGTGTACCGGTTGATGCGCACGGTGCGATTGCCCGTGCCCGTGGGCACTCTGACCACCTTGACGGCGACCGTGCCGGAAGCCACCAGGAGCGCCAGCCGGGTGGCCTGGTTATTGCCGGTAACACCGGTCAGCTCGTGCAGTTCGCGGCTGGTGAGCTGGCCGTGGGCGCGCAGGGCGGCAGCGATTCGGTCGGCGCCGGGTGTGAGGGTGTAGGCCATGTCAATGCCCCCTCTCGACCCAGGCGAGTCTCACTTCGCGTCCGTCGTCGGTAAAGACGCGGGCGTAGCCGTGCTTCTCGCGCACGCCGCTCACGGTGGATGACTTCCAGTGCACGCCGACATCTTCCTTAAGCAGCGCTTCGGTAAAGCGTCCGGCGACGATCTGCACGGTGGGGATGCCGCCATAGACGTCGCAGCCAATTACCGTCGCGCCCTGATGCTTGAGCTTGAGCGCGATTTCCTTGGCGGCAAAGATGCCGTCGATGACGATGTCGGTGACGGGGCGCGTCAGGCGGGCGTTGGGGCCGCGCGTGATGACGCGGGAGTTGGCGAAGTTCATGTCAAAGGCCCTCCTGCGTGCGCTTCAGCACCGCCTTCTTTGCCGCAGCGACCGTCTCGGCGCTGATCTGCCGGGCGCCCACCTTGGCGGCGGTGTTGAGAATCTCCGCCAGCCAGTTGTCAATCGCTAGCGGGTAACAGAAGCTCTTGCCGCCGTCTATCAGCACCAGCTTGAGGGCATCCAGCGCGCTGGCGTCGAACAGTGCCGCTGCCGCGCCCAGGCGATGCTTGAGATAGGCCACCAGATCGCGTTCCAACGGCCGCAGGGTCACCAGCTCGCAGCGTTGCCAGACTTCGCGCACCTCCTGGTCGTAGGTCGAGAGGCGCAGCTTCAGCTCCGGCTGACCCAGCAGCACGATGGTCAGCAGCGCCGGTTGCAGGCCGCGCCCCTTGCGCTTGAATTCGCAAAAGCGCTTGAGGTGCTTCAGGGTCGGAATTGGCAGGCAGTGTGCCTCGTCGATCACCAGCAGATGGCGGCGGTTGGCGTCGGCATCTGCGCTCCTGGCCAGCGCCACCTCAACCTGCGCCAGGCGCGCCTCGCTGCTCGTCTTCAGCTTCTCTGCCGGCGCCACCTCGCGCATGATCGCCTCGACAATCGCGGCGGCTTTGAGCGTCTTACCCGCCTTGTCGTTCGCCTCCATCGCCTGCACATGCGGCTCGATCACAATCACCTCGCCGGCCTTGTTGAGTTCGGTCACCAGCAGGTCTTTCAGGGTGGTCTTGCCCGCGCCCGATTCCCCCGCCAGTGCCAGCATGCCGCCAAAGCGCGCCTTCGCCATCAGGTGCTCAAACCCCACCCGCATTTCTCCGCCCAAAAACACCTCTTCAGCCCGCGTCGGCGCCATCAAGGCCGATGCGGGTAGGCTAAAGGCTTCGCGTGCGGCATTGCTCAAACTGCGTTTCGTGATTAACATGACATCCTCCAAAGTAGTTGTGCCCCGAAGGAAATGCCCTTGGGGTACTGCATCCGACGGCGCCGTGTCGGCCTCCAGAAAGAGACCATCCAAACCCTCGGTAAAACCCAGCGTGCGCAGGCCGTCGCGCAACAGGCGCCGCGTCGTCGCTGGCAGATCGCGCTTCGGGTATTCGCCGGTGGCAATCAAGCGCTGCAATGCCGAGCGGCTGATGCCTGCGGCCTTCGCCAGCGCGGATTGAGCGATCTTGGCTTCGCGCAGAAACTCACCCAGCCTTGACATCGCGCACCTCATCCAGACCGTTGCCGCTCAACTGCGCCGCCAGCCGGTCGAGCTGGTCCTCGCCAATCCCGCCCGGGTAACGCTTCTGCAGCCAGGCGAAATAATCCGGTTGCCAGGCATCGCCCAGTTCATCCGCCAAGCGCAGTGCCGCATCGGTGACCGTCAGCACGCGGCTGACGATCTCGGGCGTGGCCACGTCCAGTGGCGTGCCGGCGCGCGGCAGGAAGGCGATGGCCGGGGCCTCTTCCGCTGCCTTGAAGGGGTTGAGGGCGCCGTCGAAGGGCACATAGCCCTTGGCACGCCGTGCTGCCAGCGCCGACTTTTGTGAGTCGGTGCCGCTGGCCACCTGCTGCAACAGCTTGCGGTTGGTGTCTACATCGGTATCCGGCAGCGACTTGAAGTCTTCGCCGATCACCGGCGCGCGCTCCTGGAAGCCCGCCGAATTCAGCGCAATCTCAGGCAGGGGCAGATGCGTCTCTCGCCCGTCTTCGCCGGTGAATACCGCCATCGCCGTCTCACTGATGAACGGGTGCCAATGCACCAGCAGCTTGGCCCTAATGCGCACCCCCGGCACCGCCTTGACATCGAACAGCCGGCCCATGAAGCGAATCGCCAGATCGCCGCGCACCGTGCAGGTGGTCGGCGCACGTGTCGCCAGCGCCAGCAAGGTCGCCTCGTCGGCGGTGATGCGCAGCTGCTGCGCGGTAATTTCCAGCCACTTGGCAAAACGCGCCGCGCCGTGGCGGCTGTGTGTCGCCGTGGCGTTGAAATGCAGTTGAAACATGTCGGCCAGCGCATTCAGGTCGTCGAAGTGTTTCACGCGCTGCTGCTGGAAGCGCAGGCCGGATTCGAAGCGCGTCTCCCACAGGTTGTTGGCCTGCTCGACCTGCCCCTTGGCGCGTGGGTTGCCGGGTTGGTTGACGATCAGCTTGACATCCATCCGGCGGCAGAATTGCTTTACCAACCCGGCAGACGTTGCACCCGGATCGACCATCACCTGCAGGGGCGCGCCGTGGAACGGGTCGGCGCGGTTGCCCTTCGGCGCCATCATCCACGCCAGGAAGCGCACCGTATGCTCGCCAGATTCGCTGTGCGGGTAATACTTGACGCGCACTGCCCCGCTGAAATGATCGGTGCCGACATAGCGGATGACGCGGAACTGTTCAATCGCCTTGAGGTTGTCCGGCTTGTTCTTGTAGTGCACCGCCTGCTTCACATCGCAGATGCCGGTGCCGCCGTTGGGCAGATAGAACACCACGCACACCGACGCATCGACCTGCCAGGTGTGGTTCGGGTGCGCCGATTGCAGCGGCTGGTGCGGTGTCGGCGCCAGCAGCTGGCGCGGGTGCAGGCCATAGCCCTCCAGCGCGCGGCCGATGGCCGATTCCGACAGCAGGCCGATCTCACCCGTCTCGCCGTCGATGATGCGTCCGCCGATCACATGGCCGTTGGCACGCAACCACGCCACCGCGTCTTTCAGGGCGACGATGCGCTTGCCGTTCATGCGCGTGCCTTCCATGATGACGGCCGAGACCATGTGCGCCTCGGCCAGCGTCAGGCAGGTGCTGCCGGCGTCCGAGCGGCGCTTGCGGTCGGTGTGGCGGTGCGGCTTGAGCCACGCCTGCACGGTCTGCCTGGAGACGCCCAGCGTTGTCGCGGCATCATCCACCAGCGCGCCCGTCTGGCCGTGTGCGCACTCGTCCAGCCGCGCCGCCACGCTGGCCAGGAAGGCTTGCTGTTGGGGGGTGGGTGGCATGGCGGCAGCGACCAGGTTAGTTTGCGTGCTCATTTTTGGCGGCCAGTTCGGCATTCACCGCAGCCCAGATCACTGCATCCTCGGCCGCTTGATCGCGCGCCTCGGGGGCGGCATTGAGGCCTGTGGTGGCAATCTGGTAATCGTCGGCCAGGTGGTTGATGGCCGCCAGCACCCGGCCGATGGCCGCACGCTGCGCCTGCACCACCAGGGCTTCGGGGACGGCGTCTGCATCCACATCATCCGCCGCCACAAACTTGCTGCGCAGGCTGACCAGCGCACCCACACAGCGCAGCGCCTCGTCGTCGATATCGCGCAGCGCCTGCTCGGCCTCTTCGGCGAGTGCTTCCGGCGTCGGGCGTTTCTTTTTGGCGAGCTTTTCTTGCAGGCCGCTGATGGTGGCCTCCTTGTCGCCGATCACCTTCTGGCGCGATTCGGCCGTCGTCTTGACGTCCTCCAGCTCGGCGGTCAGGGCTTCTTTTTCCTTGGTGTGGCGGGCGATCAGCGTCTCGGCTAGGTCGAGCAGACTGTCCTTGTCGCCACTCTTGGCGGCTTCGATCAGCGCCAGCTTTTCGTCAGCGGGCAGCTTGCGGTACTGGCGTAGTTCGCGGTAGCCGATGCCCATCTTCGACATGCTGTCGAGGGCTTCTTCGCCGAAGGCTTTCAGGTTGGCGATATCCGCATCAACCTTGTCGACTGACTGGCCTAGTAGTCCGCAGAATTCCTCCCATGTGCCGGATAGCTTTTCCCGAACGTTCGGGGTTTCCATTCCCGCTAAGCTCTTGTAAAGCTTATGTTCCTTTACGTAGGCCAGCTTTGAAACTCCGAACGTTCGGAGAAATTGCGATGTCGCGGAAAAGGCTTGCGCCTGCCCAAGCAACTGATTCACCAGATCGCGCTCCTCGTTATAGTTGGTAGCGACGGCGTTCATGATCTCCATTGTCTGGGCCACTTCCGGCAGGGTGTTATGGTGGAATTCCGGGCCTTGCTGCATGGCGGCGGGCAGGGCTTTGCGTCCTTTGGTCATTTCGGCTCCCTTGAGTAGCGTTGTTGAAATTCAGCGATGCGCTCGTGTTCCTGTGCGAATTCGAGGCCGGTGGCGGCGGATACCTGCACGATGCGCGGCGTCAGGCGCCAGCAGTCCTCGCGGCCAGGGATGCGTTCGGCGATGCCTTCCTCGGCCAGCATCTCCATGTCGCGGTGCGCGTTCGGTAGGCTGGTATTCAGCGCCTCAGCGATCTGCTTGAGGCGCAGGCCGTCCATGACGTGGCCTTGCAAAATGAAGGGCACTCGCAGGGCGCGGCGGGCCGACTGGCGGTCTTGCTTGGGGGCGGTCATGCGTCCAGCTCCAGTTCGGGCTGATGGTGCTTTTCGGTATTGGCGCGGTGCCAAGCCAGCCCCTCCATTGCGCGGGTGGTGGAGGCAATCACTTCCCCGGCATCGGCCTGACCAGCAGCGAAGGCGATCAGTGCGCCGACGGCATCATTGGTGAGCGATTGCAGGGCGTTTAGATCGGCGGCGGCAATGCTGCGGCCGCGCGGAATATCGATCAGCAGGCGGTGTGCGCTGTGTGCCAGGTAGCGCGTCACGAAATCGCAGCCGCAGGCATGCTCGAAGCCGCGCAGGTAGCGTGCCGGCAGATCGGCGTTCTCGACCCACTTGTAAATGCGCCACTTGTTGGGCAGGCCCATCAGATCGGCGACCTGGTCGACCGAGCGGTGATGTTGAGCGCGGGCGAACTCCAGGCAGAGTTCCATCGCCTGCGGCAGACTGGCCGGGCGCACCTTGTTCCAATTCCTATTGGTCATTTGGATAGTTCCGATTTTGATTGCAGCAAACAAAAGGCCGCTTTGGTAATATGCAAGCGGGTTGCATGGGTTTAATGTTCGTGCCATGAATTCCGACTGGGGAGATAGGCATGGCAAGCACGAATGAACTGGCGCAGCGCGTGGATGGTGTGGCGCGCGTTCTCATGACTTTGATTGCTGATTTGGAGCAACGCGAGCAGCTTGATGGTGCGAGGTTTTGTCGCGACCTGCGGCAGCTGGCTGATGCGCGGCGGACTGCGGCCGGGCTGGAGGTGTCGGCGCATGTGATCGAGCAGATTGCCGAGGAGCTGGACGACGCGCGGGAAGCTCGCCGATCAAGGGGGCGTCGTGTCTGAAGCCGAAAGCATCGCGGTTCATGGTCAGGCGGCGAGCTTGATGGTGGTGGGGGCGGGTTTGAGGCCAAGGGCAACGGCGGCTTTGTGGTTTTCGCCCCGACGCCCTTTGGCCTTGCCAATGAGGAGTTCTCGCGCGGCCTGGTAGCTGATGCCACGCTCGTCGCAGAACTCGCGGATGTTGATGCCGTGAGCGCGGATGTAGCGGTGGCACTCGGCGGGGGATTTGAAGAGCGGGAGCACAGAGGGGGGTGTTGTGGCTTCAGCCTTCGGCGCCGGATCAGGTAGCCGATGCTGAATATCAAAAAGGTCCATCTCGCACTTGGCGGCGAGCAAGGCGTTGTGAAAGTTGAATGGCAGCATGATGGTTTAGGCGGCGAGGCGATCAGGTTCGGCGGCTGGCTTCATGCCCAGCTTCACGGCGATTTCGTGAGCCTGGCCATAGAAACCTTTCTCCTGACCGTTGAGGACGCGATAGACGGCGGAGCGCTTGTAGCCGTGGCGTTGCGCCCACTGGGTGATGGTTTCGCCGCGCTGGCGGAATTGCTGTTTGATTTGATCGGTGGTCATTTTGTCGGCCTCCGTGGCTGGTTGATGTTGGTGATGTGATGGGTTCATTCTAGGTTCAGATTCTGAACCATGTCAAGGGGTGTTTGTGCTTTCTGAACTTTTTAAGTTACTGATGAAAGAATGCGGCCTGACGCAGAAGGCGCTTGCTGAGGTCATGGGTGTTCCGCTTCAGCGTGTAAAGCATCTAGCTGCAGGAAACGTCCAGAAGCTCACCCGCGAAGAGACTGAGGCTCTGATCGTCAAGCTGCATGTGCGCGCCGACTGGCTGGCCACGGGCGAGGGGCCGATGTTGCAAAGTCCGAAGGAACTGGAATTCAATCGTCGGCTGGGCGCGGTGCGCATCGCTTCAGAGAAGGCCGGCGGGGCGCAGTTGAATCGTGAGCAGTCGCGGCTGCTGCAGGAGATTCTTTATTTTGCTGAGGTCGAGGACTATGCCGGGTTAATTGGGCTCCTGCCGTCCCTCTCGCCCGACGAACAGATGCTGCTCGACCGCTATCGTGCCAGCCCGCAGCCCTTGCGCGATGCAGCTTTGCGCGTGCTGCTGGGCGGCGAGCCGGGCGGCCAGGTGCAGCATGTCACCGGCAATCGTGGTCAGGTGACGCAGTCCGGAAAAATCATCAACAAAGGGAAGGGCAAGGCGTGAAACAGGATGTGACGGGCAATCATGGTCAGGTGACGCAGACCGGCAACATCATCAACTGTCACGGCAGGCCAGATTGCCCGCTGAATGCGGTACCTGAATCGCAGCGTCAGGCCGAGTTCGCGCAGCGTGTAGGCATCTGGTGCCGGCGCGAGGCGCGCGAGTTTCTTGAGCTGCTGATGCGCGACCACGGCTTCACCGGTCGCGATCTCGCGCTTGCCTGGAAGGCGGACAGCCTGGCATGGGGCGACGATGGGCCGGTGGTGCGCACGCCATTGGTCGAGGCGGTTTTCGGCTGGACGATGTTTGCAGCGATGCTGCTGTACTTCCTGGTATTTGGTGTGCCGCTGCTGTTTGTGCGGCCCGTCGAGATGAATGCGTTCGCTGCCTTTGCGTTGAGCGTGTTGATCTATGTAGGGGCCGCCTGGCTGGTAGGGCGCTTCATTTTGCGCCCCAGGCGGATCGCATCACGGGTGCGGCGAGTGCTGGCGACATGAGTGCCGTGTCGCTAGCGCCGACTTTTGTGGTTAGGGGCGCAGCCCCTGCGGCGGCTCGATTCGAAGCAAGCAGGCCGGAATGGAACATCATCAAAACAAGGGAGAAAAAGTCATGCAAGAGTTCAGCGAACGTACGCGCCGCCATGCCGAGCATGTGCAGAATGTCGGCACCTATTGCACAACCGAGGAAACCACCAAGCAGGCATTGATCCTGCCGCTTCTCGATATCCTCGGCTTTTCGCCGTTCGATCCGACGCGTGTCAAGGCGGAATACGGCGCCGACTTTCCCGGCGCGAAAATCAACGAACGGGTTGACTACGCGCTGTTCTGTCACGGCGTGCCGGTGATGTTCATCGAAGCGAAGGCGTGGGGTGAGAAGCTGACCAACCATGCACCGCAGCTCGCGCGCTACTTCAATTCAACCCCAGAGGTTGCGGTGGCGGCCATCACCAACGGGCATGAGTGGCGCTTCTTCACTGATCTCGACAACAAGAACGTCATGGATTCGTCCCCCTTCCTGGTGGTCGATTTCGTCACGCTCGACGATTCGCGGGTGGCTCACCTGGCGCGCTTTCGCCACGACGAATTCCAGCCCGAGGCACTGCGCACGCTGGCGGAGGAAAGTGTCTATCTTGAGGCATTCAAGGATGCGGTCAGAAAAAGCGTGCTGGAGTGCGATCAGGACTTCGTCCGCTATATCGCCAACAAATCGACGGTGCAGCGCACCTTGACGGCGAAGTTCCTTGAGGCGATCACGCCCATCGTCAAACAGGCGGTGGCGCAATCCATGAGTAAGAGGGTCGCCGACAGCTTTTCGGCACCGACAGCGCCGACTGTGTTGGTGGTGCCCGCTGCGCCAGCTGCCGCCGATGAACAAGCCGATATGGTTGATCCCACAAACTCGCGCATCGTCACCACCTACGCCGAGCGCCGGCTGCTGGAGGTCGCCCAGGACATTCTCGGGCCAGCTACAGAGATTGCCGCGAAGGACACTGAAAGCTATTACGCGTTGCTCTACCAAGGCAAGGTCAATCGCTGGCTGCTGCGCTATCACGCTGATCGCAAGCAGCCGTGCATCCAGGTGTGCGTACCGCTGACGGAAGAGCGGCGCCGCGAGGTGACGCGCGCCGGTCTGGAGATTGGTCAAGGCGATACGATCCTGCTGGCACAGCCCGAACAAAATCGAGCCATCGACCGTTTATGTAAGTGATGTGACGCTTCATGGCTGCGTCTCCGGCACCCCGAGCAATCTGCAGCCATCGGCATCGAGCCGCCGTGCCAGATCGGCGTTGGTCGCGCTGGCGCAAAACTTTTGCGTCAAGCGTGCCCGCTCGGCGGCGATCAGCCGGTCGACCACGGCCTGGCACAGTTCCGGGGTTGTCATGTCGTCGCCGGCGTTCGGCTCGAAGCGGTGTTGCGCGAGCAGCAGCCGGCTGACCGTCGAACTGGAGATGCGCAGGTAGCGGGCGATCTCGCTCTGCTTCATGCCCTGCACGAACAGCGTCAGCACGTCGTTCTCGACGGCGCGGGTGATCCTGGCCGGCCCCATGCGCATCGGCGGGCGTGGCGGCGTCGCCGCGGGCACGACGGCGGGGGCGGGTTGGCCGGCCAGCACTTGGCTCGCCCAGTGGCGGAAGTCTTTGGCGCGGGCGGTGTTGGTGAAGAAGCCGAGCTTGATGCAGCCCGTGCCGGAAAAAATACGGGTATTGGGATTACCGCCCTGGGGGTTCGTCGTCAATTTGACGACGAAGGTATCGGCCTCGGTGAACTCGTCGGCGTGGCGCTCGTAGATTTTGAGGATGCCCTGGCGGGCGTTGGCCGGGTTGTACCCGAGGCACAGGCCGGCCTCTTCGGCGGTCAGCCAGCGCTGGCCGGCGTGGTCGATGATGCGGACGGGCGTGCCGAAGAACTCGGTGGTGGCGAGCGCGTTCATGGTTGCGCCTCCAGCAGGCCCGCGTCGCGCATCATCTTCTCGCGCCAGGCGCGGCCCTTGGGGCCGTCCCAGGTGCCGAGCAGTACCAGCCGGGCGTTCTGCCGCTTAAATCCATTGGCATCGCACCAATGCGCCAATGTCGTGCCCTTCATGATGAGGGCACCACGCACGGCGTTCATTAAAGGTTTTCCGGGGGTTGTGTTCATTGTCTATACTCCATTTTTGTGAAGACGCGAGGATCATAGTTCATGAAAACAAAAGATGTCAACGAAAACTTAACGAAAAATGAATTATCTATCCTCGTAATCAATGAGCGACTCAAAGGCGTGCTCAATGTCACGTCAGATCAAGCTATTGCAGAAGCTTTGGGGATGTCGCCCAGTAACTGGTCAAATCGAAAGCGGGTTGGATCAGTCCCGTTCGAGAACCTTGTTTCGCTCTGCATTTCACGAAAAGTTAATATTGACTGGCTGCTGACTGGCAATGGATTAATGAAACGTGAAGACGATAGTGCCCTGCCGGTGGTGGCCGAGATCGACGGCGAGCTGCTGGCGCAGGTGTTGAAGGCGCTGGCGCTTGAGTTGGCGAAGGAAGAGTCGGCGCGCCAGTGGCTGACGCCGATGTACTTGGGCGCAGTGGGAGCGACGATTTACAACCGTGTCGTATTCGACAATCCAGCCAAGCGCGCCGAAGCAATCAAGGAGGAGGCGCGGCGCACCGTCGAGGTGTGGCTGCTGGCTGATAAGTACGGCAAGCTCGCTGACGATGCCATGCCGCTATCGTCATCTGTGACAACCGAGGCCGATTTGCTCGCGCAATCAGTTGTGAAGAAAGGGAAGGTGGCGTGATGGCTCATATCATTTCAGATTTGAATAAACGGGCTACCGAGCTGAAGCGTGCCGGCGACTTGGCTGGGGCGGTCGATGCGCTCAGGCAGGTGCGTGCTTTATTGCCTCATTCGTTTTCAACCGTCACACCCGAAGCCTGGCTGCGCCTGCCGTTGTTTCTGCAGCAAGTCGGGCAATTCGACGCGGCGGCGAGGGAGTTCGACTGGCTGTTGAGTGTTGTCGATGAATGGACCGCCGCCGACCATCCGAAGGAAAAGCAGGCGGTACGGGACGCGTTTGCGCATGCAAGTCGCGCCACCATCTACGACAAGATGCGCGTGGCTTACAAGCGGGAAGGGAGGGTGAATGAGGCAAGAGATTTCGGTGTGCTTGCGCAAAAGCACTCGTCGGCACACGACAGATTTTTACGGGCGTGGATGAAGACACTACAAGCAAAGGCCAAATGACCGCCGTCCCGCCAGCGCCGACTTTCGTTAAAACGCCCGTAGGCGCGTTTTCTTCTTCGCGGGGCTATCCATGCCCTGCTGTGAGTTTTGGGCAGAATTGGGCAGGCTGTAGGCCGCTTCGTGGCCCGTTGGCATAACTCCCTGTCCTACCGAACCGCTTCCCCCTGACGATTCCGCGCGCGCGGGGCGAAGATTCGCCCCATGCCGAATCTTCAAACCGCCCCCCTGCACATCTTCAAGCCTGGCCGCCACACGGCGATGTCGGGCGCCACGCTTGAATTCACCGACGCCGATCTGCGCTGGACGGCCTCGGTCTATGACCCGGCCAAGTTCGAAGCGCCGTTGGTCGTCGGGCACCCCAAGCTCAACGCGCCGGCCTACGGCTGGGTAGCGCGGCTCGCGGTCGGGCCGCATGGCCTCGAAGCGCACCCGCACCAGGTCGATGCCGCGTTCGCCGAACTGGTGAATGAGGGTCGCTACAAGAAAATCTCCGCCAGCTTCTTTCGGCCCGATGCACCGGGCAACCCCGTACCCGGTGTGCATTACCTGCGCCATGTCGGCTTCCTGGGCGCCGCTGCGCCGGCCGTCAAGGGCCTGCGCACGCCCGAGTTTGCCGCCGATGAAGCGGGCATCGAGACCATCGAATTTGCAACCACACAGGAGACCCCTGAAGTGACCCCTGAAGAAAAAGCCGCACTGGAGGCCGAAAACGCCCAGCTCAAGCAACAGATCGCCGACTCGGCTGCACGCGAGAAAGCCGCTGCTGCCACTCGTCGCCATGCAGACCACGCCAGCTTCTGCGAGGGCTTGGTCAAGGATGGCCGGCTGATCCCCGGCCTCGCCCCGGTGATCGTGCAGACGCTCGATTACGTCGCCGGGCAGGAGGGCGTCGTCGAATTTGCCGCCGAGGATGGCGTCAAGACACCGCTGGCCACTGCGCTGCAGGATGCGCTCAAGGCTGCGCCCAAGCTGATCGACTTTGCCGAGCGCAGCGCCGACAAGCCTTCCGACCACCGTGCCGCCAGCGCCGACTTTGCCGCGCCGGCCGGCTTCGCCGTCGATGCCGCTGCGCTTGATCTGCACCGCAAGGCGAGCGACTACGCCGTCGCCCATAACGTCAGCTACGAGGCCGCGCTGGCCCTCGTGGCGCAATAAGGAGGTATCACCATGTCGCGTCAATCCATTCCGCTGCTCACGCTCACCCTCGCCCTGTCGGGCGCGGTCGCCGCCCATCGCTTTGTCACTGTGGCCGGCGCCCAGGCTGGCGCCAATGCCAACACCCTGGGTGTGGCCACGATGGCCGGCGTCTCGGGCGACAAGATCCCCGTCGATGTCATCGGCACCACCATTGTCGAGGCCGGTGCCGCCATTACGGCCGGCGCCACGCTGGAGACCGATGCCGACGGCAAGGCCATCACCTGGGATACCGCCGGCGGCAAAGTCGGCGTCGCCCTGCAAGCCGCTGGCGCCGCTGGTGAGTTCATTGAAGTGCTGCTGCTCCCCAACGTTGCTTAATCAGGAGACTTAATTATGCCTATGCCCAATGCCTCGGCGCGCGTCGTCGATCCCATCCTCACCACCGTCGCGCAAGGCTATCGCAATAGCGAGCTGGTGTTCCCGTCCCTGTTCCCGGTTGTCCCGGTCGATCAGCGCGGCGGCAAGATCATCCAGTTCGGCCGCGAAGACTTCCGCCTCTACAACACGGCACGCGCCCCCGGCGCGGCCACCAAGCGCCTCGAAGTCGGCTACAGCGGCACGGCCTTCTCGCTGAATGACTACAGCCTGGAAGGCAAGGTGCCCTTCGAGAGCATGCAGGAGGCCAACGCCGTGCCCGGCATCGACCTCGGCAAGGTCGCGGTGATGAAGGTGCAAAACGTCATCCAGCTCGGCAACGAAGTCATGGCCGCCACGATTGCCACCACGGCGGGCAGCTATCAGGCTGCCAACAAGGTCACCCTCTCGGGCACTTCGCAGTGGTCGGATTATTCAGGCACCTCAGACCCGTCCAAGGACATCCAGACCGCTATCGAAGCGGTGCGTACCGCCGTCGGCAAGCGCCCGAATACCGTGGTGCTCGGCCCCAAGGTGTGGAGCGCACTCAAGCAGCACCCGAAGATCATCGACCGCATCAAATACACCGGCCGCGATTCGATCACGCTGGAGATGCTGGCCACCCTGTGGGATGTCAAGCGCGTGGTGGTCGGCGATGCCATCTACGAAGATGCCGCCGGCGCCATTCAGGATGTGTGGGGCAAGTATGTGGTGGTGGCCTACACCGATGTGTCCGGCCTCAACGATGGCGGTCTGCCGAGCTACGGCTACACCTACCGCCTGCGTAACTACCCGCTGGTCGAGGTGCCCTATCAGGATCGAAACGCCAAGAGCTGGATTTACCCGGTCACTGATTCGCTGGCGCCGGTCGCGGCCAGCATCAACGCCGGCTATCTCATCAGCGCAGTGGTGGCGTAATCATGGCAAAGAATAAAACCGTGGCAGCAGCTGACGTGGACCAGTCCTCCGCCCCGCAAGGGGTGGAGGCCGTGTCCCTGGTGGCTATCGAGCCGCTACGTCTGGATGGAGTCGATGTCGCCCCCGGCAAAACCTTCAGTGCCTTTGCTGGCGATGCTCAAGGCTTACTGGCGACCGGCGCGGCGCGGCTGGTTGAGGCGGAGTAACGCATGCCCTACGCCACGCTCGCTGACCTGACCGCCCGCTTTGGCGACGAGGAGCTGACGCAGCTCACTGATCGCCTCGGTGCCGGCGTGGTCGATGCCGCTGTGGCCGGGGCTGCGCTGGCCGAGGCCGAGGCGGAAATCGACGCTTATCTCGCCGGGCGACATGCCCTGCCGCTGGCGACTGTGCCGCCGATCCTGGTACGCATCGCCTGTGACATCGCGCGTTATCGCCTGGCGACCGATGCGCCGCTGGAAGAGGTGCGCAAGCGCTACGAAGATGCGCGCCGCTTGCTGGAAAACCTCGCCGCTGGCCGCGTCACGCTGGGCCTGCCGGCGGTCGATCAGCCGGCCGTCGTGGGCGGGGTTGCCGTCTCTGCGCCGGTCGCTATGTTCGACGACGCAGGCATGCGGGGCTACTGATGTTGTCGCTCGAACCTTTATTGCGTGCCCGCCTGGAAACCATCGACGGCCTCCGGGGCGTGCATGGCCTCGCCGACCTCACCGCCGAAAAGACCAAGCCAACCCCCTGCGTCTATGTCGTCTATGACGGCGGCGCAGTGCTCGAAGATAAAAACGATGGTAGCGAAGCGCGCATCGCTACCGACTGGATGGTCGTGTTGGCCGTCAAAAACCTCACAAAAGCGGCTGACGGCGCGGCGGCGCGTGAGGATGCCCAGGCGCTGGCTACTGCCGTACGCATTGCCCTGATGGGCTGGCGGCCGGATCAGGCGCACCAGCCGCTACGCCTGATCAAGCTGCCGTCCCCCGAGTTCACGAGCGGCCTGCTCTGGCTGCCCCTGGTCTTTCAAACCAAGCAAATCCTGAAAGGAAACTGACATGTCCCTCATCCAGCAAGTCTCATACATCGGCAAAGGCTCGGTGTTCCTCAAAAAGCGCGGCTCGGCCACGGCCAAGCGCGTGCCCATCGGCAACGTCACTGAACTCTCCCTGGAAGTCGCCGAAGAAGAAAAGAAGCTCGCCGACTACGAAAGCACTGGCGGCGGAATGCTGGAAAAAGTCTCGCGTATCGATTCCGTCTCGGGTACGGCTAAAACCAGCAACCACGACACCGCGAACCTTGCCCTCGCCCTGCGCGGCACCTCGACCGTCAACGCCGGCGCGACGATCACCGACGAGGCCCATGCCGACGTGCAACTCGGCAGTCTGGTGACGCTCGCGCGCCTGCCC
>SXGT01127539.1_pt1 | contig 24362 bp, 30 predicted proteins | sample 3176221 | NCBI WGS metagenome assembly SXGT01 (sample SAMN11356862, study PRJNA531348) | freshwater metagenome | isolation source: freshwater sample F1-120 | place: China: Fuxian Lake, Yuxi | collected 2017-12-25
ATGAGCACCACAACCAAAGCAATGGTAAAACTGTTTTGAGGGGCTCACAGTAAATGAGGGTGATTTCTCTTGATGAAAAGGACAGCAAGCTACATAGTTACTGCCTGCTTTTTTTAAAGGTACACTTTTATCAATCACATCGACCACATCGATACGATTTAAAAGTTCTTGGATGAATGACTCTGGAATCATATGCGTTTAATCATAGCTTAAAAAATAAAAAGGAGCCTAAAGCCCCTTCATCATTTTTTTAAATTTATATATTGATTTTTTAGCCGAGCTTTTGTTTGATGAGGGCTGATAATTTGCCCATATCCGCGCGACCAACAACTTGAGGTTTGACTATTGCCATCACTTGGCCCATTTCTTTTATACTTCTAGCATTTGTGGCTTGAATCGCAGCGTCTAAAATAGCACTTACTTCATCTTCACTTAAAGCTTGGGGGAGATAGCTTTGTAGAATAACCATTTCGGCTTTTTCAGCATCAGCTAAATCTTTCCTTTGAGCAGAGTCATATGCTTCAATGGAGTCACGACGTTGTTTTAACATTTTTTCAATAACGGCCATAACATCTTGATCAGTTAATTCAATCCGTTCATCGACTTCACGCTGTTTGATAGCTGATAGAAGAAGTCTAATTGTGCCAAGACGAGCTACTTCTCTGGCGCGCATAGCATCCTTCATGTCCTCAGTAATTTTTACTTTTAAGGACATCTTAAAAAATTAGAATAATTTTGGGGGGAGCATTTGATTGCGAAGACGACGATACTGACGTTTCACAGCAGCAGCTGCTTTACGTTTACGTTCCCAGGTTGGCTTTTCATAGAACTCACGCGCACGTAAGTCGTTAATAAGGCCAGTCTTCTCAATTAAGCGCTTGAAACGACGAAGTGCTACGTCGAATGGCTCGTTTTCTTTTACACGTACTGTTGACATTAAACTCTCTTATTTTAAATAATGCGTTGTTGTGTTTTTCCAAACAGAATTTTGGAAAAGTTCGTCATTTTAATGCTAATCTAATCAATTATCAATCTATTTAAACCTTAAACCCTTGTTAGTACTTGGAATTGAAACCTCCTGTGACGAAACTGGACTGGCAATTTATGACAGTGACCGTGGTCTTTTAGGACATATCCTTCATTCTCAGGTCAATCTTCATGAAGCTTATGGTGGAGTCGTTCCAGAATTGGCGTCCCGAGACCATATTAGGCTTATATTACCTTTACTTGAGAGCCTTTTTAACAGGACAGGAGTTAAAAAAGAAGCCATAGATGCTATTGCTTATACACAAGGGCCTGGTTTATCAGGGGCTTTATTGGTAGGAAGCTCTCTTGCTGAAGCACTCGCTTTCTCGCTTCAAATTCCTACTATTCCAATTCATCATTTAGAAGGGCATTTATTGGCGCCTTTATTAGAAAAAAATGCACCCTCTTTTCCCTTTATAGCGCTACTCGTCTCAGGTGGCCACACACAAATTATTCATGTCAAAAAAATAGGTCAATACGAGATCATTGGGGATACTCTAGATGATGCTGCTGGGGAAGCTTTTGATAAAACAGCACAATTATTGGGGCTAGGTTACCCAGGTGGACAAGCCCTGTCACTTTTAGCTGAAAAAGGAAAGCCTTTTTTTGAACTACCAAGACCCCTCATTCACAAAAATGATTTAAATTTTAGTTTTAGTGGACTAAAAACAGCAGTCTTGTATCTTATTCGTGCACAAGAAAATTTAACGGATGAAATTAAAGCCGATATTGCTTTTGCATTTCAAGAAGCGATCACAGAAGTCTTAACAAAAAAATGTCTACATGCCTTAGATCAATACCAATTAAAACAACTCGTGGTATCAGGTGGCGTGGGTGCAAATAAACAACTGCGTCAAAAGTTGACGACTGAATTATATAAAAAAAATTACGAAGTCTTTTTTCCGCGTTTAGAATTTTGCACAGATAATGGTGCCATGATTGCATTCGCTGGTGCGATGCGATTAGATACTTCTTTAAAATATGATCTAGCTTTTTCAGTTAAGCCTAGATGGCAACTTGCCTGAAAGTAAAAACTATTTCTTATCTTTAAATCTGGATTCTGTCCCATTAATTAAGCGTTTAATATTATCGATATGTCGAAGTATTAAAATCAATGCAATGATAGATGTCGTAATCAATTTGTAAAAATCAATGCCATAAAAAAAACCAATCACGGGAGATAAGCTTCCAGCAATAATGGCCGCAAGCGATGAATAACGCCAAATGAAAAACACAACAAGCCATATGCCTAAAACTATAGCTCCTAAAATCCATGAAAACATAAAGAGAACACCTACAGCTGTTGCAACCCCTTTGCCACCTTTAAGTCCATAGTAAACTGGAAAAATATGTCCTATGAGTGTAGCAATAGCAATGAATCCAACTATCAATGAAGATAGTTCAAAGTATTGCGCTAAGCCTACTGTTAAAGAGCCTTTGAGAGCGTCTCCCAAGAGAGTCAATAAAGCAGCTAATTTTTTTCCCGTTCTTAAGACGTTGGTCGCTCCCAGATTTTTAGAGCCTATAGTCCGAGGGTCAGGCAAAGAAAATAAATGACTCACCAAAATACCAAATGAAATCGCACCGATAAGATAACTAAAAAGTAGGTAAATCAGGCTCAGCATTGGAAAATCACTTTATAATAAAAACTCTATTTTACAATTTTTTAAAGCGCTTATGACGACCTCACTTATTTTTATAGAAGAGATGAAAGTTGAAACAATTATTGGCGTCTCTGATTGGGAACGCGCTTTACCCCAAATACTTTTAATTGATCTTGAAATGGCTTTACCACAAATCACTTCAGCTACTTCTGGTCTCATTCAAGATACGATTGATTATGCCATTGTGGCTGAGAGGATCAAATCTATTACAGCAAACCATACATTTAAATTATTAGAGCCCTTAGCACATCTCATCATTGAAACATTAGAAAAAGAATTTAAATCCCCTTGGATGAGACTGAAAATTTCAAAGCCACAAATCTTGCCACAAGTAAAAGCCCTCGGTGTGATCTTCGAAAAAGGAAAGCGTATTTAACCTCTGGGGTGATGCATTTCATGAAGCTTCTTTAAGCGTTCACGTGCCACATGTGTGTAAATTTGCGTCGTTGAAATGTCTGCGTGTCCCAACAACATTTGGACAACACGCAAATCTGCACCATGATTAAGTAAGTGTGTCGCAAAGGCATGTCGTAAAACATGCGGAGACAACGTTTTTTGAATACCTGAAATCAATGCATAGCGTTTAATTAAATGCCAAAAGGATTGTCTTGTCATTAACGCTCCTCGCTGAGTTACAAATAAATCGTCTGACACAGATTGATTAAGAATTTGGGGTCTCGCCTCTTTTAAATAACGGTCAATCCACTGCACTGCCTCTTCACCCAATGGAACTAATCTTGTTTTACTTCCCTTTCCCGTTACTCTGATCACGCCATCAGCTAAGCTTACTTCGGTAACTCTTAAGCTAATAAGCTCGGTCACGCGGAGACCACAAGCATAAAGAAGTTCTAACATTGCTCGATCACGGAGTCCGAGGGGCGTTCCGATCTCTGGTGCTTTTAAAAGGGATTCCACCTCAGCTTCATTTAAGCTTTTAGGAAGTGACTTCGGTAATTTTGGTGCTTCAATGTGAAGCGTGGGATCTTCACTAATATGATGTTCACGTAAGTGATAACGATAGAAGCGTCGAAGTGTTGCGATGAGTCTTGAAATACTTCTCGCTTTAAAATGGCTAAATTTATTTGCAAGATAGCTTTGAATATCACTTTGATGAGCTTCTAATAATATTTTTTTAATATCACGGTTCAAAAATTCTGAGAACTGCATTAAATCAAAACGATAACTCTCTAAAGTATTTTTGGCTAAACCATCTTCAAGCCATAAATGATCAATGAATTGATCGATGACTTTTTTTTCATCATCTGAAATAACAAGGGGATCTCGTATCTTTTTCATATTTAAAAAAAGATTAACATAAATAAAAAAGCCCCGCTTTATCGGGGCTTTTTTATTTATTCAGCTACCTTATCAGGAGCTAACTCAGGTGGAGCAACTTTTGATATTTCTATATCTGGAACATCTTGAATGATATCTTTTTCACGTGCATCTAATTTTTCACGAATACGTGCAGATTTACCTGAGCGTTCACGTAAGTAATAGAGCTTTGCCCGACGAACATTACCGCGACGTTTTAATTCGATTGATGCGATGAGTGGAGAATAAGTTTGGAATGTTCGCTCAACGCCCTCACCCGATGAAATCTTTCGCACAGTGAATGCTGAATTAAGACCACGATTTCTTTTTGAAATCACAACACCCTCATAAAGCTGTACGCGTTTTCTTGTACCTTCAACCACATTTACACCAACTACGACTGTGTCGCCCGGTGCAAAGTTAGGGACGGTTTTACCTAGACGAGCAATTTCTTCTTGCTCTAATAATTGAATTATATCTGCCATAATCAGTTCCTTTTAGTTATTAGAGTCTTGTTCCTGCTTATTTATTTCTTCAAGCAGCCGAGACTCCTCTTTAGTCAACAGTCTTGCGGACAACAAATCAGGTCGTCTAACCTTGGTTAACGCTAACGATTGCTGTAATCGCCAGGCGCTAATTCTAGCATGATTACCCGACAATAATACATCCGGTACCTTGGATCCTTCATACACTTCTGGTCTCGTATAGTGGGGGTAATCAAGTAGGCCATTCACAAAAGAATCCTCAATCGCTGAGTTATCATCCCCTAACACCCCTGGTAGCTGCCTAATAATGGCATCTATCAAAACCATGGTAGGTAATTCCCCGCCACTTAATACATAATCGCCAATCGAAATTTCTTCATCGACACAACTTTCAATCAGTCTTTCATCCACTCCTTCGTAACGACTTGCTAAAAAAATTAGCCCTGAAGTTTGTGATAATTCGATTACTTTTTGATGCGTCAGTGGTAATCCTCTTGGGGATAAATGAATCACTCGCGAAGCTTTAATACCTTTACTCAGGTGTGTTTTTTTAGCTGCATCGATGGCCTTTTTTAAAGGCTCAATCATCATCAACATGCCAGGGCCGCCGCCATAAGGCCTATCATCTACTGTGCGATGTGTGTCAATTGTAAAATCTCTTGGATTCCATAACGCTAACTCAACAAACGCTTCTTGAAATGCACGGGAAGTAATACCGAAATCCTTTAATGCTTGAAACATCTCAGGAAAAATTGTCACCACATCAAAAGATAAAGGCTTCATTTAAAAATCTTTATCCCAGTCCACAGCAATTTCTTTTTTATCCATATCCACGATTAAGATCACATGAGGAATAAAAGGAATTAGATATTCTTTGTCACCCTTGACAACTAAAACATCGTTCGCTCCTGTTTCTAAAAAAGTCGCAACAATACCTAAGTGTTCTTTCTGTTCATTAATAACCACATGCCCGATCAAATCATTCCAGTAGTACTCCCCTTTTTCTAGAGCAGGCAATTCATCTTTGAACATTAAAATCGTTTTATTCTTTAACCCAAATGCAGCATCTCGATCATCAAAATTCATTAACTTGGCCACAATGCTATTGCCATACATTTTTGATGTTTCGATCAGATAACTTATCGATGATTTTTCATCCCCAATAAGCCACTCTTTTTTATTTAGAAGTTGATTGGTATCTAATGTGAAGGGCTGAATCTTAATCCAACCTTTGACACCATAAGGCCCGAGGATACGTGCCATGATAAATTTTTTTCTCTCACTCATATCACTTGTATCAACAAGTGAATGAATACCTTAAGAGCATTCAGCTGGTGGTGCAGGCGCTTCAGCTGGGGCTGATGCTTCTATTGGCGCTGCCTCAACCGGTGCTGCTTCTGGTTCAGGTGATGCTTCTATTGGTGCTGCCTCAACCGGTGCTGCTTCTGGTTCAGGTGCTGCTTCTGGTTCAGGTGATGCTTCTGGGACATCTGCTGCTTGAGCTTCGGCTGCTTTAGCTTTCTCTTCTAATGCTTTAGCATCCATTGCTGCTTTTAATTCTTCAGCTTTTTTAGCCGCTTCTTTTGCTTTTCTTATCTCTATTTTGTCTGCATCTTTTTTCTTCAAAGCCACGATTGCTTCTGGGCCTTTTGAATGAAGTTTCACTAAACGGTGAACTGAGTCCGAGAGGAGAGCGCCATGACTTTTCCAGTGTGTCACACGTTCGTTATCAATACGAAGAGCTTCGGTGCCGATTTTAGCCATTGGGTTGTAAAAGCCAATGCGTTCAATAAAGCGTCCATCGCGGCGATTTCTTGAGTCTGCCACTACTACATTGTAGAAAGGGGTCTTTTTTGAGCCACCTCTAGTAAGTCTAATAATCACCATAATTTACACTCTTCAATTAGTTAAAAATTTTCTTAAGAAAGGGGCGGATTTTACGCTATTTCTGGCATATTTGGCAAGCAAATTCACTTTAAAGACAATAATTTAAGAGCTCTTTTTGTCTATCGATAAGGGGTGGGATCATCAATCCCAGCGACTTTAAAACCATTTTGTCTTAAACGGCAAGAATCGCAGACTCCACAGGCATAACCATTTTGATCTGCCTGGTAACAAGAGACCGTTAAACTATAGTCGACACCTAATTTAACGCCTTGAAGAATAATAGCTTCTTTAGATAAATCGATCAGTGGGGTATGAAGTTTGATTGTTTGTCCTTCCACAGCTGATTTAGTGGCTAAATTAGCCATTTTTTGAAATTGCTCAATATATTCTGGCCTACAATCAGGGTAGCCTGAATAATCCAAGGCATTAACCCCTATAAAAATGTCATGGGCACTAATAACTTCCGCCCAACCTAAAGCCAAAGTCAACATTAAAGTATTTCGCGCAGGCACATATGTTATCGGAATGTGGGAGCTTAATTGAGTAGGTACTTTTAAATTTAGATTGGTAAGCGCTGAAGTCAGTATCCAACTTAAATCCATCTCAACTGTTTTATGATCTTTAACTTTAAACTGCATTGCAATTTTTTTAGCAGCTTTAAGTTCCGCAATATGTCGCTGATGATAATTCAAACTTAAGGCATAAATTTCATAGCCTTCATTTTTCGCAATCGCTAAAGTAGTAGCAGAATCTAAACCACCCGATAAAAGGACCACCGCTTTAGACACCCTGTTTTTCTCCCCAAAGAAATTTATGTAATTGAATTTGCATTCGCACAGGCAGTTGATCTTTTAAAATCCAATTACCTAAATCGGTGGCGTCTAATACTTGATAGACTGGGGAAAATAAAACACTACATTTTTTGGTTAAATTATATTGCTCAAGTATTTTTTTAGCCCACTCATAATCTTCACGACTACAAAGCACAAACTTTATCTCATCTTTTAAATGGATGAGGGTTAAATTTTCCCAATCATTTTTTTTCTCTTCCCCTGACTCGGGTGTTTTGATGTCTAAAATAATTTTTATGCGAGGGTCAACTTCTTTGATAGAAAGCCCACCACCTGTTTCAAGGGATACCTCGTAATCGCTATCTGCTAAAGCTTTAAGAAGATTCAATACTTCTTTTTGCGCTAAAGGCTCCCCCCCTGTCACTGTGACAAATCGCGTATCATATTTTTTGATTGACCCCATGATATCTTCAATATTCATCATCGATCCCCCTTGAAAAGCATATGCCGTATCACAATAATGACAGCGCATAGGACAACCACTTAGACGAACAAAAATCGTGGGTAATCCCACTCGAGAGGACTCACCTTGCAGTGAATAAAAAATTTCAAAGATTTTAAGTTGCACCACGTTAAGAATTATAAGATTAAGAAAATTAAGAAGAAGAAATATTAAGGCTTAATACTCTCTAAAACTTTTAAGCGCTTTTGCGCATTTTGAAGCACATCACTCTTTGGATATTTTTTAACTAAATCCTTCAAACTTTTTTTAGCTTCAGGGATAAGGGATAATTGAATTTGTGCATTGGCTAGGCCCAATAAAACTTCAGGATTTTTTTCAAACTCTGGATGTTGATCGAGCAATTTTTGATAAGTCCCCATAGATGCTTTGTAATTTTTTAAACTAAATTGCGAATTCGCTAAACCATATTTAGCTTCTGGCAGTATTACACTATTGGGAAATTGTTTAATTAACTCAGTAAAGGCCTGAAAGGCTTCTTTATATTTCATATCATCTAAAAGTTGATTCGCTTGATCTAAGACTTCTTGATCGGAAGGTACCTTTATTTCTGGTGAAGCAGGGGTTTCTGCAACTTTCTTTGGTGAGGCAGCAACACTTTCAGATGATTTCTCGTCTATCTTTCGAATTCTGCCATCCAGATCCTGATAAAGATCTTTCTGGCGCTGCTCAATTGTTTCGTTTAAATGACGAAGCGTTTCTATGTCGCCTCGTAATTTTGCAACGTCTCGTTTTATCAATTCAATCTGATTCAGCATATCATTAAGGCTGCCACTTTTAATGACAGCCTCAAGACTAATAATACGTGTTTCTAATTCACTTTCTTTTAATTGCATCTCTTGAAGTTTTTTTCTCGCCTCCGTATCTTCAAAGAGCGCTGCGTGTAAAGGTGAGACAAATAAACATGCTAAAACAATAAATTTTTTCATTAAAACTAAATTATTTACTCTTTTTCGTAAGAGATATCGACACGACGATCTTTTCCATGACACGCGTCATCTTTACAATTGGTATCAGCACGCTCTTCACCAAAACTGACTGTTTCAATTTGTGAATCTTGAGCACCTATGATGTTCATAGATTTCTTCACAGACACAGATCGTCTTTGACCCAGGGAGAGATTATATTCTCGTGAGCCACGATCATCGGTGTTACCTGTTAAAGTCATTTTTGCTTTTGGATGTGCGACTATGTATTTTGCATGGGCTGCGGCGAGATCTTTGTATTCAGCTTTAACGACATCTTTGTCATAATCAAAATAAATACTTCGTTTCGATAAGATATTATTTGAATCCCTTAAGCTAGCTAAATCCAGATCTTTATCATCATCAGAATCAGAAGCAAAAGGATCACTAGGTTTTGGGGCTTCAATAATCGGAGTTGAACTACATCCCACAAAAAAAAGTGAAAGTAATGTTAAGAGTAATATTGATTTTTTCATTTTCTAATCTCCTTGAATTGCATATACTTATTTTACTAGAGGCCCCCAAGCAGGCTCTCTAATGTCATCAGCAGTTATATTAAATGACTGGCGAACGACCCCATCAATGGATACAGTCGAAAGTTCGCCTGAACCATTAACTTTGTGAGCATATAATATCACATGTCCATTCGGCGAAAACTTCGGCGCCTCATCAAAAGGGCCGTCAGTAATTTTTGTAATTTGACCCGTCTGTAAATCATGTAACACAATTCTAAATCGACCTTCATCTTGCATGACATAGGTAAGTATTTTCCCATCTGGTGAGACATTAGGATTTAAATTCTGGCTCCCTTCAAATGAAACACGCTGTGGCTCACCTCCACTCGATGAGACTTTATAAATTTGTGGTCGTCCACCACGATCGGATGTGAAATAAATAAATTTGCCATCTGTTGACCATATAGGCTCTGTATCAATATGCGCGCTCTGAATAAGTGGTTTTAGATTTGAACCATCAGGATCGATTAAGTAGATTTGAGAATTCGCGTTATAGGTTAAAACAATGGCTAAACGCCTTCCATCAGGGGACCATGAGGGTGAACTATTATTACCCTTAAAGTTAGCCACGATCATTCTTTGTCCTGTGACTAGGGATTGAATATAAATTATGGGTTTCTTTTTCTCAAAAGACACATAAGCAATCTTCTTTCCATCAGGCGACCATCTCGCAGAAATAATAGGCTGGGGGGACCCAACCACTGACTGCGCATTGAATCCGTCAGCGTCAGCCACATTTAAAGAATAACGGCCTTTAATTTTTGAAATATAAGAAATTTTAGTACTAAAGACACCAGGAATACCCGTTAACTTTTCATAAATGGTGTCAGATATTTTATGAGCAATCGCACGATATTGTGCCACTGGCCCTGAAAATTCCATGGTTGTTAAAATAGTTTTTTTATTAATATCTACTAAAAACCAATTCACTTTTATACGATTATTATTTATTTCCACCTGTCCTAAAGTCATGACCTGTGCTGCAATTGCGGTCATTTCAAGATAATTAATTTCACTTAAAGTAGATGGTTTATTGATTAAGCCATCCACTTCTAAAGGTCTAAAAAATCCTGAGCGGTAAAGATCAGCTGCAATAATTTGATGCATACGATTATTGGCTACTTTGTCCCCAACTATTTCCTTATAGGGCACCACTGCAATATTAATTTGCTTGGTACCACCACCAGAAATTTCAATCGTTTCAATCGCAGAAGCTTTGAGAGAAATAAAAGAGACAAAAATGAATAGAACAAATGTTTTAAATATTTTTAACATACTCAAACTATATTCTTTCATTAGGGCGGAAGTTAAGTTTTAAATTTTTAAATTTCGAAAACAAATCTGTATCAGTCGGCACCGGGAGAGGTTGTGATTGAAAAATAGCACGCTCAACTGATTCATCACATACAGAAATACCGCTGGATTTTAACATCTTAGGATTACCAATTAATTCACCTGTAGGCATTAATCCGATTTCAAATTGAAGCTCAACAGGATTAGACCCACACAATTGTTTATTCACATTCTGCTGAATTTTTCTTTGAATTAATACTTTATATTTGTCTATTTCGCCGAGTGCGGCAGTAGCCTCAGTAGGATTCGATTTTTTCACATTCTCCTGACGATTTAATGATGGTTTTATTTTGTCTTGTAATAATTCTTGCTGGAGTTTTTTTAATTGATCTTGTTTTAAAAGTTCCTCCTGAATTTTTTTTAAATCTTCTTTCTTTTTTTGATCATCTATTTTTTTTAGCTCTTCTTCTTTTTTTTCTTTAAGACTTATATCAGCTTTATCGCTTGTGAGTGATTTAATTATCTCTTGAATCTTAGAAGGCTTCTCAATTTGTTCAAAAGGCTCTGGTTCAAATTTTTTTTCAATAACTGGTGATTCTAGAGCTTTCGAATTTGGTTGGGGAATTGAATCCCATAATTCCACTTCAGCCACTTGGGGAAGTGTTACCTTCCATTCAAAACTAACCACCATAATCAGAATTAAAATAATATGCACACTCGCTGCATAAATCGCAGATTTTTTTGCTAATATTTTTTCTTCAGGTCTGATCACGTCTTAATTTATTTTTGTGGCTTTAAAAGTAAGCCCACTTTAGACACATTATTTTGCTTTAAAAGATCCATGAGACTGATCACCTCGTCATACTTCACATTCTTATCAGCTGCGATGACCAGCGCTAGATCTGGAGTTTTTTTGATTAAAGACTGTACATGATTTAATAATCGATCACGCGTAAAACTCTCACCTTCAATCTCAATAGTGTTATTAAGTTTGACAGTAATTACAATAGGCGTCCCTGAGTGTTTTAAGGTTTCACCTACCTCAGGGAGTTCTACGACGCCTGGATTTGTCATAGGTGCTGTAACCATAAAAATGACAAGCAAAACCAGCGTCACATCGATGTAAGGAACTACATTAATCTGATTCATCAAGCGACGTTTACGCATCATCTATCCTTTTCTTTGTAAGATATTGACAAATTCTTCCATAAAACTTTCATATCTCACAGATAATCGATCCACTGAAGTTGCAAAACGGTTATAGGCAATGACTGCTGGAATAGCTGCAAATAAACCAATCGCAGTTGCAATCAAAGCCTCTGCAATGCCTGGGGCTACTTGCGTTAAGGTCGCTTGTGCCACATTAGCTAAACCTCTAAAAGCGTTCATAATGCCCCATACCGTTCCAAATAAACCAATATAGGGACTGACAGACCCAACAGATGCTAGAAAAGGTAAATGTGCATCCAAAAAATCAAGTTCGCGATTATAAGTGGCTCGCATCGCACGTCGCACACCTTCAATAACATCATTTATATCTGTACTTGGTCTTTTATGACGATTGAATTCTTTGTAACCGGCTTCAAAAATAGTGGCCAAACCTTGATTTTTAATACGGCCACTATGAATGCTATCGTGTAATTTATTCAAGTCGCCACTGGTCCAGAATGTATTTTCAAATTCATCCACAGCTAATTCTGCATTTTTTAATACAGAGACTTTAATAAAGATATACCACCAAGAAAATCCAGAGGCTGCTAACAAAATAATCATTACGAGTTGAACAGGTACCGTAGCTCCCGAAATCAAGCTTAGAAAAGATAAATCATTTACAACATTCATAAAGACTCCATAGTTTTTTTAATGGGAGATGGTATTCTGACTGGTTTAAATTTTTCACTATCAATACATGCGACATTGACACTTGCATCAATCAATAACTCATTATCTCGATAAATCATTTGTCGAAACTCAATTTTGCTGGAACCTATATCAATGAGCTCGCATTTAACAACTAAGTCCTCATTAAAATGTGCGGGGAATTTATATTGAATGTCGATACGATGGACGACAAACATAATATGTGCATGATGTTTTAAGTGGCGCTGATCAATCCCCATACTTCTGAGCCATTCGGTTCTGGCTCGCTCCATAAATTTTAAATAATTGGAATGATAAACGACACCTCCACTATCGGTGTCTTCAAAATAAATACGAATGGGAAAAGAAAAAGTTTTTATTCCTGCCATAAATTTTCGGTGTGGTGTTGAGTCGGTGGCTTCAATCCAAAATGAAGATAAGTCGCATTTGTGACCACACGACCACGAGGGGTGCGCATCAGATAACCTTGTTGAATAAGATAAGGCTCTAAAACATCTTCAATTGTTTCTCGCTCTTCGCTAATAGCTGCAGCTAAATTATCCAAGCCCACAGGTCCCCCATTAAATTTTTCTAAAATAGCTTGGAGTAGTTTACGATCCATCACATCCAACCCTAATAAGTCTACATCTAACATTTTGAGTGCATCATCTGCAATCAACGCTGTAATTTTTCCATTAGATTTTACTTGGGCAAAATCACGTACCCGTCTTAATAAACGATTTGCAATACGAGGAGTACCACGAGAACGTTTTGCAATTTCTAAAGCGCCTGAAGCATCAATATCTGCATCTAGAAGATTCGATGAGCGATCCACGATTTTAGCTAATTCTGTTTCACTGTAAAACTCCAATCGAGACACAATCCCAAAACGATCGCGAAGAGGATTCGTAAGCATGCCTGCGCGTGTAGTTGCCCCTATCAAAGTAAAAGGGGGCAAATCGAGTCGGACTGATCTCGCGGAGGGGCCTTCACCAATCATAATATCAAGTCTGTAATCTTCCATCGCAGGATATAAAATCTCTTCGATGACAGGGGATAAGCGATGAATTTCGTCAATAAATAAGACATCGTTTGGTTCTAGATTTGTTAAAAGCGCTGCTAGGTCACCTTGTTTTTCTAAAACAGGGCCAGAAGTTTGACGAAGATTCACCCCCATCTCTTTAGCAATGATGTGAGCGAGTGTCGTTTTACCAAGACCAGGTGGCCCAAAAAGTAAAACATGATCAAGTGCTTCATTTCTATTTTTAGCAGCTGAAATAAATATCTCTAATTGGCTTCTCACTTTTTCTTGACCGATATATTCTTGGAGTTCCTTCGGGCGAAGCGCACGTTCAATAGATTCCTCGACAGGTTCGTTAAGTGTGCTTGCAACAAAACGATCAGATTCAATCATGAGTTTTGATTAGCCTTTAGATAAATATTTTAGAGCTTGTTTAATTCCGTCATTCACGGAAAAATTACTATCTATACCTTTGACTGCATTTAAAGATTCACGTTCATTGTAACCTAGAGCGATCAATGCATTGAGCACATCTTGGCTAATTGATGTGATACCAGAACCTTTAAAACTTAAAGCTGAATCAAGCGTAAATTTATCTTTGAGTTCAAGGAGTAGCCTTTCAGCAGTTTTTTTACCAATACCAGGGACGCGTGTTAGAAGACCTGCCTCTTGAAGTGATACTGCATGAATGAGTTCATCTATCGATAAGCCACTCAAAATAGCAAGTGCAGACTTGGCTCCGATACCATTTACCTTTAAGAGCTGTCTAAACATTAAACGTTCTTGGTTAGTCCCAAATCCAAACAATAGTTGTGCATCTTCACGCACAACAAAGTGGGTGAGTAGCATGACCTTTTCACCAGCTTGAGGGAGAAGATAAAAAGTACTCATTGGTACTTCGCATTCATAACCCACACCATTGCAATCAACCAATACCATGGGCGGTGTCTTATCTAAAAGAATGCCGGAAATTCTTCCTATCATAAAAGCCTACCTTTTTTCATACGATAACTTAAACTATCCATATTATTAAGTTGATTGTATGCATGCGCATGGCAAATGGCACAAGCTAATGCATCTGCAGAATCAGCTTGAGGAATTGAAGGTAATTTTAAAAATCGTTTAACCATTTCTTGAACCTGATCTTTTTTAGCATGCCCAGAACCTACGACTGATTTTTTAACTTGTAAGGCTGTGTATTCATAGACAGGTAATTTTTTAATAACAGCCGCACTTATTGCCGCACCTCTTGCTTGACCCAATAAAAGTGTCGATTGAGGATTCACATTCACAAACACTTTTTCTAAGGCGATTTGTTTAGGCCTATATTGATCAATCACCTCAAAGAGCCCTTCTACAATAATTTGAATACGTTCTGGCAAACTATCCTGTGCTTCTTTCTTGGCAGAGAATGTTTTAATGACACCACTTCCAATATAAAGAATCTTATCGCCATTTTTTTCAATAACACCGAACCCCGTAATTCTTAGACCAGGATCAATACCAAGGATGATGATAGACTCATTCAATGATGGATTTAGTCTTCAATCACAGCTGTGGTATAAACTTCTTGCACATCGTCTAAATCCTCCAGCGCATCTAAAATTTTTTGCATCTTTGCGCCGTCATCACCTCTTAAAGCATTTTCGATAGTAGGACGCATGGCTACTTCTGCTAACTCAATTTTTAAACCTGCATTTAAGAACGATTCTTTGACCTGAATAAATTCATTAGCAGAAGAGATCACTTCAATACTGCCATCGTCATCAGCAATAATATCCTCGGCACCTGCCTCTAAAGCAAACTCCATCACTTTACTCTCGTCTGTACCGGGTGCAAAAAAGATACGGCCACAATGTTTAAATAAAAAAGCGACTGACCCGTCAGTACCTAAATTACCACCATGCTTAGTGAGCGCATGTCTCACATCAGCCACAGCTCTTTGTTTATTATCGGTTAAGCAATCAATAATAATGGCAGCTCCAGCAATACCGTAACCTTCGTATCTCACTTCTTCGTAACTCACCCCCTCCAATTCACCTGTGCCTTTTTTTATCGCACGCGTGATATTGTCTTGTGGCATATTTTCTTCTTTAGCAAGAGCAACTGCGGCTCTCAGACGAGGGTTAAAGTTCACCTCTCCGCCACCCAATCTAGCTGCTACAGTAATTTCTTTAATAATTTTTGTGAAAACTTTTCCCCGCTTGGCATCTTGACGACCTTTGCGGTGTTGAATATTTGCCCATTTTGAATGTCCCGCCATGCTTAATCCCTTCTAGGCCTTGATTTTATCATGGGTTCATTTTTAAGCCATGGCTGAACAAGATCTTCTTTATGCCTTTTTATACGATCATAAGAAATAATTAAAAGGGACACTCCGATTAAAAACATACCTAAAAATTCAAAAGGTTTAATAATTTCACGAAGCTCAATTGATGATGCAATGACAGCTATAACAGGACAAATTGTCATGGTCATAGTCGCAATGCCCGCTGATAAATGTCTCAGAGCAAATAGCCACAAAAGCCATGCGGCGGCAGTCCCTAAGACTGCGTTATAAATGAGGCCCCCAATAAAATAATTGCTCCATTCAATCGATGTGGAATGGGTCATAAAAGCAACTAGGACAATGGGTAATGATCCAAAAAGCATCTGCCATGCTGTAAGAGAAATGAGGTCAAGATTGGGTGAACGTACTTGAAGTTTTTTAACCAAAATCACGGCAAGTGCCCATGAAATTCCAGATAAAATCGCAAGCATTACACTGAATACATCCGTCCCTAGATTAAATGGGTCCAGCATAAATAATATCCCCATCAGTGAAAAAAAAGCTGCAGGCCATTGCCACCCCCTTAATTTTTCACCAAGGAGTGGCCGCGCAAAAAGCATAGTCCAAAAAGGCATGGTGTAGGTAAGCACTGCTGTTTTACCGGCCCCTCCTTCTTCTAAGGCCCATACCAAAAGCCCTGTAAAGCCTACCGTCTGTAACAGACCTAGAATAATTAAACTTGGGATCTCTTTAATACTAAAAGGTTTTTTTAAAAGAAGCATGACAATGAATAAACAAAGGCTACCCAGGACAGTTCTGAGTGCTACAAAATCGAAGGGGCTTGAAAAATGAAGAGCTTTTTTCATGACCACCCAGTTATAACCCCAAATTAGGCATAAAAACATGAGGGCTAAAAAAGCCATCAGGCTTTGTTTTTTTTTAATTGACATTATTTGTGATTAATTAATGTAGTGGCATTATTATAGGGTGTATATTTGAATTCAAGCTTTCAAAAAAGGTGACTTATGAAAACTGCCGCTCAACTTATTACTGAAAAAAAATTTAACGAAGTGATCAGTATTGCACCAAATCGCCCCGTGATTGATGCCCTCATCATTTTGGCTGAATACAAAATTGGTGCTTTAGTCGTAATGGACAAAGATAAAATGGTAGGAATATTCTCAGAGCGCGATTACGCTCGTGAAGTGATCTTACAAGGAAAATCTTCCAAAGTAACTATGATTGAAGAGGTGATGACAAAAGATGTAGTGGTCGGACATGCGAAAGATACGTTTGAAAAAGCCATGGCTATCATGACCAAAAATCATATTCGTCACTTGCCGATCATGGATGGCAATAAGATCCTTGGCATGCTATCTCTAGGAGATGTGGCTAAGGAAATGATTGTCTTCCAAGGAAACTTAATCAAAGAACTCGAAGGTTACGTCAAACAGTGACTTTAAATGGAATCCAATATAGGGCGTACAAATCATATTTTTTAATTAAACGTTGTCCTTAGAAATTCCTTAACTTTATTGTCTTTCTATATTTAAGTCTTTTACTTTTCGGGTTAAAGTATTTCTACCTAAACCTAATATTTCTGCGGCTTCAATGCGTCTTCCTTTGGTAAAATGAAGCGCCGCTTCGATAAGAATTTTTTCAAAAGTTTGATTTAAGTGACTCAAGATACCTTTCTGATTTTTATTTAAAGCTATTTGTACTTCTTGCCTAAGTAAATCTTTCCAATCAGTAGAGGTCTCTTTAAACACATCACTATTTTTTAATTCAGGAGGTAAATCAGCTGTATCAATATTTTGCCCCGGTGCCATAACGGTTAACCAATGACAAACATTTTCAAGCTGTCGCACGTTACCACTCCATTGAAGATTTGATAAGTATTGCAAGGTTTCTTCAGATAAAATTTTTGTTTCAACACCCAGCTGCTGGGCGTTTTGCTGCAAGAAGTGACGAGTTAAATCTGGAATGTCTTCTGTGCGCTCTCTTAAAGCCGGTAAGCGTAAACGAATAACATTTAATCGATGAAATAAATCTTCTCTGAAAAGACCTGCTTTGACTCTCTCTTCCATGTTTTGGTGAGTGGCTGCAATTACACGCACATTCACTTTAATCGGATTATGCCCGCCCACTCGATAAAATTGACCATCACTCAGCACACGTAAAAGTCTCGTCTGCAGATCAGGTGGCATATCTCCAATCTCATCCAAGAAAAGTGTCCCATCATCTGCTTGCTCAAAACGTCCTTTGCGGAGAGCTTGGGCTCCTGTAAAGGCACCGCGCTCATGCCCAAATAATTCTGACTCTAATAAGTCTTTTGGAATAGCTGCAGTATTTATTGCAATAAAAGGTTTATTGGCACGAGGGGAGTGTTTATGAAGGGCGCTAGCTACTAATTCTTTGCCACTTCCTGATTCTCCGTTTATAAGAACAGTAGCATGGGAACGGCTTAGTCTTCCTATCGCACGAAAAACTTCTTGCATCGAAGGTGCATGTCCAATCATCTCGGTCGAATTTTCAAAGGATACTTCTTGCAAACTTTGTTTTAAAGACTCATCAATCGCACGATGAATAATTTCAATCGCTTGATCAACATCAAATGGTTTAGCGAGATATTCAAAAGCACCCCCTTGAAAGGCAGCGACTGCACTTTCTAAATCAGAATAAGCTGTCATGATGATGACAGGAATATGTGCGTATCTTTCTTTTATGACCTGAAGGAGTTCCAAACCTGAACCTTGAGGCATTCTAATATCGCTCACAATAACTTGGGGCTCTTCATTCTTAATAGCTGCTAAGGCGTCTTTGATTGAAGTAAAGGTTTTAAAATTTAAATCAGTTCGTGCGAGAGCTTTTTCAAATACCCATCGAATAGATTTGTCATCATCGATGATCCAAATGGCTTTCATAGTGAAGATCCTTGTGATTCTTGGTTGTGAGGAGAAATTTCTTTTATATGTAAATCTTTAATAGGCAATAAAATTGTGAATATCGTATGTCCAGGTTCACTCTTACACTCAATCATGCCTTGATGTTGGCTGACATAAGTTTGTGCTAATGAAAGACCTAATCCTGAACCGCCCTCACGACCTGAGACAAGCGGATAAAATATTTTATCGCGAATATTAGAGGGGATGCCTGGACCATTATCAATAATGTCAAGTTTAATACCTGCTCGGTAACGTTTCTTAGCAAGTATGATCTGACGCTCAGCACGTGTTTTAAAAATAATCAGTCCTTGTTGTTTTTTTTCATTCATCGCTTGCGCCGCATTTCGTCCAATATTAAGAACTGCTTGGATGAGTTTTTCACGGTCACCATTTATATCTGGCAAACTTGTATCGTAATCACGTTGAATTTTTATTTCGTCAGGAGATTCTGCTAATAATAAACTTCGAACGCGCTCTAATACTTCGTGGATGTTAGTAGGTTCATATTTAGGTTTTTGATGAGGAACGAGTAATCGATCCATAAGCGACTGCAAGCGATCAGCTTCTTTAATAATCACTTGCGTATATTCTGTGAGTGAAACGTCCGGTAACTCATGCTCGAGAAGTTGTGCCGCTCCTCGCAAACCGCCCAAAGGATTACGAATTTCGTGAGCTAAATTACGAATCAATTCAGAATTGGCTTGCTGTTGGATGAGCATACGCTCTTCTTTTGCAAATCTTAATTGCTGATCCATTTGCTGGAATTCAAGAACATAGCGAATAGTTTCAATTTGAATCGGTGTGATGGTGCAGGTCACTGAAAATGAGTGATGTTTTAATGTGGTAATTAAAAACTCATGTTCACGATAAGGGGTGTCGCTGTTTAATGCTTGGCTAATGGCTAACTTCAAAATATCTGAATGGGGAAATGCCTCATCCAGCGACATTTTATAAATATGTTTTCCACTTAATCCAAATAAAATTTCGGCTGATGGATTCATATATAAGATATGTCCTTCAACATCACATAGCAATACCGCACTGGCTAGGTGTTCAATCCCTTTTAATGCTGGGACTAATTTTGGCTTAGTATGTTGTTTCATAAATTTATCCATTGTCATTTATATTTACAGCAAAACTCGTGCCAGATCTCTTAAGGGCTTTTAAGGACGATTTGATGGGCTTTTTTAAACATTGTAAAGAATAGTACGCTAAAATGCACTAAAATAGTGCATTTAGTTATAACGCTCAAAATAAAGGCATAAAAAAGGACGGCTATAAAGCCGTCCTTTTTTAACTATCTTTTTAAAAACTAGCAACTGTAATACATGGTAAATTCAATGGGATGAGGCGTCATTCGCATCTTAGTCACTTCCTCCATCTTAAGATCGATATAGCTATTGATCCAGTCATCGGTAAATACACCGCCACGTGTTAAGAATTCGCGATCTTTATCTAAATACTCAAGCGCTTGTTCGAGCGACGAACAAACGGTTGGGACTTGAGCGTCCTCTTCAGGAGTTAAATGGTACAAGTCTTTTGTCGCAGGATCCCCAGGGTGGATCTTATTTTGAACACCATCTAAACCAGCCATCATAAGCGCACTGAAAGCAAGGTAGGGATTCGCTATAGGGTCTGGGAAGCGCGCTTCGATGCGACGGGCTTTATCGCCTTCCACAAAAGGAATACGAATCGATGCTGAACGGTTCTTCGCAGAATAAGCTAATTTTACTGGGGCCTCAAAGCCTGGCACTAAACGTTTGTATGAGTTTGTGCCAGGATTAGTAATTGCATTTAATGCGCGAGCGTGTTTAATGACGCCCCCAATGTAGAACAGGGCAAATTCACTTAAGCCTGCATAACCCGAGCCTGCAAATAAGTTTTTACCATCTTTCCAAATCGATTGGTGTACATGCATACCTGACCCGTTATCACCTAAGATAGGTTTTGGCATGAATGTAGCTGTTTTGCCATAGTTATGGGCGGTGTTTAACACCACATATTTGAGAAGTTGAGTCCAATCTGCGCGTTGTGTGAGTGTGCTAAATTTAGTACCGATTTCACATTGACCTGCGGTCGCCACCTCATGATGGTGCACCTCAACTGGAACCCCCATCGCTTCAAGTGTGATCGTCATTGCCGAACGCACATCCTGAAGAGAATCCACAGGGGGTACTGGGAAGTAACCACCTTTGATTCCTGGTCGATGGCCCACATTCCCACCCTCGTGCTGGGTTGCAGAATCCCAGGCGCCTTCTTCTGAATTAATCTTGACATGACAACCGTCCATGCCCTGAGACCATGTGATGGAATCAAAAATAAAGAACTCAGGCTCTGGTCCAAAGTAAGCGGCATCGCCTAGACCGGTAGATTTTAAGTAAGCTTCAGCACGGCGAGCTAAGCTTCGTGGGCAACGCTCATACCCCTTGCCATCAGTTGGGTCCACCACATCACAGGTAAGGATGAGGGTTGACTCTTCCATGAATGGATCGATATTAGCCGTTTCTGGATCTGGCATGAGCAACATGTCAGAGGCTTGAATGCCTTTCCAACCCGAAATTGATGAGCCATCGAATGCGTGACCTTGTTTAAATTTATTTTCATCAAAAGCTGAGACAGGCACGCTGACGTGCTGTTCTTTGCCTCGCGTATCCGTGAATCTGAAGTCCACGAATTTAACGTTGTTATCTTTAATCTTTTTCATTACATCAGCGATTGCCATTTCATTCTCCTAAAAGCGTCAATTTTGATTCATTCTGAAATTTATTAATACATTCCAACATATTAATAGTAAGCACAAATTGTGCCAATCAAATAATGTTGTAAAACTGTATTATTACTCAATTTTTAAAAGGAAATTATTCAAAATTGCACCATAAAAATGCATATTTCATATTTATTCACTTTATATAGTACATTGATGCTGCGGATGGAAGTTTTTTAAAAAACACTTATACTCAAAACCTTAATCAAATCATTGTAATAAAGCGCCATGACTGAAGTCAAAAAATATTTTGCTGTGATTGGTAATCCTATTCATCATAGCCTTTCCCCTCAAATCCATGCAACGTTTGCTAAAGAAGCAGGGCTTCTTATCGATTACGAAGCAGTATTATCTCCACTTGATCAATTTAAACAGATAACGGAAATACTCATCTCACAGAAATTAAGTGGGGCTAACGTCACATTGCCCTTTAAAAAAGAGGCCTATCAACTGGCAACGACACATTCGAATCACGCCAGAATCGCTGAAGCTGTAAATACACTTGAATTCAGAGATGATGAAATTATTGGGTATAACACTGACGGTATAGGATTGGTTAGAGATCTAGCGCAAAATATTAAAATAAATTTAACACATAAGAAAATTTTACTTATAGGGGCTGGTGGGGCTGCCGAGGGTGTGATTTTTTCCATCTTAGAAAAAAAACCAATCGATCTCACACTGACTAATCGAACGATGGAAAAATTAATCGCTATTAAAAATAGAATGCATAGGTATGCTCAAAATCTTCATGTGAATTTAAATATGATTGAAATAGCAAAAATACCCCATCAATATTTTGACATCATCATCAATGCAACCACAGCAAGCCTAAATGAGGCTGACCTCTATATAGATAACAAAGTCTTTCATGAAAAATGTTTAGCCTATGACATGATGTATGGAAAAGAAACACCATTTATCAGACAAGCAAAATCACAACAAGCCAAAACAACAGATGGTATAGGTATGTTGGTCGAACAAGCAGCAGAATCTTTTTTTATATGGCATCACATCAAACCTCAAACAAAATCAGTCATTGAATCTTTAAGAACAAAATAATTGCCTCAAAGATTAAAAAATTTATTGTGGGTGAACCGATCCTTTAAAGGAAAAATTTTATCACTCTTATTTCTTTTATTTTGTTTCTATCAGCTTTGGATTTTGCTACATATTATTTTATGGACAATGGTGAATCCAGGGGAGAGTGCATTTATGGAAACAAGGCTTGAGGATCTGAAAGAGAAGAATGAAAAAGCTTCCCTCCGTCATCAGTGGGTGAATTACAACCAAATCTCCATTCATATTAAACAAGCAGTGATTGCAGCTGAAGATGCTAAATTTATCGATCATGAGGGTTTTGATTGGGAAGGAATCGAGAAAGCTTACGAAAAAAATAAACGGCATAAAAAAATTATGGCAGGGGGTTCCACCATCAGTCAGCAACTTGCTAAAAATTTATTTTTATCTAATCAAAGAACCCCCTGGAGAAAATTTGAGGAAACTATTATCACTATGATGCTTGAAAAGATTTTAAGTAAAAAAAGAATTTTAGAAATTTATTTGAACGTGATTGAGTGGGGGAATAATGTTTACGGGATTGAGGCTGCATCCCTTCATTATTTTGCTTCTCACGCAAAGGACTTAAATAGTTTCCAATCAGCCAAATTAGCCTCCATGATTCCTAACCCCAAATATTATGAACGTCACCAAGATGCTTCAAGATTAATCGATCGAAGTGAGATTATCTTATCTCGTATGAATGGTATTAAGATACCTTAATTTTTTTCATGACTTATTTCAAATAAGGCTTTAAATATTTACCGGTGTAACTCTTCTTATTATTAGCAACGTCAAAGGGGGTGCCCTCTGCAATTATTTCACCACCCCCATCACCACCCTCAGGGCCTAAATCAATAATCCAATCTGATGTTTTAATGACATCTAAATTATGTTCGATGATGACAACGGTATTGCCTGCATCGCGCAGTTTGTGCATCACATCAAGTAAAAGTTGAATATCTGCAAAGTGAAGTCCTGTCGTCGGCTCATCTAAGATATAAAGTGTTCTTCCTGTATCTCGTTTTGAAAGTTCCAGCGCTAATTTGACACGTTGTGCTTCACCCCCTGAGAGGGTTGTCGCATTTTGCCCTAAGGTAATATAGCCTAGACCTACTTCCATGAGTGTACGTAATTTTTTTTCCACCGCAGGAATCGCATTAAAGAATTGATGTGCTTGTTCAACGGTCATGGATAACACATCGTGAATATTTTTACCCTTAAATTGAATCTCAAGCGTCTCACGGTTATAACGTTTTCCTTGGCAGATGTCACATGGCACATATACATCAGGTAAAAAATGCATTTCAACTTTAATGACACCGTCTCCCTCGCAAGCCTCGCATCGACCACCTTTAACGTTAAATGAGAAACGACCTGGACCATAACCTCGATTTCGGCTTTCATTGAGCTGTGAAAAAAGTTCGCGCGTAGGTGTAAAGAGTCCTGTATAAGTTGCAGGGTTTGAGCGTGGCGTTCTCCCAATAGGACTCTGATCCACATCAACCACCTTATCAAAAAAATCTAACCCTTGGATCGAACTATGGACTGCAGGTTCGGTGTGGCTGCCATATAAATGATGGGCTACTGCACGATAAAGTGTGTCATTGATAAGTGAGGATTTACCACTACCTGAAACACCGGTAATGCAAGTGAGAAGACCAATCGGTAATTTTAAATGCACATTTTTTAAATTATTACCCTTGGCACCTTTTAAGTCTAACCATTTTAAAACGCGTGGTAAAACCCTCTTATTTTTATATTTAATTTCTCGACGACCACTGATGTATTGACCCGTAAGTGACTTGGGGTGTTTTGCGATCATCTTAGGCGTCCCCTCAGCGACGATATGGCCGCCATGTTCTCCTGCCCCTGGTCCAATATCAACGACATGGTCAGCAGCCATAATCGCATCTTGATCGTGTTCCACCACAATGACAGTATTGCCAAGATCACGTAATCTTTTCAGAGTTTCAAGTAAGCG